>JGI1689J12820_1000064_pt1 | contig 20858 bp, 16 predicted proteins | sample PRCRCaboRojoPR_6_FD_12820 | JGI IMG/M metagenome (IMG submission 12820)
CAGTACCGCTGTGATTCCGTTGGCTGCGATGTCGATGGGGTATTTTCCCAGGGGAGTGAAATTGATAAAAGTCGCTAAGATCATAAGCCCAATACCCATCATGAGGTATTGAAGGCGATTTTTTCGAACAGCGTTATTTGTATTACGATATCCCCTGATTAATTCGAAGAGGCTATAGAAACCCAATAAATACCCTGGTCCAATGATAAACCAAACGAGTGGAGCCAATTGATAGCTTACTACAACTCCTTTCTCGACCTTAGCAGAAAGTATGACCAAATCGGAAAATATACCCAGGATCATGCTGAGGATACCATAGATAAGGATATATTTTGTCCATTTTTTTTCCCGATTGAGGATAGTTTGGGTGAAGTAAAAAATACTGATCATGGTCGCAAGACCACTAATTGACATTAAGCGAAACCAGAACAATGTTCTATATGAGTCAATAAGCACCAGGAAAGCGCTAAATGACCAAAATACCATTGCAAGCAAATACCATCTGAAAGTACGCCGGGATTCTGTTTGTGGCTTGGAAAATAATACGGTTAAATACAACCCCGTATAAAGGAAAAATGCTACTATTGGAATAATGGTATTGATATTCCAGGTCATTGTTCCGTATTCATCCTTCGTCCCTTAATTAGCCTCGTAATTTGCTTTTTTGTAGGTTTCATATGAGGTGGTTTTGTGTGAGCCAAATCCGCTCCCTGGCTTTGTTGATAATCCATATACGCTCCAAACGCACCTGGGTTTAATAAGCTGAGTTTTAATGCGTTGTAGGTAAGCATATTTTCCAAATCTTCATAATCTGGATTTATCTTCCTTAAATGATTAGTAATTTCTGATTTAAGTTGATCTGGATCAATGTTATTTACGGATTTTATTTCTAAGAATATGTGTAAGTAGGCCTTGTTGTTTTCAATCTCTTTTCGAGCGACCCATTCGTAATAATCCACATCTGATAATTCAATGGCTTGCATGAGATCATTTTCTGTCAGGAGAGCAAAGCCTGCTAAATTGATGATGTCATCTGAACGTGAGAAAAATCTCACTTGGGGGAGGTTGATACCTAGATCATCATCACGCAAAGCGACGACTTTAAAAAGGTCACCAACTCTATAGCGGGTAAAAATACCACCATGGAAGTTGGTAAACACTAACTCATAGATACCCGGTTCTAACTCATCATAAAGAAGTGTTCTGGGTTCATAATCAGGATCTTCTTTAGATTTTTTATGTTCTTCATGGGGGATGAATTCTAAGAAATTATCCTCCGGGAAGAAGGTCATGCCTTGGTAGTTCCAAGCTTGAATAGCTAGAATCCCTCCCTCAGTACACCCATATCCCTCCAAGGGCCGTTTTCCCCAGTAATAATGTACAGGATCATTATAGACTGTTGTATCCGCTCCTCCTGCCATAATCCCTTTTACTTTCCATATGTCTTTTGGAAGAATATTTCTTTTTTTAATCCTTGCGGTATAAAAACCTTTCAGGAATCTCCATAGGACATTGAGGCGGAGCATGTCCCATGAAAAATTTAAACTTCCGGAACCTTGTTCTAATTGTTCACCGATGTTTACCAATACACTTGGGATCCCGTAAAAGAAGTCTATCCCTTCTTTGATGCCGAGTTTAAACCCTTCCGAAATACGTTCTCTGAAATCCATCTGCTCTCCAGAGTCCAGAGGTGGAAGAAACTTGACATCCATTTGCTGCTGTGTTGAACGACTGACAAGGCCTGAAAGATATGGGCTTGGGGCTGTTGCTAGTAGGATGCTATCATTCGGTTTTAAAAACAAATCGCCTTTTTTCGAACTTGTTGCCAGGATCATGGATCCAACAACGACTTCTCCCAGTCGGTCATACATTTTTTTTGTGTAAGGGACCCATTTGAATCTAAAGTCACCCGAACGCCCTGAAGTATGAGCCCATGTATGTGGTTTGCGAGGTAAAACATCTTCTCTTTTGTTCTCTAAGTATCCTACGTAATCATCATAGGTTGTGAGAGGCACCACATCTCGGAATTCTTGCATGCTGCTGGGGATGACATCTCCCATCAGCATCCGCCCCATCATGCTTTTTCCCAATAATTCGATCTGTTCAAGGAGAAGCCTTTCTTGGATCTCCATAAATTCTGTCAGATCCAGATCGAGGAAACCGCAATATTTCATCCAAAGTTCTTCTTTTCGACCCTGTTGAATCAATTTGCTCGCAGAAGTCATTTTTCTCTCCTTGAGTTTACTTGACAGCTCGGATGGCAATTGGATCTGGAATCCATTTTCGGGTTGAGGGTATTTTTTCGATCGATATATTTTGAAAACCATTTTGATTCAATGCCTTTATCCAATCTTTATCGGTCCAGACATTGGTNATGGCAGAAGATTCNGCTCGAGCTCTATTGAGGTTTTCCTTTATCAAAAAATAGAAAAAAGCGAGTAATTGAGAAATCGATCGCATGATCGGATTTTGCCAAAAAGGAGATATTCCTACGTCGATCATNGAGAAAATCCCCCCTTGTTTTAAAACCCGATATGATTCTGAGACCATTTTATATATATCCATATGGTGTGTTGCTAATCCGCTGATCACCACATCATAGGAGCCCGTTACAAAGGGCAGCGCCATGGCATCGGCACAAGTTAAGGATATTGAATGTTTTGTTGCTAAAGTATTGATATTTCGCTGGGCTTCTTTTAACATGGCCTCCGTGATGTCTAGTCCAATGATAGGGTTTGCAATTGGCTTTTTTTTGATTAGTTCCCATGGGATGACCGCGGTGCCCGTGGCGATGTCAAGGATCAGATCGCCCGGTTCAATGGGGGTTTGTTCGATGAGATGGTCGACGAATTCCCGGTAACTCCAGCCCCAGAAGGTGTTCAGCTCGCTGTCTACGGTCTCTTCGTAGCGGGGGGCGAGTTCTGTGAATGCCTCTTTAGTGGCCTTTTTGCCTTTCATGATTCGTTTTCCACCAGCTAGTAAAAAACAGTTGGATATTAATTTGACAGCAGTAATCGGGCAGTTTTTCCAAGTATAAATATGATCTGGCTTGGGTCGTTCCAGGGCCTGGAAAATTATACTATCTTAAACGGTGTATAGTGTCCTTATTATATATAAAATCTGTCCTGATCGACTTGTTCTTGGTATCACGTCTGCTCCCATTTCAGGGAAGGCCGTCTCTGCTCAAGTCGGAACTCAAACAGGAGAGAATAGAAGACCAATATTTATAACCGGCCCGCGGGTAAAGGCCGCCCTGGTTTATGTATGACGTTGCTGTCAGGTGTGCAAATTTGGCGCCGCTATGAAGGAGAGTCCATTTTCTGTCAAAGCACGAGCTGTTTTGTTGAGGGCGTCAAACTTGTCCTGAAAATTCAGGGCCATGTGATCCCAATCCCCGGCCTCCAGGATCTCCTCTTTATCCCGGAAATAATCCAGGATGTCCGAGGGGTGTTCCCGCGTTTTGTCGATCTCTGGATCCCCCCCTTCGTGTTTAGCGGAGATATTGGCCACATGGTCAGCGATCTCCACCAGCTCATCCCGCCGGTTATAGGGTTGGATGACGATGCTTTTGAACGTCTCCGTGATGTGATGTTCAAAGCGGACGACGTCTTCAAATCCGAGGTCCTCCCGGAATTGGGCGGTGATCTCCATGGTTTCGTTGTCTACAGAGTTGCTCCAGTTGAAACCGATCAGGGGCGAGGTCCCATCATCGCGGGCAAAGAGCTTTGCGCCCAGCAGCGTCCATAGGGCAGCGTAGGGATTGTCATTCCCCATGTACACGGAGATCTTGAATTCGTTATCAACGCCTAAGCGGTGGAGCATGTACCCCAGCAGGACGGTGCCGGGGTTGATATTTAAGACCTGGCGGACACCATATTCGGTGTAATAGTAGAGATATTCATCCAGCCACTGCAGGGCGTGCCTGTTGGGCTGGCCTACGCCGCCGAAGTATCCCGTGATCGTTTCAGGCCCTCCCAGATGGATGTTGGAACCATCGGTCCCTTTCGTGTCTAACGTCTCTACGTATGTGGAGCCCAGGATCTGCATGGCAGCGGCGAAGGCGGGCAGGTCCCCATCCGCTTCCTGTTCTTTCATCTTCCGGACGCGGATAAACCGGCCGGGCACGAGCATGTCTTTTTCCAAAGCGCGCTCTGCGATCATCCGCACCCAGGGGAAATACTGGCAGGCGCTGATCTCCAGGGTGACTGCGAATTCATCCGCGAACTCCATATCCTCCGCTTTTTCTCCCAGCACCTTTCGCCGGTATTCCTCGACGCTGATAAACGCCCCCTGGTCCCGTTTTTCACGCAGCCACTCCAGGTCATCCAGGTAGGCAGGTTCGGTGTCCCTGACGCGGTCCAGCAGCCTGTCCATGTCCCGGGCTTCCCGGGCTTTGGCGTTGATCTCTTCCGGTGTGCCGTATTTTTCCACGATCTTGAAGAAATCATCCATGACCTGCATGTCAGGGTTGAGTAAGATCTCATTGATGGCCTCTAAACGGCTGGGGGGGATTTTCAATAAGTGTTGTAGATCTGACATTTGATCCTCCTGCGGGTGATGGGCGTCTGGGATTCCGATATTAATCCAGCATGTCCATGAGCTGCTCGTATTCTTCGTCTTCCATGGTGAACCAGTTTTCTTTTTTGGGAAATGTCCGCTCTTTGACCTCTGTGTTGTAATCTGTCAACCCCTCCTGGATGATCTCCCCCGCGTTTCCGTAAACTTTCGCCATCCGGGGTTTGAATTTAGGGTAGAGCCCGAACATATCGTGGAAGATCAGTAATTGCCCGTGGGCGTCCGGACCGGAACCCAGACTCATGATCAGGCAATCCTCCGCGCGTTCATAGATGATTTTGGTCACTCGATCAGGGACCATCTCCAGGAGGATGCAGAAAGCTCCGGCTTCTTCAAGCGCTTTGGCGTCGTCGATGATCTGTTTGGCCTGCGATGCGCCCCGACCCTGGACCCTGAACCCTCCCAGCGCGGCCACGCTTTGGGGGGTCAGCCCAAGATGGCCGACGGTGGGGATGCCGGCGTTGACGATGGCCCGCATGCGGTTGGCCATCTCTCCTCCCCCTTCCAGCTTGATGGCGTCGCAGTCCGCTTCAGCCATGAAACGCCCGGCGCTGCGGATGGCGGTTTCATTGCTTGGCTGATAACTCATGTAAGGCATGTCTCCGACTAAAAATGCTGTCGGTGCTCCCCGCCGGACGGCTTGTGTGTGACGGAGCATGTCGTTCATGGTCACGGGCAGGGTGCCGTCATACCCTAACATGGTCATCCCCAGGCTGTCCCCGACGAGAAGCATGTCGACGCCAGCCTGCTCCTGGAAGTAAGCTGTTGGATAATCGTAACTCGTCAGCCAGGAAATCGGCTCGCCTTTGGCGGCCATGTCATACAATGTGCGAATGGTAATTTTTTTCCGCTCGGACATCAACTGCCTCCTTTAATTCGTTTGCCCGCTGCTTGAAGCGTATTACGGCCTTATAGGAAGGATGGATGAATTAAATTTAAAAAACCGCCAGGCTCTCACTGACGGCATGCTGGGACTTTCTTGTATGCTTGCAGCTCTGAATGTTCCCCACAAAACGAGACCTTTGATTGGATGAAGGTGCATCACTTGACAAAAGCGTTTTTGGGTCATCACTGCCTGTGGTAGGTTGTCTGGATTGTGGATTATGTTTTGTATTTTACGTCAAAGCTGGATGGCGTGCAATGAGATTTCCTCTTTTTGATATTGGGGTATTTATAAACATGGCGGAGCGCGGTGGAGATCCTCTGTGAGGGGCAGTATTGCATGGTTGAACTTCTGCCCACTCTCTGATATATTTGTAATATATCATTTCTCATTGATATGGTGATAAAAATAACTTGAAAAGGATAGGCTTTTTGGCAATAATGTTTTTTAGTGCCTTGAAATAAGATCTACCTTGGGAGTACAGATTTTTTCTTCATCATCTATTCCAAAACGGAAAGCTTTAACAAACAAATGTAAAGGGAGTTATTTATGACCGCAAAGAAGATCGATGGGCGTGCTATTGCCCAAGAAGTACGTGATGCAGTGAAAGCAGATGTGGCCGCCATGGTAGCGGAAGGAAAGAAATCTCCCGGCCTGGCGACCGTGCTGGTCGGCGAGGACCCTGCTTCCCAGGTGTATGTGCGCATGAAGCATAAAGCTTGTGAGGAAGCTGGCATCCGCTCTATTGGACACAAGCTGCCCGCTTCCTCTACCCAGGAAGAAGTGGAAGGTTTGGTTGAAGAACTCAATGAGGACCCTGATGTCCATGGCATCCTCGTTCAGCTGCCTCTGCCGGACGGCCTGGACGACGAACGCATATTAAGGACCATCAGCATAGATAAGGACGTGGATGGTTTTCATCCCCTGAATATCGGGCGTTTGGCTCAAAAGGGACGTGAACCGCAGTTTGTGCCTGCCACGCCCTTCGGTGTGATTCACCTTCTGAAACACGAGGGTGTGGAAATGGAAGGTGCAAACGCTGTGGTTTTGGGTCGTTCGAATATTGTGGGGAGGCCCGCGGCTTTATTGCTCCTTAAAGAAAATGCCACAGTGACCATCTGCCATTCTCGAACCCGTGATCTGCAGGAAAAAAGCCGCCAGGCGGATATCTTAATCGCTGCCGTGGGAATCCCGGAAATGGTCAAAGGGGACTGGATCAAACCAGGCGCTGCGGTGATCGACGTTGGCGTAAACCGGGTAGATGATGATACCAAGAAAAGGGGATACCGACTGGTAGGGGACGTCGATTATGAAGAAGCCAAAGAAGTGGCCGGTTATCTGACACCGGTTCCGGGGGGCGTGGGCCCGATGACGATCGCTATGCTGCTCCGCAATACGGTGCGGGCTGCCAAAATTGCCTACGAAAAATAATTTTTCCCTGTCTATTTTGGATACGTTTATAAGGATCATAAGGAGTGAAAAATATGCCTATTGACATCAAGCATCCTGTGCCAGCTGATATTGACATCGCTCATGCAGCTGAATTGCTCCCCATCAAGGAGGTCGCGAAAAAACTCGGCCTTAAGGAAGACGAATTGGAGCAGTACGGAAAATACAAAGCAAAAGTGAAACTGGAAGTTCTCGATCGTCTGGAGGACGTTCCGAACGGAAAATACATCGATGTCACGGCCATCACCCCCACACCGCTAGGTGAGGGAAAAACTGTGACGACCATCGGGCTCAGCCAGGGCCTCCACCATATTGGCGAGAAAGTCTTTACCTGCATTCGTCAACCCTCCCAGGGACCGACGTTTGGAATCAAGGGCGGCGCGGCAGGCGGCGGCTATTCCCAGGTTGTGCCCATGGAGGATTTTAACCTCCACCTCACGGGTGACATCCACGCTGTGGGAGCTGCTCATAACCAGCTGGCCGCGGCTATTGATAACCGCCTGATGAAGGAGCGTCAATGGAGCACGGATTTCTTGGCCAAGATGCTCTGCCCCGACGACGAGTACACGGATTCCATGCGCAAGCGTCTGGAGAAGCTGGGCATTGAATCTGAGAAACCGTCTGATTTGAGCGATGAAGATAAAGGGCGCATGTTCCGCTTGAACATCGATCCTTACTCCATCCAGTGGAACCGCGTGGTCGATGTGTCTGACAAGGCGCTCCGGAAGATCATTGTCGGTCTGGGGGGACAGGGCAATGCGGATCCTCGCGAGACGGGCTATGATATCACCGTGGCTTCCGAAATCATGGCTGCCTTGGGGATGACAACCGGACTGGCGGACCTACGGGAACGCATGGGCCGGATCATCATCGGCACCAGCAAGACGGGCGGTCAGCCTCATGTGCAGCGCCCTGTGCTGCCGATAACTGCTGAAGACCTGAACGTGGCTGGCGCGATGACCGTCTTGCTCAAAGACGCCATCAAGCCGAACATGATGCAGACATTGGTCGGCAGCCCTGCCTTTGTGCACACCGGGCCGTTCGCCAACATCGCCCAGGGCAACAGCTCCATCATCGCTGACAAGATCGCCCTTAAGCTGGTTGGTCCCGAAGGCTATGTGGTGACTGAATCCGGCTTTGGCGCGGACTGCGGCATGGAAAAATTCATGAACCTCAAGAGCCGCGTCAGTGGGTTGACCCCCAACTGCGTGGTCATGGTCGCCACTGTGCGGGCTTTGAAGATGCACGGCGGTGGACCCAGAGTTGTGCCCGGGAAAGTGCTGGATAAAGCCTACACCGAGGAAAACCTTGAACTGCTCGAGAAAGGTTTGCCCAACCTCATCCAGCACATCGAGAACGCCCGCAAGTTCGGCGTCCCCGTGGTGGTGGCGGTGAACCGCTTCACCTCTGACACCGACAAAGAGATGGAGATGATCAAGGAAGCTGCCCTAGAAGCGGGCGCTTCAGACTCCGTGATCAGCGATGTCTGGGCCAACGGCGGCGCCGGCGGCGCGGACCTGGCGCGAGCGGTGGTCAAGGCCATCGAGGAAGAGGAAAATGACTTCCACTTCCTGTATGAAGATGAGATGTCCATCAAAGAGAAGATCGAAACCGTCGCCAAAGAGATCTACCGCGCGGACGGGGTCGATTACTCGGATGAAGCAGAGCGGAAGATCAAGCAGTTCACGGAAATGGGGTTGAGTGATTTGCCCTTGTGCATGGCGAAAACGCACCTCTCTTTCTCCCATAATCCCAAACTGAAGGGTGTCCCCAAGGGTTGGACGCTGCCCATCCGGGACGTACGGGCCAGCGTAGGGGCTGGGTTTATTTTCCCCATTTGCGGCCCGATCAGCACCATGCCTGGTCTGCCCACGCGGCCTGCTTTCACCGAAATTGACATCGACGTCGAAACCGGTGAGGTCCTCGGCCTTTCCTAGTCAGCGCACAGTAAGATCACAATGGCTGCTGGCCTCTGGTCAGCAGCCATTTTTCTCCTTTCAGATAGAGGGGGTTAATCTCTGGGACGGCCGAGAAGCCCGACCCCGGGTAATCGACAGCACGCGACCTGGCTGTCCGATCCGCCGCAGTGAATTCGCTGATTTTTCACATTGGCACGGATCTGAGAAATATTGGCCTCTCATTGTTTATGGGCGTACCATATTATGGCTCAAGGAACGGAACCCGTACAGTGGATTGAACACAACCGTGGCTGGAAGAAAGTGGATGATATGGTCATTGAAGAAGCCCGCTTGACCATTTACGTGAATGGGACCGAGCTGGTTTCATTGATGGCCACGCCGCTGGGGGAAAAACAGTTGGCGATTGGGTTTCTCCGAAACGAGCGCTTGATTTCCGGATTGGATGAAATTGAAGAGATCTCAACCCGGGAGGAAGGGTGCTGCGTGGATGTCTGGTTGAACCGGTCCTTTAGCAAACCGGAGCATCAAATCCTGACCTCCGGCTGCGGCGGGGGCATCACCTTTACCGATGAAGACCTTGATCTACAAATCCCGGATGATCCGCTCCGGATCGACCCGGAGCAGCTGCATATGGGCTTCAGGAACATGCAAAAATCAGGCAGTCTGTATGCCCAGGCTGGGGGTATACACGGCGCAGCCCTGTTCGATGGGAAGAACGTGTTGGCTTTTGTGGAAGATATCGGCAGGCATAACTCCATCGATAAACTTCTCGGTGAGTGCATCCTGAAAGGGATATCAACTTCGGGCCGGGCTTTACTGGCTACCGGGCGCGTTTCCTCGGAGATGTTGATCAAAGCAGCGCGGATGGGATGCCCGATCATGGCTTCCCGGTCATCGCCGACATCCCTTTCCATCAAGATGGCCCGGGCCTGGGATATGACCCTGGTCGGCTACGTGAGGGGAGGGCGGATGAGGGTCTACAGTTCTCCGGAACGGGTAGGAGCAGCCCCGGATCCGATGGATTCTGGTGAATCTTCCTGATCATTGTCTGTAAAATGGGCCTGGCGGAAAAAAAGGAGAAAAAACATCCCCCGCAGCAAATGCCAGCGGGGGATTGGTATTTAATATCTGCTTGTGAGGTTGACTCGCTTCTCTAGGCCTCCGCTTTTTCAGGTGTGAGGTGTTCCAACATATCATCGATCTCGCTTCTGATTCGACCCCGATCCGTGGTCCCGATCTGGACGAAGCGCACTCTGCCGTCCCCTATCCCCAGATCCTCAAAGATATGATTCAGGATGTTAATTTTATAACTGCTGACCATGGAGCCGCGCTGGAAATGGCATTGATCTGGCTGACATCCGCAGACCAGCACCCCGTCGATCCCCGAATCCAGGGCCATAAGGGCCATTTCCGGATCGATGCGTCCGGAACAGGGGATGTGGATCACGCGTACATTGGGCGGGTAGCTCTCCAGGATTTTCAGGTCGTCATCCGCGCGTAAACACCAGTCGCAGACGAACGTCACCAGCCGGGGGGCGCCGTTGGTTGGCTCAGCAAAGAACATCTGTTCTCTGATCTCCTGGTTGCTGACCCCGGGACGGGAGATGGCTGCCATCGGGCAGGCCGCAACACAGGTGCCGCACCCCATGCACATGTTGCTGTCCACGGTCGAGAGGCGTTTCGTTGTTCCGTTGACCTGTTTTTCGATCAAGCGGGGCGCATCATATGGGCAGGCCATTCCGCAAATGCCGCAGCCGGAACACCGGGTTTCATCCACAGTGACCGTTTCCAGGGGGCTGGTGTATCCAGCTTCGACCGCTAATTTTTTGACCGCGCCGATGACTTCAGATATGTGAATCTCCTGGGGACAGGCTTCGTAGCACAGGTCGCAGGCAGAGCACATCCAGGTGGTCGGGTCCCGGTAGGCTTCCTCCTCCAGGCCCATCATCACTTTCCGGATCAGTTTGCGGGGGTTGTAGTCCGGTTCCACTTTTTGTTGGATCATGCACTTGCTGACGCAGGTGCCGCACGCAAAACAGACATCAAGATGTTCCCCGCCTGGGGTGGCGCGAACCTTATCGGCAAATGGATTGGTAGTTATGGTTGAAGAACTCATTTGCACATCTCCTATACAGCTTCGACCCTGACAGCACAGACTTTGTATTCAGGGATTTTGGCGATGGGGTCAAAAGCGCTGTTTGTCAAAGCGTTGGCAGCGGCTTCTGCAAAGTGGAAGGGGATGAAGACCACGCCGGGTTTAATGCGGTCTGTGACCCTCGCTGCCAGTTTGATCTCCCCTCGCCGGCTGCTGACTTTAACTTTCTTCTCCCCGTTCAACCCAATTTGCTCCGCGTCTTTGGGGTGCATTTCCACGTAAGCTTCAGATACCTCTTGATTTAATTTCTCCGACCGGCGTGACATGGTTCCCGTGTGGAAGTGGAACATGATCCGCCCGGTGGTCAGAATCAGCGGATAGGTTTCATCCGTGGATTCTGCGGGTTCGGTGAAGTCTATGCCGTGAAATTTACCGAGGCCGCGGGAGAATGTCCCCTTATGAAGGTAAGGGGTTCCAGGGTGGTCCTCCGACAAGCAGGGCCAGTGGAGGACATTGCCGTTGGACAATCGTTTGTGGCTGAACCCTCCGTAGATCGGCGTCAGGGCAGCGATCTCGTCCATGATCTCTTCCGGAGAGGCAAAGTCAAAACCTGGAGCACCCATCTTCTCCGCTAACAGTTGTATGATCTCCCAATCAGGTTTACTTTCCCCGACCGGGTCGATGGCCGGATGAACCAGCTGTACCCGGCGGTCCGTGGCCGTGAAGGTGCCGCTTTTTTCCGCATACGATGCGGCAGGTAAGACCACATCCGCAATTTCCGCGGTCTCTGATAAGAAAAGGTCCTGGACGACGAGGAAATCCAGGTTTTTCATGGATTCGCGGGCATGGTTGATATCCGCGTCAGCCACGAGCGGGTTCTCTCCCATGACATACATGGCTTTAACCTCGCCCGTGCCGGCCAACTCCACCATTTCCACGACCGTGAGCCCGACTTCGTCGGGCAGCTCTGTCTCCCAGGCTTCCTCGAATTTTTGATTCACCTCTGGATCCGCAACGGACTGGTAGCCGGGATAGACGTTGGGCAGACCGCCCAGGTCGCACGCTCCCTGGACGTTGTTCTGTCCGCGGAGGGGATTGACGCCCGTGGAAGGCCGGCCGACGTTTCCCGTCAGCATGGCCAGATTGGCGCAGGACAGCACGTTGTCCACACCGCTTGTGTGCTGGGTGATGCCCATGGCGTAGACGATGCTGGCTCTCTCAGCTTCAGCGTACATTTTCGCGGCTTGGCGGAGTTGCTCCGCGGGAATGCCTGAGATCTCTTCCACATACTCGGGCGTGTATTTTTCCACAGCCGCTTCAAGGTCCTCATACCCTTCCGTTCGTTCTTTGATAAATTCCTGATCCGCCAAACCTTCCGAAATGATCACTTGCATGACCCCGTTCAGCCAGGCGACATCCGTCCCCGGCTGCTGTTTCAAATGCAGGTCAGCCATCATGCTCATCTGGGTGGTGCGCGGGTCAACCACGATCACCTGGGCCCCCTTCTCTTTGGCCCGCATGATGCGCGTGCCGATCATGGGATGGGCTTCACTGGTATTTGATCCCGTAATCAGGACACATTTGGCATCTTCGAACTCGGGAATTGAGTTCGTCATGGCCCCGCTTCCGAATGAGGCGACCAGACCGGCCACCGTGGGGCTGTGTCAAAGGCGGGCGCAGTGATCCACGTTGTTGGTGCCGATCACAGCCCGGGCAAATTTCTGCAGCAGGTAGTTCTCTTCGTTGGTGCACTTTGCGGAGGCCAGGACGCCGATGGCATCCGGCCCGTGTTCAGATTTGATGCTTCCGAGTTTATCCGCGACCAATTCGAGCGCTTCCTCCCAGCTGGCTTCCCGCAAATCTCCATCCTCACGGATCAGAGGGGTCTTCAAGCGGTCTTCATGCTGGACAAAGGAGTGGGCATTCCAGCCCTTTATGCACAGGCTGCCGCGTCCAACGGGGTGGTCGTTGGCAGGTAAAACGCCGACGATCTCGCCGTCCACCACCTCTAAGTTGAATGCACAACCACACCCGCAAAAGGGGCAAATGGTCTGGGTGTTTGAATAATCCATATTTAACTCCCTACTTGGCAAGTTCCGAATCAATGGGGGCGTCCGCTAAGGTCAGAGAAAGCGGCGGGCCGGAGTCCGCATCTGCCCCCGGGATGTACCCAATCAGGTTTCCGACATCTTTTCGGATCAGGTCGTATAGCACAGTCAAGGGGATGCCGGCCGGGCAGGCGGTCTCGCACTGGCGGCAGGCCACGCAGCGTGTGGTCATGTGCATGGCCTTGATCAGATGGTACATGGGAAAATCCGGCACGAGCAAGCCCGGTTCCACCCACAGCGGGTCTTCCAGTGAGCAGGCATCGCAGAAACACACCGGGCAGATATCCCGACAACCGTAACATTTTATGCACTTGGTGAACTGCTGGTTCCAGAAGTCCCATCTCTCTTCCCTGGATAAATTCTCGTATTCTGCGACCATGGGGTTGGGCGGCGCGCCGGGGACAGGGTCCCCCACCAGGTCAGCTTCAGGCCAGGGATCGAGATCAGGCGCGGGTTCGGCGCAGTAACAGGTTTCAGCTTGCTCCTCCGAGCAGGCCATCCCGACGATATACAGGCGGTCCGGATCGATCTGGTGGCGCTTGACCATTTCAACCAGGGCGCGGGTGTCGCAGCCGCGGGCCACGACCCCGAACTTCGCGTCCTTGAAACGCTTCTGGAGCTTGGATACGGTTTTCGCCACAGGATAGCGGGGCTCCAGCACCAGCTGGGATACATCATCCCCCTCTTGAAACAGGGTAGGGGCTGTGCCCTGGTCTGTTTTCCGCAGGGCGACAACACCGTCAAGCTTTTTGAGTTTTTTCGATACAAGGTCCCGGATTTCTTGGATCATCCAGCCACCTCCTCGACGAGTACGTTGATCTTGCTTGCTGGAAGACTTTTGCCCATCTCTTCAGCCATGGGGCCCAGCTCCCGAACCTTCTCCACAAATTTTCTCGTCACCTTGGCGAATTTGGGTCCTTCGGATGAGGACACCCAGTCCAGGACCAGCCGGTCAGGGTTTATCCCCGTGTAGCCTAATAAGTTTTGCAGCAGTGTGACCCGCTTCACCGTGCGGTGATTGGCGTCTATATAATGGCAGTCGCCGATATGGCAGCCGAGGACCATCACGCCATCTGCGCCTGATCGGAAGGCCCGGAGGATCATCTCCGGGGATACGCGCCCCGAGCACATCACGCGAATGGGCAGAATATTGGCCGGGGATTTTAACCTTGAGATGCCGGCGCTGTCAGCCCCCGCGTAGGAGCACCAGTTGCACAAAAAGGCGACCACTTTGGGTTCAAACGCTTGTTTGTCTTCGTTCGTTTCCATACTACACCACCAGTTTTAACAAGCCGTCGATTTGGGATACAATTTCTTCATCGGTGAAATGCAACGCGGTGATCGCGCCTGACGGGCAGGCCGCCACACAGGTGCCGCAGCCCTGGCATAATGCGGGATTGACTTCCGCTTTTTCATCATTGTTCCGCCAGATGGCTGTGTAGGGACAGCTTAATATGCATTCTCCGCAGCCCACGCATTTGGCGGGATTCACTTCAGCGATGGTCGGCGAGATGGTGACTTCACCCTGGTTGAAAAGCTGGACGACTTCCGCCGCCGCCGCCCCGGCATGAGCGACCGTGTCAGGCACGTCGCGCGGCCCCTGAGCGCATCCGGCCAGGAGCACGCCAGCAGAGGCGGTCTCCACAGGGCGGAGCTTGGGATGGGCTTCAGCAAACCAGCCGTCAGGGGTGCGTCCCAAACCAAAGGTGGAGGCTATCTTATCGGCGTTTTCGGGGGGCTCGATCGCTGTAGCCAGGACCACCATATCCACATCCAACTCTAAGACCTGTCCCAGTTGAATGTCCTCCACATCGATAAACAGACGTCCGCTTTCAGGATCTACCGTGACTTGCGAAGGGCGGCCCTGGATAAACTGGATGCCTTCTTCGCGGTTCCTCCGGTAAAATTCCTCGTAATCTTTGCCGAACGTGCGCATGTCCATGTAGATGCTGTAAACTTCCGCCCCTGTTTTTTCTTTGATTTGATGGGCTTGTTTGAGCGAATACATGCAGCAGAAGCGGGAACAATAAGCATGGGCGCGTTCATCCCGGCTGCCGACGCAGTGGATGATGGCCACTTTCTCCGGCGTTTCTCCTTCAGCGGTCTTGATTTCCCCTTGTGTGGGTCCGCCGGCATTCGTCAGGCGTTCGAATTCCAGCCCGGTGATGATATTGGGGGATTTTCCATACCCGTAATCGGGGATTTGTTCAGGGTCCCACATTTCGTAGCCGGTGGCCACGACGATGGACCCGACCTCGAAATCGACGAAGGTCTCTTCCATTTCGAAGTCAATGGCGTCCGTCCCGCAGACCTCCATGCATTTTTGGGAACATTTCCCTTTCGTCAACCATAAACAGCTGTTGGGGTCAATGGTGGCTTTCAAGGGGACGGCCTGGTCAAATGGTATGTAAGCAGCAGCCCGCTTCCCCATCCCTTCTTCAAACTCAGAGGGGACCAAGAGGCGCCCGCCGCCGCCGTGCAGCACACAGGCCTCGGTGCACAGCCCGCAGCCGGTGCACAGATCTGTGTCGACGTAGCGGGGTTTGCGGCGCACTTTGACCTGGAAATTTCCCACGTAGCCTTGTACGTTTACGACTTCGCTGTAATCCAGTAATTCAATGTTGGGATGTCGACCGACATCCATCAATTTGGGTCCAAGTATTCAAATACTACAGTCGAGGGTGGGGAAGGTCTTGTCGAGCTGAGCCATTTTTCCTCCAATGGTCGGCTCCTTCTCCACCAGATAGACTTGATAGCCTGACTCAGCGATTTTCAAGCTGGCCTGGATTCCCGCGATCCCCCCGCCAACCACCAGCGCGGCCTTTGTCACAGGCTCCTGGCGGGCTTCCAAAGCAGCGTGATGGACGACCCGGGAGACTGCGGAACGGACCAGCCGTTTGGCTTTCTCCGTGGCTTCTTCGGGGTCTTCCGTGATCCAGGATACATGTTCGCGGATGTTGGCCATCTCGAAGAAATAAGGGTTCAACCCTTCACTGGACAGCGCCCGCTGGAAGGTAGGTTCATGCATGCGCGGTGTGCAGGAGGCGACCACCACCCTGTTGATCAAACCGTCCCGAATGTCCTGCTGGATGACATCCTGCCCCGGTTCGGAGCAGGTGTACTTGGAGGTTCGGGAAACGGCTACATGCGGTAAGTCAGCAGCAAAGTCCCTCACTTCATCAACATCCACTTTCGAAGCGATGTTGATCCCACAGGCACAAACATACACGCCGATTTTGGGTTCGCTCATACTCTCTCCTCGATTAATAAAATGGAGTTTCGTGCGGTCTTCCATATACCTGATAATGTACGCCACGAGTAAATAAAGGGCCTCCCCCACATCGCCCTTTTTAGCAATGTAAGTTTAGCATGATCTCAGGCCAAAATAAGGTGACAAAGATAACTTTTCACAAGCGATCAATCATGCTTGATTTCTTATCCCTTGAACTCATGGGGCAAACACTGCATACTGAACGTAATGAGAGGGGATGATGGGGGTGTTCTCGTTTTTCAAACTCGATCTCAGCCCGATATGCGGATCCCCCGCCGCTCCCCTGTAGAAGCGGTGTTCATGACCATCCCCTACCCATTAATGAATCCCTTTTCGTAAGGTATGAGATGAGTAGTGTCCTGTGGGCCTTGCCTGTGGGATCCCCCATTTTGGCCCTTACCAAATCCGATCCCGGGGCTGGTACTGCAAGGCTTCTGCCATGTGACTGGTCTGGATCTTCTCCGTACCATCCAGATCGGCGATGGTGCGCGACAACTTCAGCACCCGGTGGTAGGAACGCGCGGAGAGGTGAAGCTGGTCCATGGCGGAGCGCAGCAGCGATTTCCCGCTGGCGTCCAATTGGCAGTGCGCCCTGATTTCCGCGGGAAACATATCTGCATTAGTCACCAGTTTGCTGTCCGCAAAGCGTTCTCTCTGTCGATCCCGGGCCGCTTCCACCCGGGCCTGGACCCGTGAAGAGGGTTCTCCCAGGCGGTCCGAACTCAATTTGTCATATTCCACGCGCGGGACCTGGACGTGGATGTCGATCCGGTCCATCAGCGGCCCTGAGATTTTCTTTCTATAACGGGTGATGGTTGAGGAAGAACAGGTACATTCTTTAACGGGGTCCCCGTAATAACCGCACGGGCAGGGGTTCATGGCAGCCACAAGCATGAAATTGGCAGGAAAAGTGAGTGAGCCCTGGGCGCGGCTGATGGTCACCGTCTTGTCTTCCAGGGGTTGGCGGAGCACTTCCAGGACGTGCCTGCCGAACTCCGGGAATTCGTCTAAGAAAAGCACGCCGCGGTGAGCGAGAGAAATTTCTCCCGGNTGGGGCCAGGTGCCGCCGCCCACCAGTCCGGCGTGGGAGATGGTGTGGTGCGGNGCCCGGAAGGGCCGGTGCTGGACGAGATGGGNATCAGGNGGAAGCTGGTCGAGGATGGAATAAATGCGGGTCACATCCAGGGCTTCGTCAATGCTCATCCTGGGCATGATGCCCGGCAGGGACCGGGCCAGGAGCGTTTTACCCGCGCCGGGAGGGCCGTTCATGAGCATGTTGTGATTTCCGGCCGCGGCCACTTCCAGAGCTCGCTTGACGTGTTCCTGGCCTTTGATTTCTTTCAAATCTGTCTGGGTCCTGGTGACCGGTAAATCCGCTTTACGTGTGGTGGGGTGGGGCATTATGGTCCCGTTCCCGTTGAGATGATGGTAAAGGTCTCCCAGGTGTTCAATGGGCAGCACGTCGAGATCGGGCATCAGGGCCGCTTCTCCCGCGTCCTCCTTCGCCACGCAAATGGTTTGAAATCCTTCCTCGCGGGCCAGGGCTGCCATGGGCAGCACCCCGGCGGTGTGGCGCACGCTGCCGTCCAGGGAAAGTTCGCCGACGATGACCATGTCCTCTACAGCAGAGGGGGGGATCTGGCCGCTGGTGATCAGGATGCCGACAGCGATGGGCAGGTCGTAAGCCGGCCCTTCTTTCCGCACATTGGCGGGGGCCAGGTTGATGATCAGACGTTTGCGGGGGAATTCCAGGGGGACGTTTTTGATCGCAGTCCGCACCCGCTCCCGGCTTTCCTGCACAGCGGCATCCGGCAGTCCGACAACGGTGATTCCCGGCAGACCGCTGCCGAAATCCACTTCCACTTCCACCAAGACCCCCTCCAGGCCGAGCACGGCGCAGGAGTATACGCGGGCGAGCATATTTTCAGTGTAAAAAACTCCTTATGGAAAGTCAATACAGCGTTAAAGATAGAACCATTTCCCTGATACTTGGCGAAGCGTTCTGATGTGATCTGATTCGCCTTTTCAGTTTTTTTAGGAGGCCAGATGGCTGAAATAAGTGTACTAAAATACATGCAGTAAAGACTTGAGCCCACATTCTTGGCTGAGGAAAAAGCTGGGAAAACCATAATCAAGACCTTCTCACATCTGGCACCGTTCGTTAATAGGAACCGCTGCGATCAAAGGAGAGCATCATGGATGAGCAAAAACCTACTCGAGCATTGGCCATATCCATTGGTTTGTTAAACTTGAGCGGCTTAGGAATTGGCTATCTTTACGCGAAAAAGTGGATCCGTTGGGGCCTTCATTTTCTGATCACGATCAGCCTTTTGGCTGCAGCCATATTAACTAATTTCTCCCAAAAAATTCCTGTGTTCCTGTCCGTGATCGGTCTCTGGCTGTTATGGATGGCATTTGACGGATGGCGCCAGGGACAAAAATTGAATCCTGATCAGGGGCTGTTCCCCATTAATCACTCAAAAATCCGGCCCTGGATGTTGATCAGCGTTCCTTTATTGATCCTCTGCCTGGAAGGGGTGGGGCTTGCAGGGTATGTTCGTTTAGGTCAGAAAGAATTTCAAAGCGGAATGCAGGCGTATCAAGAAGCTGACTGCGAGTCTGCTGTGAAGCGTTTTCGTCGCGTGCTAACCATCTATCAACTCTCCTCAGGTTCTCGCAAAGCAGAGGCGGATGCGCGAATTGAAGAATGCAAACTAATGCTTGCTGCTGATAAGGCTTATGAGGAAAATGCCTTCGAAGACGCCATTGGCGGATATCAGGAATACCTGGATATATATTCTGAGGGGACATTGGCGCAGCGTGCACAGATGGGCCTTGCAGATACGTATTTTGCGTGGGGTGGGAGTTTGAAGGAAGAGCAGGAATTTCAAAAATCGATTGAAAAATACACCATAGTTTTGGAAGAATATCCGGACAGCTCTGCCGCCGACCAGACGCCAGCACAAATGGCGGAATCCTACCTCCTGTTATCTGATCAGCTTTGGAAATCTGGAGAATTTCTAACAGCGATAGAAACGGCCCGGATTCCCCTTTCGGATTATCCGTCTACGCCCTCCGGTAAGAACGCTGCCAATCAGATTGCGGGGATTTATTATGATTGGGCTGCAGACCTTCATGAACAAGGGGAATACCAGGAAGCTATTTACAAAATCCATACGGTACGAGAAAATTATCCCGATGTAAAAGCTGGGAAGGATGCGGATTCTCTGGTAGCTGAAATTTACGCAGACTGGGCGGATGAATTAATTGAGGCTGGTTCTTTTTCGTCGGGTGTCATGAAATATAAGATCCTGCTCTCTGAATATGCGGACGAGATTTCTGATCAAGAAATCAATGAGGAGATGAAATCCGCTTACTTTGCATGGGCTGATGATTGTCGTGCGGATGGTGATTACAAAAAGGCCATTTCAAAATATCGAACTCTTCGTGTGGATTTCTCTGACATCGTAGATGAAGACGAAATCAACCAACTTATGTTAGAGACCAAGCTGGAATGGGGGTATAAACTAGTCCGTCAAAATGAGTTTACAGAGGCCATGACAATGTTCTCGGAGGTTGAAGAAGATGCTCCGGGATCTGATTTGGATGAAGAAGCTCAAGAGGGGTATGAAGAGGCTTTGTGGGGGTTGAGTCAGGATAGAGGTTCGGAAGGAGAGCAGGTCATGGAAGAAGCCTTGGATGAAGTCTGCGATGGGGATCCTGCTTCCTCTCCTGCTGTCGGTTTGGCTGAAAATGAGACGGGAAAAGCGCTCGCCTGCAGCAGCATGTATGTCCTCCCGTCGGACCTGCAAGCACGTTATCCAGGTCACTTCAAATTTGTGGTCACCCGCCAGGAAGGAGCGAAGACGATCCAGACCTGCCCATACACAGCGGGTCACACGCTGTACCGGAAGCAAAAATACTGGACGATTTCCGTGGGCAGAACGGACAACGGCAAATTCTTCTCAAAAACGTTTTACGGATCCATGCCTGAAGGTTGCCAGCAGACGGAAAGGTTCTGGGGAAAGACGAAAACAAAGTACGGCTCTGATCCTTCAGTGAAAGAGATCAATGCCTGGTTGGGCATGGCGATCGAATGACCCGACCAGCGTTACAGAGTTCTCCGGGTTGGTAGACATGCTTTAAGCCTTTATACGCTCAGCTTTGTGCAAATCACGGCCACGTACTATCGTGGCCGTGATTTTTTCTGATTGTGGTTTGACCTTCAAACTGGTTCTATTGGAATCATTTTAACCAGCTTCCAACTGCCCGGCGGAAGCGTTTCCCTTTTGGGATGATGCGGTATATCGTGACTCTTTTCAAGGATCAGAGGTCCTTTTTGTCCCTGGGGGGGTACCTCGCCGGGCCACCAGCAGGTGATTAGTCCTGGGCTGAAATGTTCTTTAGATTTCATGCGGAAGAGAAACAAGGTCAGTTGACGTTTTTTGCATATCCTTCCCAGTAAGGCGCTTTGAGCTGGCGTTTGAGTATTTTCCCCGTTCCCCCGCGCGGTAAGGAGGACCGGAATTCAGCGCTTTTTGGCACTTTAAAGGAAGCC
>JGI1689J12820_1000066_pt1 | contig 20819 bp, 26 predicted proteins | sample PRCRCaboRojoPR_6_FD_12820 | JGI IMG/M metagenome (IMG submission 12820)
CTTCAAAAGCCATGTATATAAACCCCAATAATGGTTCTTAATATATTTATATGGCCCAAACAAATTCTGAGTGTGAATTTAAGTATGCATCCTGGTAAGATGAAAATATAAATTGAAATATCTGCTGTAGGCTTACCGACACCAAACTAAGATGACTAATTTTACCAAAAATATTCTCTCGATCCCCATTTAACATTCAACGCTGTTTGGGCAACCACTCCATTTAGTTATTAATCAGATTCAGGTAAGTTTAATATTAGAATAATCGCCTTCCGAAACTAATCATAAGTCCTAAGTCTTGTCTAAAAATGAAGAGGTAAATCACTACCAACAAAATAACTAGGACAATTAATTATCAGCGGTAAAACCGCATAACCATTAACACACATCTTGTACATAATTAATTTTTTTACAGGAAAATGGTCAAAACAACAACAGCTGAATGCCTCATTCATTTTCATCAGTTGACTGCAAATCTACAATAGATAATTTTCAACTGATAATTATATGAAAGAAAATATTACGCTAGAAAAATGTTGATTATTGTGCCAAATCAAAATAACGTTTCGCTCTGTGAAAAAAAGAGATTGGGGACCTGTCCCAATCTCGTCCTAAGCAATATATCGTGTTGCGCCTCAGTGGGCCCGGCAGGATTCGAACCTGCGACCTGGCGGTTATGAGCCGCTCGCTCTGACCGCTGAGCTACGGGCCCGATTCGATTCATTCAACACAAATAAGAAAGAGCGGGTGACGGGATTCGAACCCGTGAATGTCAGCTTGGAAGGCTGATGCCTTACCACTTGGCCACACCCGCATGATGAGATACCGTTCCGAAGCTGAAAAATTATATCAAAGAGGGTTTCAGCAGTCAACTCAGCACTTCGGGAAAGCCCGTTTTCCCCCTGAGACTTATTTTGTTAACCCCTCCCACAGGATAAACCAACACAAGATGCCAGATATCTCCACTGCACTCATGTTAAAATGATCACAGATTACAGAAAAGACATAGCAGCAAAAGCAGATATGGATTCTAAAATCATCCCGCCAGAAAACAGGAAACAAGACACACGAATTCCTCCAGCGGCCGCGTACATCAGGGCTCAGTTCCTGTTCTTTTTCCTGGTATTATCCATCGCGCTTTCCGGATGTGAGACGCGGAAAGACATACCCCAGGGGGCGTTATCAGCTGCTTACGAATCCTCCCATTTCTGTCCTGTGGACGGCTGTGAAGTCGAATACGGCCCAACCACGCAGCAGCTCCCTTCTTCTGCACCTGAGGTAAAAGACCGATGGTGTATAGAAGTCATCTTTAACCGGGCCGGGGTTGAGTTCCAGACAGCGGTGGATGTCGTTCGAGTTGGCCCAGATCCCGAATCCTATAAAAGCTGGTCTGTAAGGGAGCGAATCAGCGACGCTGACTGTCAGGTTTACAAATAAGAGAGCCAGGGAGCAAAAATAATGAAAACCATTCCTTACAGAAAAATAGCCGGGGTCATCTTGGGGATTGCGCTTGGCGTCCTCGCCACCTTCTTCCTGAAAATGGATCTGATGGCCGTCGTCCTGGGCGCATTATTTTCAGTCTTCCTGGCTGGCAGCGATCAGGCCCGAGAAGGGGCTGTGTTTGGTTTCCTCTCAGGTGGTAGTATAGGTTTGTATCTGGCGATCAGAAATTTGATTATCCACGACATGGGAGTCACCATAGATATCCTGCCCTCCCTGCTGGCAAGTGTGTTCCTGAGTGGTGCCATGGGTGCGTTGTACGGCTTTTTGACCGGAAAGTTAAAGCCGCTGTATGACAAAGGCCAGGGGCCTTTCTTTTAATTAAACGAGAGTCAACAGCGAAAGGTTTCCTGCCCGTAACGAATAAGCGCCGGGATATTTGATGCCTCAATCCCGGCGTTCGTTTTTTCTCATCGTCCAACTTCTACAGCAGCCTCAATTTATTCTGTGATCTCCAAAATTTCAGAAAAGGCCTCAATCCGGCCCTGATTAGCAGTGACCACAATGACCCACTGGTCATCCGGATCCACAAAATCAGGGATCGTGAACTGCACTTGCAGCGAACCATCTGACCCTGTTTCTGTCTCAGCGGTGAGATCGTACTCGGAATCCACACGCCCCACCCCCAGCTGCACAGCGGTTTCTCCAGGAAAACCCCGGCCTGTGATCTCCACCTCATCTCCTATCGCCGCGCGCAGCGGAGAGACCTGAATAGAAGGCTCCAAGGCTTTGATTTCCAGTTCTTTAGATACCGCTTTAATGCGGTGACCTCGGGCCGCGACGACGATAACCCATCTGTACTCGGGTTCCACAAAATCGGGAATCGTCACCTGTGTCTGAAAAGAACCCTCCGCATCACTTCGACCCTGGGCGATGACGTCATACTCCGAGTTCACGCGGCCAATACCCACTATCAAATCCTCTTCCGGGGGGAAGCCCTGAGCCGCAATTTGTACCTCGCCTCCCACCTCAGCGGGAAGTTGAGAAACGGTAATCTCCGGGTTCCAAACTTCCTCTGTGGGCGTCTCTTTCTGCTCCTCAGCAATCGTCGGTGTTATCGTTTCCACCGCTGTACCCTGCCCTCTCCCCTGGCATCCGGCCCCCAGGGTCACCAAAAGTATAAACAAAAATACCAATAGATTTAGACGGTCAAACATGAATGATCACTCCTTCTTGCTCTGAACCGGAAACGCTTTATTATCATCAAAGTTATTTTCGTGAAAAATATCCTCCAGTCCCTGGTCCAGACCGCATACTTGCATCAGCTGTTTAACAGTATTCTCTACTAAAGCATTGTAAGACGTGGACGAATAATGTAAAGCGTCTATGATTAACATCCCATAAGATCCCTCCCCGGTTGGAAAAGCCCTGGTATGATGGGGCTGGAAGCCGGAGAGAGATCATGGATTTTTCTCAGTCTAAAAAAGATCCAGGACACATTCCTTGGAAGTGTCTTTCGGTTATAATGAACTACTGAAAGAAGAAAAGGAGCGAGATATGTTCCAAGAATTCAAAAAATTTGCCTTACGTGGTAATGTGCTCGACATGGCTGTAGGTATCATCATCGGTTCTGCCTTCAGCACTATCGTGAATTCCCTGGTCAATGACATCATCATGCCCCCGGCAGGCATGCTCTTAGGGGGGATGGACTTTGAAAATCTATACCTGCTCATCAAAGCGGGTGAATCCGGAGGTCCTTACCCGTCCCTTGCAGATGCCCAGGCTGCAGGCGCAGTCACAGTCAATTACGGGCGATTCATTAACAGCCTGGTAAGTTTCCTGATCGTCGCTTTCGTATTATTTCTTCTTATCCGGGGTATGAACAGACTTCAGCGGAAGAAAAAGGAAGAAACCCCGGAACCAACCACAAAAGAATGTCCTTACTGCATGACAGATATTCCAAAAGGTGCCAAACGTTGTCCCCACTGCACCTCACAGTTAACTTAATCAGATCCATTTTATTGGTAGAGGAAACTGATGGCAAACACACCGACAAGAGACCGCGTAGATCCTCAAAAAATAGAAACACAACCCAAACGCCGCCCCCCCTGGATCCGGGTTAAGATGGACCTTAACGGAGACTACGAGGAGGTAAACAGGATCTTAAAGGGGGAATCTTTGCACACTGTATGCGAAGAGGCTATGTGCCCCAATATGAGCGAGTGTTGGGGATCCGGCACAGCCACCTTCCTGCTCTTGGGGGATGTATGCACCCGGTCCTGTACATTTTGTGATATCAAACATGGAAAACCGGGGCTCCTGGACTGGGACGAGCCAGAGCGCACAGCACGCTCCATCCAGAAGATGAACCTCAAACACGCTGTGGTCACCAGCGTGAACCGTGATGAACGCCGGGATGGGGGTGCCCCCATTTACGCCATGTTAATCCGCCGCGCCCATGAGCTGCAGCCGGGCTGCTCCATTGAGGTCCTCATCCCTGATTTCAAAGGCAGTATTGAGGCGTTGAAAATCGTCATGGATGCCCGGCCCGATGTCCTGAACCATAATATCGAAACAGTCCCTGAATTGTTCCCGGAAATCCAGCCCCAGAGCGATTATCAGGCGTCACGGGCCACCCTGGTCAACGCCAAAAAACTGGACCCGGATGTGCTCACGAAATCAGGCCTGATGGTTGGACTGGGGGAAACCATGGAACAAGTCAAAGGATCAATTCGCGATCTGCGTACTTGGAATGACCATTGGGCAGTACCTGCAGCCCAGCCGGCAGCATTATCCCATCATCCGCTATTACCACCCCGACGAGTTTGAGGAACTCAAAGAATACGCGCTCAGTCTGGGTTTCCAATGGGTGGAAAGCGCACCGCTGGTCCGTTCTTCTTACCATGCAGGTGAGCAGGTGCGGGCTCTGAGCAGCCGGTTCAAAATCCAAGAATAACATTACTTCCTTCTTTAAAGGACATTTTCAGTGGAAGCTGAGATGTCACTGTACCCTTTGCCGCAAGTCATTCCCTCGGCCATTCCGGCTCTCACCCTGATCGCAGCACATCCCACCCGGGCGCCGCGCCACAACTAGAACAGATGATGTGAAGCAGTGATCTATTTCCAATCTTTTTGCGGCTTCACATCTTCGCCCCTTAGACAGTCATAAGCCTTATCCATGTTTTGATTGCCCCATCACACCTTTTACCCTCCACCCTGTTTGGCAGTGGGAGTCCCCTCCCTGATTCTTTCTCCTGGTCAGCCGCTGCTTAAACAGCTGCATGGAAAGACTATCTTATTCTATTCTCACTATACTTCCCAGGGCGGGGTACCGCTTCCGCCTTCTCCGCGGAGTGAAGCCAGGATCGGACCTTTCAACTCCGGCATACGGTCCGCAACGGCAGCGATGAGTCCAACGCAGCCGACGATCATCATGTCCCCAAAGGGAGCCACAAAGTAAGGACGAAGGGATGAATCCCGCAGCATGTTTTGGCGGGGTCCGGTGACCGTGATGTCAAAATCACCCACCCCAAAAGCCATACGGGTGTCATCATACACCAAAGCGCCGTGTCCTTGATCGCCAAAGACTTCCTCATGGGTGAGAGTCCCCTCCGCCAACTGCCTCAACAAACCTTCCAATTTCGCCCTATCTAAAAACCCGGTGTGATGCTCGAATAAACCCTCCACGCCCGACTCCCCCATCCGGAAGGCCAGGGTGTGAAAATTCCCCACATTAGTAATCAGCACCCGGCGACGGGCTTTGACCTCGGGGTCCTGAAGGGCCCCCAAAACAGCCGCCGGGGCTGTATCCATAACCAGGAAAGGCGCGTCCACTTCGCGAGCTGAGTCCACCACAGCCTGCAGACGGGTCATCTCCCCGGGTACCTCACCCCTTCGAAAGGCCAAACGGCTCAAGGGCGAGTTCTCGTCCGCCCGCTTCCTCCCTTTCAAACGATCCGCCAGGTAATCAAAACGGAATTGACGGTCGGAGGTTTCCGGCGGAGCGTTCCCGTGGTCAAATACAGCCACCGCTACGCCGTCCAAGTCATTGAGAGAAACGCTGAATTCCCCCAGGGCTCGCGCGATGGCCTGGAAATCAAAATCCCGCATTTCTATTCGAGTCACCGAGTCTGGAAGGCCAGCTACTTCCTCCTCATCGAGAATTTTGATCCCGCTCTCCCGGACGACTTCCAGGTCATCGTTAAATGTGCGGCCGGCATCCGGTGTCGCATACACAGAGAATCCCGCCTTTACGTGATCCCGGGCTGCCCAGAAACTGGGACCTCCACCCATGGTCACCCCGGTGAGAGCCACCGCTTCTCCATCCCGGGTCGCCTTTTGCAAACGCCGGAACACCCTCATGGTCGGCGATGGCATGACCAGCTTGAACCCGTTCTCAGGATCTCTTTCCGAATGGTATAGATAGATATCCTGCGTCCCCGTACCGACATCCACTGTCAAGACTTTCATAGTGTATACCCTCCGCGCGCTTTTTCACATACCAACATGGAAATCTAAAATCAGCGGTATGTTTCCCATTATATCCAACCTACCTAAATAGAAAATGAGCCTGCTTTCGTTTAGCAATTGAAAGCTTTTTCTTCCCATCCTGTCCATCAAGTTTTCGGTGTATAATGGAAAAGAACCCGGGAACATCCATCATTCCAGGAAAAAAAGCGGGCAGCCCTTCCAGAAGGGTGAAATTCCTCACCATCTTGGTAGGCAAAAGGCAAGAATTTTAAATGTCGGTTTTCGAATAGGACCAAACCTCGTATAATACGTATGAAGTGTGAGAGTTAGTAACGGTAATAAAAAGATTTCAATTCATCATAGAGGAGGTACTCTGATGACCCATATTATCACCAGCCTGTGTATACGAGATGAAGGCTGTATGTCGGTTTGCCCTGTGGACTGCATTGTCCCCGGGAAACCACTGGACGAATGGCCCTTGATGTACATCGATCCAGAAGTGTGCATTGACTGCGGCGCGTGCATTCCCGAATGCCCTTACGAAGCCATTTTCATGGAAGATGAAGTTCCCGCTGAATATGAAGCCTTTGGCGGCGAATACATTAACCGCTTGGAATTCGATGGTCATTACGAAGGCGAAAACATGTACGGCGAAGAAGTCGTCCTTGACACGGTCAAACAATTGGAAGAGGGCGAAGTTGTTGACCTCACTAAAGATATTCAATCCAATTATGACTTCTTTGAAAAGGGACCCGGGTACGAAGCGCTGGACTAGGGTTCAGGTTTAGATTTAAGAGGGGAGGCTGGAATCAGCCTCCCTTTTTAATTTAACCCGCCACCTCTCCACCCAGGTGAATACGTCCAGAAAGAGCAGGATACAGCTCCCCCACCCTGATGATTTCAGGAGGAACGGAAATTAAATCTGATGCAGCTTAGATTCAACTCACAAGTGCAAATTTAAATGTGGCAAAAAAAGGGCAAGTTGTAATAGGAGAAAGTATCTCGTGGGTGATAAGCCGAGTTCATTAAAGGTCCTCATCTCCAAAACGATCCATCCAGTACTCGATCTCAGCACTGGAAAGGGAAGGGTTCCACTTATCAGTCGACTTGTGACCCCCATCAACCCGCGGGCCTGCGAGGCTGGAAGCAAAATCTTGAGAAGAGAGCACGCGGGCCTGATAGGATTCAGCTTCTTTTCTCACCTCACGGTCTGAACTGACTACAGTCCAATTTTTTGCAGAAGCACCTAAAGAGGCCAACCGCCCTTTTATCGCCCGGTCCGCAGTACTCCCCTGCTGGATAAAAATGGCTGTCACCGAACCAAAGGTTTGGGAACGTGAGTGACCCGGCGGGGCCTGATCGAAAAATAATTCAATGTTGGTTCTGTGCTGTGTGGAAAAGCGCTGCAAACGCTGGACGAGTTTCATTTCATCATCAACGTCTTTCAAACTCAACCCCGGGATATGTGGAATTAAATTATGGCCATCGATAAGATAAGGCATTGGAAGATGTAGTGTTAAAAGTTTGAACCGCCAACCTGCATGAACAAGATAAGTGTGCTATGATGATTCTAATCCAATCCATTATATCAAACAGGAATTTGAAAATGAAGCAGTGGAAACGCTTATTATTTTATATCCTGGTTAATGTGACCGTATCAGCGACCACCATGCTGGGTGTGCTGTACCTGTGGGAAAACACAAATCTGAAACATGTCCTCTTCGTTCAATCCCCCCGTTCAGAGGAGGAGGAAAGTAGAGAAACACTGACCACCCCCTCGACATTTGAAACCCAACCTTCTCTTGTCATTCAAATAGATGAAGTCGTTGGCGTCGGCAACCTGGACACAGAATATGTGCGGTTAAAACGCGTTGGGAACAGCGGGCAAGAAAAGATCTCGCTCCAAAATTGGCAGCTCAAAGATGAAGACAACCACACCTTTACCATCTTGGCCCAATCCGGCATGGAAAGCCTTGAACTCCATAAAAAAGGCGCGGTAAATATATATACAAAACAAGGGGCATCCAATCCGATAGAACTTTATCTGGGGTTTTCCGAACCCCTGTGGGAACCAGGGGAGACGGTGACATTGATCGAACCTTCCGGCGATGTGCATGACACATTTCTGATTCCCTGACACCCATTCTCTAGGTATTAAATAAAAAAACTCTCTCTTTCGAGAGAGTTTTTCTTATTCCGTATCCTGGAGGAGATTCACGCATTCATGACCGGTCTAAATTTGTAACCATACACTAATAAACCGCGGTCCTCATCCTCGCTCTGCAGCCTGCGTGTGGTCATTTCCACCGGCATGCCAATTTCCACCTCTTGTTCACCAAGGTCAGTCAGCTGCGCGGTGACCACCGGCCCTTCATCCAATTGAACCAGGGCAACGGTGTATGGCACCGATGTTTCAAACCCTGCTGGAGCATTGAAAATTTCCGTAAAAGAATAGACTTTGCCAAGACCGCTGAATTCATACTCAGTTTTCGCTTCATCTCCGCATTCCGGGCAGATGTCACGCGGAGGGAATATCTTCGCGCTGCAATGAGGACATACCTCACCTGTTAATGCGTATCGCTGTCGTTTTAATCGCCAATGTCGAGGGATATCCATTCACACTCTCCTTCTATCCTATCTGCTGATCTCAAAATTGGTTTTGCAGGTTTCAGTGTACAAGAACTCGACTATCAGAAACTATCAATTCGGAAAAACCAGGCGAAAAAAGGCTGAAATAAGGCTTCTAACCAAAAATTCAGCGCATGACGATTTTCCCGCGCATCCGGGCGTACTCTGCATAATCGATTTCTGTGCGGCGGGCGATATAATCTTCCGTTTTCAAGGCTCGATCCTGCCGGTCCGTGATGGTTTCCGTCACCTGGAGAGAAAAGGCGTCCGAACCCGCCCCCGAGCCAAAAGAACAAAGCAGGATTCGATCCCCAGGTTGAGCGACATCCAAAATCGCGGTTAAACCAATCAGCGATGCCCCCGCATATGTGTTTCCAATCCTGGGCGACAAAAGGCCCACCCTGGTTTGTTCCTCCTGGAATCCCAGCTGCCTGGCGACGCGATTGGGGAATTTAACATTGGGCTGATGGAAGACAGCGTATCGATAGTCCTCCGGGGATGCGTCCAACTCATCCAACAAGCAGTCCACCGCATTTGTAATGTGTTTGAAATAAGCCGGTCTGCCTGTAAATCGACCCCCATGCTCGGGATATTTCTGGTATGCGCGCCGCCAGAAATCCGGGGTATCCGTGACATATGAATAGGCTCCTTCGATCACCGCCAGCGCTTCCGCGGCTGGCCCGATCAAAAAGGCCCCTCCCCCCGCCGCAGCTGTGTATTCCAGAGCATCCCCCGGCTTACCCTGGGCCGTGTCCATTCCCACCGCCATGGCATACCGACCCATCCCGGAACCGACCAACCCCATGGCAGCTACCATGGCTTCCGTGCCCGCCTTGCAGGCAAATTCCCAGTCCGCAGCCTGGGTATGGGGAACGATACCCAAAGCCTCAGCGACGATCGTCGAGGTGGGTTTGACCGCGTAAGGATGGGATTCCGATCCCACCCAGACCGCCCGGATGTGCTGGGGGTTGACCTCTGCCCGCGCTAAAGCATTCCGGGCTGCTTCCAGGGACATCGTGACTACATCTTCATCCAGGCCGGGGACTGATTTCTCAAGAATGGGTTCCGCGCTCAATCCACCTTTCCAAATCCTGGATACCTCCGCAGCCGGTAAGCGGTAGCGCGGCACATACGCACCATACCCCACAATGCCGACATCCCGTTCGGGTCTCAATAACATCTTGGATCCACTTTCATCGGTTTGCATCATCCTTGTTCCCTTATCTGTCAAGTAACTAAGTAAACACGTTCAGGCATCCCGCCATAAGGACAATATTTCTCGGGCCCGGCTGGTGTTAATTTGACCCTCCCGGACCAGCTGGCGCGCCAGGCGGGTGATTTCCTCATCCTCAGCGCCCGCGGAGAGAGCTACCTGCCGGGCATGGAGCGTCATATGCCCTTTCTGAATGCCCTCCGTAGCCAGCGCTCGAATGGCAGCCAGGTTCTGGGCCAGGCCCACAGCCACGATCACTTCAGCCAAGTTTCCAGCAGAAGACACATCCATCATCCTCAACGCCAGTTGGGCAAGAGGGTGGGAACGGGTGGCCCCACCCACAGTTCCCACCGCCAGGGGCATTTCCAATCTCCCAGAGAGGATCCCGTTTCCATCCACCTCCCAGGTGGATAAGGGGCGGTACCGCCCATTCTGAGCGGCATACGCATGAGCCCCTGCCTCTACCGCACGCCAGTCATTGCCGGTGGCCAGAAGTACGGCATCCACACCGTTGAGGATGCCTTTATTGTGCGTGGCAGCCCGATATGGATCCGCATCAGCGAACGCCCAGGCCTCAATGATTCCATCACGAACCTCCTCCCCACGGAAGCCTTGAAATGCTAGTCCTTCGGGGGGAATGAGACACTCCGCCCGGGCCAAACGCCGATCAGCCAAATTGGAAAGGATCCGTAAATGCACCCGGCCTTCCACCAAGTCCTCAATATGCGGCGCAAGGCGTTCGCAGGCGGTGTTTACAACGTTTGCGCCCATGGCGTCCCGCACATCCACGAGCAAATGAAGGATCAAAAAGGGGCCCACCGGGGAATCTTCCACCACCCGGACCTCGAGGCCTTTCGGTCCCCCACCCATATCCTGCAGCACCAAATCAACATCTGCGATCTCAGCCAGAAGCTCTGCTTTGCTGGACTCGATCTTCTCCTGCGCTCCACGGACATCCACAACATCCAGGACTTGAAGCTGACCGATCATCACCGGCGGGTCACTATGCGCTTGGAATCCTCCATATTGACGGGTAATTTTCGCCATGTACGAGGCGCCCGCAATCACGGACGGCTCCTCAATCACCATGGGCACCAAAACATCCTTCCCATTGATCAAGAAATTGAGCCCTACGCCCAGGGGTAAAGCGTAGCGACCGATGACATTCTCAATCATGTGTTCAGCCTGCTGAAAGGGCAGCCCATCGACTTCATTCAGGAGGGGTAGATCCGCTGCGGTTAGGAATCCTTTCTCCCTTAATAACTTTTGGCGCTCCTGGATCGTAAGATTGTAAAAACCTTTGAAGCGCGAACTTTTATCCTGCTCTCCCATACCCATCCTTTTGGAGATTATTAACATCATCTAAGAAACCAACCTTCAGAACCACTTTAGTATAGGAAAACTAGCAAAAACTATCAAAATCAATCTTCATACGGTAAAATAGGTGTGGAAAAGAATGAGAGTTAAATTTTAAAGGTTTATGTCAAACACACAAAAAGAGAAATTAGAAGAGCAACTCCATAAATACCACCAGGCCAGTTTTAACCTGGTGCGTGATTTATCTCTTGACACTGTTTTAAAACGGATTGTCCGTTTGGCGAGAGATCAAGCCCAAGCTGAATATGGGGCCCTGGCGATCAGAGATGATAAGGGGGAGATCGTCCGCTTCATCACCATAGGCATGACAGAGGAAGAGGAAAGCCGCATCCCGCAACTGCCTGAAGGCAAAGGCCTGCTTGGAGAGCTGCAAAATAAAAACCAGATCATACGCATCTCCAACATAAAAGACGATCCACGGAGCTTTGGATTCCCCGAAAATCACCCCCCCATGGACTCCATGTTGGGCGTGCCCATCCTCTCCGGTGAGCGCATCATCGGGCAGATCTACCTGACCAATAAAAAAGACGCGCCGGAATTCACGGGGAATGATGCCCGGCTGATAAAAACCCTGGCTGGATATGCGGCTGTGGCGATCACAAACGCCCAGCTTTATAACAATATCATCGAACGCGATCAGATTCTTAATCAGCAAAATGAAGACCTTTCTTTGATCAATGACCTGGCCCAAACGGTGGCCAGCTCCCTGGACATAAAAGAAATCATGAGCCAGACACTTACCCGGGTCCTGGCTTATTTGGACATAGAAACGGGGGAAATTTTTCTGCGCGACAAAGCAAGCAAAGACCTGCGCTTGTCCCTTCTGCGCGGGGACGGGTTTGAAGCATTTTCGGTAAAGAACGTCTTCCGGGTAGGAGAAGGCCTGGTGGGGAAGGTCGCTGGACTGAATAAACCTCTCGTCAGTTACGCTCTGGACACCGACCCCCGTATCCTCCGTTCTTCAATTTCCGAAGCTGGCTTCACCTGTCTTGCAGGTATCCCACTTCAGGCACAGAGAAAAGTAGTCGGCGTGATGACCCTGTCCAGCAAAAAAGAACATCAATACACCACCCGCGAACTCGACCTTTTAACCACGATTGGCACCTGGGCAGGTACAGCCATTGAAAACGCTCGCCTACAGCAGCAGTCAAAAAGGGTTGCCATTCTTGAAGAACGGGAAAGGATTGGCATGGACCTTCACGACGGCATCATCCAATCCCTGTATTCCATCGGGTTAACCTTAGATTTGGTAAAACAAATTTTCCAGGAAAACCCTTCTGAAGCCTGCGAAAAGCTCAACGTGACAACTGACGCTATCAATCAGGCCATTACAGATATCCGTTCTTATGTCTCGGATTTGCGTCCTCGACAGATGAAAGCAAGCCGCACCTTTTCAGAAAACATAAAACAGCTGATACAAGAATTTAAACGAAATTCAAACATCACCGTGACTTTAGGAGATTCTTCCCAAGAGCCCATCAATCTCCCTTACGAGAACGCGGTAGCTCTTTTCCACATCCTGCAAGAAACCCTGGCAAACACAGCGCGGCACTCCGATGCCACCAAGGCCAAGGTCGAATTATGGGAAAATGACGGCAGAGTTTATGTGAAAGTAGAGGATAACGGAAAAGGTTTCAACCTCGACAAAACCGAAATCAGTCTCGGCCACGGCCTCTCCAACATGAAAAGGCGTACCCGGAAGGTGGGAGGTGAAGTAGAGATAGAATCAGCACCTTTACAAGGGACAAGCGTGGTCGCCTGGGTACCGAAAAAGGTTCCTTGCTAAACGGACATTAGCCTGCCACACCTGAGATGAATGAACGCGTTCCAGGATAAACATCGTCTTAGGGGGAAAAAACCAAAGTTTCGTAATCTCATCCCGCCCTTCAACCACCGGTGCCCTAAATGAAATGATCTCGCCTGCCCTCGTCAGCCTGAGACATCCGAGGGTTTTTTCTTTTTACGGGTACCTCCCGCAAGATAAGCAAGCAGGATGCTCAACCCGTATAAAACCAGAAGGGGGACCATGACCAACATCATATTCACCGGATCAATGGTAGGTGTGATCACGGCGGCAAGTATGGCCATCCCCACCACTGCAGCCCGCCAATTTTTGGCAAGCGCCTGTGCGGATAAAATCCGCATCACAGCCAAAACGTAGGAAAGGAGGGGAAATTCAAACACAATCCCCAGCCAAAACATCATACTGGTCACAAAGCGTATATAAGAAGAGGGACGGATTTGGGTGGGCACGCTTAAAAAATTGAGCAGGACCGGCAAACCAGTGGGGAGAAGAACATAATATGCAAAAGCCATTCCCGCAAAGAAGAAAAGGACCACCAGAGGAATAGCCAGAAAACCCGTCAGCCGCGCCCGGCGGGAAAGAGCAGGGGCCACAAATAAAAAAATCTCATATGTGATATAGGGGAGAGCGGCTGTAAAGCCAGCCAAGAAAACAATCCGCATCCCCACCCCAATGGGTTCCGTGACTTCCACGGCTTCCAATTCCCCCACGCCCCCGATGGGTTGCGCAATCCAATCTAAAAGCTCCGGCAAGAAAATAAATGCGACCACCGAAAACAGGATCAAAGCGATGAAAGATCGTAACAAGTGTCTCCGTAAAGCGCTGAGGTGGACCAGGAACCCCTCAGGTTCCTCGATGGCTTTTTGGATGCTGTCGCTTACTGGCGCGTCTTCTGGTTCTTCTGTGAAAAAATCATTCACATTCTTCAAAAGGCTTGAGATCCCATTTACAAGGGAATGGAAGAAACTCACTACCAGTTCAACGATGGATTGAATCGCTTTTTTCAAGGTAGTATTCTCCTCATCATACTCCTCTAATTTCCAAGCCGGCCCCTTCACTGGAAGATCCCCATCTCCACTCCTTGTTATCCAGCGTCAGGGATGGATTTTGAGACTCGAACCAGGAGCGTTTAACCCCTCCTCAAGCTTGAAGAAAATTTCTCCTCAAAAGAGGTTGCTACTCCTGACCGCCCTTTTCCTCAAAATCCTCTTCGTCATCTTCACCCTCACCGCTCAAGCCCTCTTTAAAAGCGCGGATGCCTTTCCCCATCTCACCAGCGATTTTGCTGATCCGCCCCACGCCAAAGATTAAGATTACGATGACGAGGATAATGATCCACTCCCATCCGCCAAGTCCTCCGATCATAATTCGCTCCTTTGATTTCGAACATACCAATCCAAAAAATTATAGCAGATATAGCATCTTTGAGGTGCTGAGTAGTTTCGTGTGATAGATAAAAGAAAATCCAGGAAAGTCATTATTTCCCCTGGTAACGCCGGAAGGTTTCCTTTGCTAGATGGGGAATGTCGCTCTCTGAGGTGAGTTTGATGGTGTGGGCAGCAGGCCAGCGTTCCAAAGCTTGAGACACCAAATAAGGCCGGACGACGACAAAAGCAACGTCGAATCTCCCTTTATCAATCAATGATAAGCCTTCTACCCACCCCTCCCCGCGTTCAAACTCTAAGGGGCCTAGTTCATCAACGATCAACAAATCGCAGGGAGCAGTTTGGGCCAAGACACGATTTCCCCACTGGACGCTCTCCTCCTTAAAAGACCACCCTTTCGTAGAAGGACCACTTGTCTTCACCTCACGTGGTTTCGCTAAAAGACGCGTTTCCCCATTTTTCAGGCTGATGACGCTGATACCCACTTTCTTTCCACCCTCAAAAACTCCCGGGGAAATCAACCCCCCGAGTTCCAGCTCCGCTTGGCGCCCTAATTCAGCGATGCGGGAACAAAAAGTGGTCTTACCCACCCCGATTTCACCTGTGATGATTACGCGTTGTGTATCACTCATCCGTTTTTATCCATGACGACCATAGTGTGCCCGTCGGCATTTTCCACGTGTATAGGTACATTATACATGGTGGACAAGTTCTCCGGCGTGATGACTGTATCCAAACCACCTTCAACGTAAATCCGACCTTCATTGACCAAAACGAAATTTTCCGCAGCGTAAACAGCCACATTGGGGTCGTGGGTGGTCAGGACAATGGTGATCCCTCGCTCGGTGAGCTCTACCAGCAGGTTCAAAATCCTGTTCTGGTTTTCCAGATCCAAATGGGCTGTTGGCTCATCCAGGAGCAAGATCTTCGTCCGCTGCGCCAGAACCCGGGCCAGGTGCACCAACTGACGCTCTCCCCCACTTAATTCCGAGACCGGTTTTCCTGCCAAACCCACTATTCCCATCGATGTCAAAGCCTCTTCCGCTATTTGCAAATCCTCTTTCCCAGGAGACTGAAAAGGTTTCAAGTAAGGAGAACGTCCCAATAAAATGTACTCCAACACTGTGAAATTAAAGGGGATGCTTTCAAACTGAGGGACCAATCCCATTATTTGGGACATCTCCCTCCGGGAATACGCTCCATGATGCTTTCCAAAGATCAAAACCTCACCGGAACCGGGTTTTAGCAAGCCGAGCATGAGATGCAGAAGCGTTGTCTTCCCCGTCCCGTTGGGACCTAAAATAGCGGTGATTTTCTGAGCGGGGATATCCAAGGACACATCTCTCAAAACACGGATTCCACCCTCATGATAAGCAAATGAGACATCCTTGGCTGCGATGGCTTTATGATCCATCATGCCCTCACTTTAATGCCCATGCTGATCATAAGGTACATGAACAACAAGGCCCCAATCGCTGAGGTCAGGATACCCAATGGGATCTCACCCGCAAGCAAAGAACGGGCGATATCATCACTGAGCATGGTGAAAATCCCCCCCAATAACATCGCCACAGGTATGGAGGTGTCAGCGCTGGCTCCCACGAGCCGGCGGGCGATATGGGGAACAATCAACCCCACCCAGCCAATGATACCGCTGATGGAAGTTAGAGCTGCTGTGGCCGTCACGCTGGCAAAGAGGAGGACCATACGCTCCCTATTTGTCGAGGCTCCCAAGGAAAACGCGGTTTCATCTTTAAGGGAAAGTAGATTCACACGCCAGCGCATCAAGAACATCGTCAATAGGCCAGCCAGCGCAAAAGGTAAAACATACCAGAAGTTCTGCCAGGTTACCCCCCACAATCCTCCTAACAGCCAAAACGTGATTTCGGGGAGCTGAGTCAGGGGGTCAGCCACATACTTCAAAATCCCTACCCCGGCTGAAAACAGCGCGGATACAGCCACGCCGGATAACACCAGACGCAGCACCCAGCCCCCAAAACGCAGGCGCCGGGATAGAAAATAGGATCCAAAGAGACCTATCAAACCAAACAGGGTAGCGGATAATTCGATCACTAAAGGATGCTTTCCCAGCCATAAGATACTTAAAGCCGCCCCAAACGCTGCCCCCTGGGTGACGCCCATAAACCCCGGTTCAACGAGCGGATTCCGGAAGACCATTTGCAGCACCGCTCCCGTGGCTGACAAAGTCATGCCCAGCAGCAGCGCAGTCAGCAGGCGGGGTACGCGAAGAGAAAACACCAAACGCCGGGCCAGCTCATCCTCCAACAACAACCGGGGAGGCATCCAATAGGGACGCGGATAGCGGCCCAGAAACACTGAAGCCAACAATATCACCAGCGTCCCCACACCCAAAACTATGAAAACCTGCTTTCCGGATCTTCTTCTCACGGGATATCGCCCCGAAGTTTGGGAAGGACATTTTCTTGGATCGATTCCTGATCCAGGCGGTAAAGCACATCGTAAAATGCGTCCACTTCGGCCAGGATGTCTATCTCATCTGTACGTTCAGGGTGGATTTTCGTAGCCAACCATTCCAGGCCCAAAATCCAGCGGGTGTCCGGCTGGTCCCAACTGTAAAAGTCAAAGGCAAACCCGTAAAGTTGACCGTTTTTCAAGGCACTTAAGCTCGCCCATAAAGCATCTTCTTTCAGACGTCTCACAACTTCGTCTGCATCACCTTTGTAATCCACCAGATAGATTTGATCCGGATCCCAAGCTGCAATTTGCTCGAAATTGACGATCGACCACCCCCCGCTTCCCCCCTGATCAACCCAGACCGGTCGACCGCCTGCGATCTCCACCATTTGCGTTTGCAGCCATGATTCTGGAGGAATGCTAAAAGCGAAGTCTCCACCCTGGTCACTGTACCTGAGGATTAAGACCCGCGGTTTCTCCTCTTCCGCAAGATCCGAGGTGATCTCCTGCACATTTTCCACGCGGTCCTGATAAAACCGGATGATCTCCTCTGCGCGTTCCGGAACCCCAAACACTTCTCCTAGCATCTGGATATCCTGATAAAAGATATCCGGGGACTCCAGGTTGAGATAGAGGACGGGGATGCCCAGCTTTTCCACCGAATCCCCCAGTTTGCTTTTATTAAAATTTTTCATCAAGACCAGGTCCGGCTTGACAGCTGCTATTTGCTCGGGTCCGGCATCTCTCTCAAAGAGATCCTTCTCATCAATGGTAGGATCCACAACAGGTAAAAAATCAAATACAGATTGGTTTCGATTCTCCAGCGCTTTCACCTTCTGATCCGCTTCATCAAACATAAACGCGGCATCTTGGACCATGACGGACGCTTTTCCAGCGATGGCTATCTCCTGCGGTAAACCATCCAGGGTGACGGTATGGCCTGTGGTGTCCGTGATTTCCAGCGAACCCGACCCATCCCCTGCAGCGGGTGTAGAGCCGCAGGCCGCGAGAAGCAGGGAAGAGGAAACTATCATAAATACAAACCAACGTAAAGCTGTTTTTTTCATATCAATAAACCCTTATCGTCTAAGCTCATCTGTTTATCTCGGCAGCGAACCCCTTCTTACAATCCTCCAGCCAATCCAGCATCGCCCGCACCTGGCCCATTCGGAACTTGAAAATCTGACAGGTAAAGAAATCAGGGTCTTCAAGATCGTTCAACTGTGTTTCAAGGCTGTCCAGCCACGCTTGACAGCGGGTGAACTGCCTTTGAATTAACGTCAAGGCCTGGGGCTCTCCCGCCTCTAAGGCGAAAAGCAGCCGCGACAAAAAAGCGATTCGCATATACCGCCCGCTCTTTACGGGTGTCTTCATCCAGGTTTCAAATTCACGCCGGCCACGCTCTGTCAGATGGTATATCTTTCGATCAGGATGGGAAGAAGAAGCCTTTAAGGAAGAGGAAAGTAAATTCTTTTCCTCTAATTTCTCCAGCAGGTAGTAAAGTTTGCTGCGTTTAACCTGCCAGATCCGGGAAAGCTCCGGACTCTCCTGGACCCGTTTATAAAGGGCATAACCGTGTTGGGGTTGTTCCTGAAGCAATCCCAGGAGGATATTTTCCAGGGTCAAATCGCTGGGAGAACGCGCCATATATTCAAATCCTGAATAGTCAAAACTTGAATATATTTTAAACCAAAACGCCCTGCTGTCAAGAAGGGACGTTCAATTCTGTCCCAAATTGAAAACCGATATCACCCAGAAAGTATCCTCTTAGGGTTAAATGTGTGCCCCTGGTGTAAAAATCCCCATTGACGAGAGGAGTGAAAAGAGTACACTTAAAACCGTAACCGGCCAATCATCATCCCAAGCAGAGGTAAAACCATGAAATGGACCACATCTTTTCTCCTCCTCACCCTCCTGATCACCGGCTGCGTTTCTCAGCCCACTCTGGATGATAGTGACGTGATTGCTACCATCGTTGCTGCGACTCTGAACGCCCCAACCAGCGAGAAAACTTCTCCTCCCGCCACACAGGCACCTTCGAATGAGACGGATGCTCCCTCCCCCAGTTCGACACCTCTGCCATCCTCCCCGACTTCGACCCCTACGAACACTCCCTCACTGACACCAACACCCACAAATACCCCCACAACTACCCCGACCCCCACCTCTGCCCCGGGAGACCCGAGGGAAACATTGGGCTCTCCCAGTTGGGAGGACCATTTTAACAGCAGCGCAAACTGGTATACCTATCAAGACAGCAGCTCAAAAATGGAGGTCAAAGGCGGGAAACTCATCCTCAAAGTCTTTCAGGCAGAAAATTATGAGTACTGGGGATTATCGGTGCCGGAATTGGAGGATTTTTACCTGGAATATACGGGAGCGTTCGGGGAATCATGCAGCGGAAAAGATCGGTTTGGGATGATTTTCCGGTCTCCAATTGAAAATAAGGGGTACTTGTTTGGCATAACCTGTGATGGTCATCTGCGTTTATCTGCCTGGGATGGAGAAGACTACACCACCCTTCAAAATTGGCAGAAGAGCGAACATATCCAAACAGGACCCGGCGCTGAAAACAGGGTGGGTATCAAAGCAAAAGGTACAACACTTACCGGATATATCAACGGGCATGAGGTTGTGAGTAAAAAAAGTAACCTGTTCGAAAAAGGGAGATTCGGGGCGATGTTCGCAGCTGCAGAGACACCCGGTTTTCAAGCTGAAATAACGTACGCTGTTTATTGGAAACTAAAATAAAATGGAACCTGAAATCCCCCGAACCCAACCCTTCCAATGTAATTACCTTTCGAAATCTGTAGGCGTCAATATAGAACCTTTTTGCAGAATCACGCCTTAATCACCCACGAAGGAGACCCCATGAACGAGATCAAACCCAAACACCAGATCATGATTGGGATCATTATCTCCCTCTTATTGTTCAGTGGATGCTGGGGGAAACCAAGTCCTACAGCAACCGAATCCCCCCAGCCGTTCTCTGAAATTCCCAAGGAAGATCGAAAATACGTCATGCGGGCTGTAGCAGAACTCTCCAAACAAGAAAATATCGATCCAAACACGGTCGAATTGGTCAGCCTGGAATTTACGGAGTTCTCGGACGCCAGCCTGGGCGTTCCGGAACCGGGAGAAACCTATGCCCAAGTCATTACCCCCGGTTATATCATTATCCTTGAGCATGAGGGGAAACAATATGAGTTTCATGCCAGCGATGATCGTACGGTCAGAGTCCCGGAATAACCTGATCGCAAGGCCCATTTTCAAAAATGCTATCCCGTCACCAGATGCCGGGGATGAGGCGGTGCCGGACCTGTGATTTATACTCCCTGTATCCCGGTAATCTGTCCTCAAGGCTCCGGTCCTCCAGATGGGTCCGGATCAGCGTCCCAACCACAACGCAGGCAGCAGGGACGAAAGACCATAAAGCATCCAAGAATATGGGTGCAGCCAGGTATGTAAGCAGCGCCCCCGCATACCCGGGGTGCCGCACCCATCGGTAAGGACCCCGGGTGACCACTTGATGCCCGCGATCCTTCTGGATGCGCACCTTGCCTGAAAAGAAGGGGTTGACGACCAGAGCATAAGAACCCAAAGCGTACCCGAAGAGGATAAGGACCAGCGCAAAGAATTTCAGGCTCATACTGGCCGTTGTGGACCACCCAAAAAGCACATCCAGCCCCGCCACTAGGGGTATTGACCCTCCACCAAGGCCAATCAAGGGGGACAAGATTTTATCCCAGGCTTCTGCATCCTCCTGATGCAGGAAATTCGCACGCTCTCGCAAGAGATCAGGATGCTGCCGGGCAGCCAGGGCCCGGCTGACAGCAAAACCTAAGATATGAATCAAGGCATAAACCCACGCTTCCCACCACCCCCAGCGCTGTGTGATCAATATGGGCGAAAGCGGAACAAGGACGATAAAGATAAATAATAAGATCAGAATCTGTGGAGAAATGGATGAATCTCTCATAATCTACCTCCTCCCTTCCCATCTCCCATTATAACTTTCAACCGGGCAATCATCATCAATAAAAGTGAACACAGCCCCAGAATGCAT
>JGI1689J12820_1000067_pt1 | contig 20769 bp, 25 predicted proteins | sample PRCRCaboRojoPR_6_FD_12820 | JGI IMG/M metagenome (IMG submission 12820)
GATGACAATGGGGAATGTATCAGATGCGCTCCATGAAGCATTCACAACATACCTGGGATGGGAAAATTACCAGCATTCCTGACAGGGTTTTGAACCCACAAGGGGACAGGTGTTTTGTTAGGGAATCCTCTTTCTGAACAACGATATCCACCGCCGCCCCGATCAGGGCGGGCGGAGCCAAATCAAATATTTTATTTAAGATCGAGCCCAGCGAGGCGAAAACGATCCGCCGCCGGTGTCCGCGAGCGTAATTCCATAACCTGATCAATGGATGTTTTTTTCGATTCATGGTCTTTTCCCAAAAGAAAAGCACCAAGGGAACCCTTGGTGCCAGGGTATCTCCTTCTGTAAATTATAAAATCAATCCGAGAGGATCAAATCCGCAGCGCGGCGGCCAATTTCCACTGCAAAATTCGTCCCCCGGTCCCAGGGGTAAACCTGGCTCATACTGGCAAAATACAAACCCGGTAAGGGTGTCCGTATATCAGGGATGTTCTGGGAATGGTTCAATTCGGGCACCGGCTGGGCATATCGCGTGCGATAGAGCCAGGTATTTTTCACCCAGGTCGCATCGAAGTCCGGGTTGATCCGCGCCAACCCCGGGAGATAGATGGAGAGGATCTCTTCTTTGGACAAATCAAAATATTCATGATCCGGCACCAGATAGTCCCCGCAATACACGATATGGTCTCCCCCGAAATAATCAGGAGAAAGAAAATTGGTATGTTCAACCACAGCTAAAAAGGGGAATCCTTTTTCTTTGGGGATGTTGTACCAGTAATATCCCTGGGGGGAGAGTTGGCGTTCGAGGGATAAGGTGAGAACCATCGCGCCCATACTCTTCAAGCCCCTTAAACCTTGATGATACTGGTCCGGCAGCGCCGGCACCAATCGACTCAACAACTGGGGGGAGGTGGTGACCAAAACACGCTCAAATGCCTCCTCACCCCGGGTGGATTGGACAGTGAGATCCTGAGAAATATGCCTCACCGGGGTGGAAAGATGAAGCACCAGACCCATGTCCTTCAAAATATCCGCAAATTGATCGGCGAACGCCTGAAAGCCGCCTTCATAGGTTCCCAACCTGGAGGTCCTGGCGTGGATTCTGGCCCACATCCAGGCCATATTGACATCCTTATAATGGGGGCCAAATTTTCCCTTCAACATCGGCTCCCACATGGCCTCATATACGCGATCCCCGGCCCATTTCCGCATCCAGGCGTCCACGGTGGTCTTTTCCAAAAGTCGGTGAAACGCAAGTAAAGCCCCACCAGACCAAACCGGATCTTGTCAATACCCCACCCCAAGCCAGGAAATTTCAAGGCCTGGAAAATGGAGTCAAAGGGATACCACTCCCCTTTATGATAGAGAACTGTATAGGGGCGCGGGAAACGGACCCTGTCCGCCAGACCAAGCTCATCGATCAAACCCAGGACATATTCATCCGACGCAAACCAATGGTGATAATACGCTTCCACCGACCAGTCCCAGTGGGCTTCCTTGAAGCCCTGGGCCAGACCCCCGGTTTTTTCACCCGCTTCAAACAAGACGACTTCATGACCTGCGCGGATGAGATCATACGCGGCTGCCATGCCGGCATACCCCGCGCCAATTACAGCAATTTTCATTTCAAGTACCTTTCGTGACCTTTATCTTTGCTTGCGATCCTGGCGAACCAGACGTCCAGCCAAGACCTCCAACCTGCGCCATTTCCTGCGGATGATATACAGCATGGCCAGCGTCCGCAGCCATCGTATGTCACATTTTGGGTTGGCAGCCAACTGCTCGAAGACTTCCAGCGCTTCATCATCGGTCCGACGTGTCCTGGAATACTCCCGGGCCAATTGTTTAAGATAGGATTCGCGCTGGCGGCGAAGTCGCGCTGCGACTTCCGCCTTTTCCCGTTCGTTTTTCACGATATCCCCCACTCGTTTCACCGCGTTGTTGAGTTCGTAAACTGTGTAAGGTTTGACTAAATATTCCCGTGCTCCCACATTCATGGCGGACCGAAACGAGCGGTTGTCATCTTCCGCTGAGATGATAATGCAGGCCATAGTGGGAAAGATCTTCTGCATCTCTTCAAAGGCCTCAAATCCGGTCATCTCCGGCATATTGATATCCAGAAGCGCGATATCTGGCTGGTGTTTCTTGGCCAGTTCAATGGCTTCCCGCCCGTTATGGGCGATGGCCACGATGTCCACCATAGGGTTATCTGCCAGCATCAGGCGGGTGTTCCGCCGCGTCTCAAGGACGTCATCCGCAATCAGAACCCGATATTTGGCATCTTTTTGTTTAGAGGGACTCATGCGCTTACCTCTCTTTGCCCACGCGCGATCTAAATGAAGCCTGCTCCCGTATTATAACGTCAAATTCACCCTTCCAGGTCCAGCCCTGGATCCTCTTCCCGGACCTCCGCTTGGGCTTCCCGCCATCGAATGCCTTCTCTGATCATAAAATACGCTCCCAGAGCCGTGATCGGCAGCCAGAGCGCAATATGGAGGACCAGGATATAGCCCGCCGCGGTACCCCGGGCTATCCCATAAGCAACCAGGACCGCGATCCCGGGGGCATCGAAGGTGCCCACATACCCTGGGGCAGAGGGGATCAAAGTGGCCAGATTGACGATCCCATTCATCATCATCAAGGCCAAGAAACTGACCTCCATGGGAAAGGCCTGCATCACAAACCAGTACTTCCCCGTTTCCAGAAGCCAGATCACGACCGAGACCAAATAGACTATCAATGCCTCATGGGGGGAGCGCAGGGATTCTAACCCCTGCAGAAAACGGATGATGATCCCCATAACTTTTTCCTGATACTTCTCAGGAAGCAGGTGCTCCACCAGCCAGCTAAGAATCCTTTCAGCTTTCCGGGGAAACATGGCCGCAGTTAAAAACACAGTTAACGCCCCAAAAAAGGCCCCCGAACCCCATAAAGCCAGGGTCTGAATATTGCCCACAAACCCGGAGGAGGTGGTCATACCAGCCAGGCGAGGCAAATTGAGAAAAATAAAGGTTAACATCACCACGCCGTCAAATACGCGTTCGACAATGATGGTCGCCAGGGATGCGGAAATGGGCACATCCTCCCGGCGCTTGAGGACGACCGACGCCAGCACTTCCCCCGCCCGGACGGGATAGATGTTATTGCCCATGTAGCCGATCGCGACCACGGGAAACATCGCCGGGGCAGAGATCCGCTTGATAGGGCGCAGCAAAAAATGCCAGCGCCAGGCTCGGATCCCGACGCCGATGAAATAAACCACAACGCCGGGAAGAATCCACCAATAATCTGCCTCCTGGAGAGGCTCCCAAACCTCCTGAATGCCCAATCCGCGCACGGCCAAAAACAAAAACCCCGCACTGATTAGCAAACCAAGCCAAAACTTCCATCGTTTCATGAGCCACATTCTACCACGAAGGGCCTCAGACAGATGATCAGGAAGCTTTCCATTTTATTAGGTGTTAATCTTTGCCTTGAGGACGAAATCAGATAAATGCTCTTATGCCCCTCTCAGGATGGGCTCTTCAAATATCGTTTATAATATCCGACATGAACTGGAAAAAAATCCTCGGGATCATCGGGCTGATCATTCCCATGCTCTTGATCACAGGGTGGGTATTCTCACCCCGGATAACGGGGTTTAACCCTCACCAGGCGCTTCACGGACAGCAGCCCATCCGGATCACTTTCTCGAGATCCATGGACGCAGAGAGCGTGGAACGACATTTCAGCATCCAACCCGGACAAGAAGGTGATTTCCAATGGGATGAGTCTCAAAAATCACTAACCTTTACCCCGCGGGATGCCTGGCCCAGCGATCGGACCCTCTCTGTTCGAATTTCAGCCGGACCCCGTTCAAAACAGCGCTTACCGCTTCTCAACCCAAAAACCTGGCAGTTTGAAATCAGCCCGTACCTGCTCACATACCTTTATCCTGCGGATGGCACGAGCAACATTTACAGCATGAATGTGGAAAGCGGAGAGAATCAACCTCTGACAGAGCACCCTGGTGGTGTACTGGATTACGATGTCAGCCCGGACGGACTGACCCTATACTACAGCCGGGGGAGGGAGGATGGGAGCAGCGGTTTGTTTGCCCTGGATCGCCAAAGTGGAGAGACACAGGAAATCCTTACCTGTCCCGAGGCCCTGTGCAGAAATCCCCAGGTCTCTCCCGGCGGGGATTTGATCGCCTATCAGCGCATTCCCCAGAACCCTCAGCATAACCCGGGCATTTATCTCCTTGAGATCACCTCTCAAGACACGGAGCCCCTCCTGGAAACGGACCACCACCTTGAGAATCCATCCTGGTCCCCACAAGGCTGGCTGGCGTTTTATAACAGGTCAGAGCGGGCTTATCAATTCATACACCTCCCGGACAAAGAAATGGTCACATTTCCCAATGAAACTGGCGGGCAAGGGACCTGGGCACCGGACGGCGTGAATTTTGTCACCACAGAAATACTGGATATCAACGAATCTCTCGCCCCCCGGCATCTTTACCGATACCAGATTCCAAACGGTTCGAAAACAGACCTCACAAATGATCGCTTCTGGGAAGACGCCACCCCATCCTACTCCGCAGAAGGACGGCTCGCCTTTGGCCGCAAATCACTCCTGCGCGAAAAGTGGAGCCTGGGTCGACAGTTGTGGATCCTGGAAAAAGGGGGAGGAGAAGCGTATCGGGTGACAAACGCGGGCGATTACCACCACACCGCCTTCGCGTGGCATCCGGATGGGGATCAAATGGCTTATGTCAGATACAATCAAGCCCAACTCACGGAAGCTCCCGAAATCTGGCTTTTGAACCTCACCCAATCACAGAATGCGCGCCTGATTATCAACGCCTTCAACCCGCAGTGGATACCATGACATCCATGGCCGATACCAAACAGATCACTCAAGCCCTAAAAGAAGAGGCCCGGCGTGCAGGTTTTTCCTTAGCAGGAGTCACGCTCCCGGATCCCCCGGATCACCTGGATTTCTATCAGGATTGGATCGCCGCGGGATATCACGCTGATATGGGATGGATGGCCACCGAACGGGCCCTCCATCGAAGGTCCGATCCCAAGCGCATCCTTCCCGAATGCCAATCCATCCTGGTTTTAGGCATGCCCTATCCATTCTCAGCGGAGAGGAGAGGCGGGGGTAAGATATCCTCTTATGCCTGGAACAAAGATTACCACGACGTGCTCAACCAAAAGATGAAAGAGCTGGTTCGATTTCTCGAAGACCAGGTAGGAAGACCCGTATCCAACCGCTGGTATACAGATACTGGGCCCATCCTGGAACGGGAGCTGGCACGCCGGGCGGGATTGGGATGGTTTGGAAAGAACACCACCCTCATCAACCCTCACCAGGGCTCCTTTTTCTTTTTGGCAGAATTATTTCTGGACATCGCCCTGGAGCCTGATCCCCCCTTTCAAAATCAACACTGCGGTACCTGCACGCGCTGCCTGGATGCCTGCCCCACAGGGAGCCTGAAAGCACCTTACCTGCTGGACGCCAACCTCTGCATCTCGTATCTGACCATCGAGAGGAAAGGATCCATCCCCAAAGATCTGCGTCCAAAAATGGACCAGTGGGTCTTCGGCTGCGATATCTGCCAGCAGGTTTGCCCCTGGAACCAGAGATTCGCCGGGAAGGAGGAGATCATCGATGCCTTTCAACCCCGTCCGGAATCCACCCGGATCGACCTCCAGGAGGAAATCACTTTGTCTGAGGAAGATTTCAGAAAGAAGTTTAGAAACAGTCCTGTAAAAAGAACCAAACGGGGCGGTTACCTCAGAAATGTTGCTGTCGCCCTGGGAAATCAAGGGCGAAAAAGGACCCTGAAGTCTTTGACCGCAGCCCTGCAGGATCGGGATGTAACAGTGCGGGGACATGCTGCCTGGGCTATGGGACAAATCGGAGGAGAACTGGCCCGGGAAAAGCTCCAGGAAGCGCTCGGTGAAGAAGAAGATCAGGGGGTCCGAAGGGAAATTAAAAGCGCTCTACACACCTGAGGTATCCCCCATTTTCAGGTTCAAAGACACATCACCTGTCTTCAAACCTGGGTGTTGAAGAAGGACTAAGCGAATTCAGTTAAAAAATCTCATTCCAATCGAGCGGCTCGACCCCGCAGTGAGCGGATCCCCCAGCTCAAACCAAAAAAAGCCGTCGCGGTGAGGACAATGGCCGGACCGGAGGCCACATTAAGATAATAGGAGAGGTAAAGACCGACCAAACCCGAGACGGAAGCCATGGCTGCACCCAGGGCCATCATCACCGGCAGGCGCCTGGTCAGCAGGTATGCGGAAGCCGCCGGTGTGACGAGCATGGCCACCATCAACGCCACCCCCACGGTCTGTAAAGAGACCGCGATAGTCAAGGCGATGAGCACAAGCTGCAGATATTCGAAGAACGTTTTTGGAATGCGCAGGGTGGTAGCCAGCACCGGGTCAAACGTCAATACTAAAAATTCTTTATAAAAAGCCAGGACCAAAAAAACAATCAAAAAACCAAAACCCGCGATCAACCAAACCTGCTGGGATGAGACACCCAGAACATCGCCAAAAAGGAAGTGAGTCAAATCCACGGTATAACTTTGAACCGTGGAAATGATAGCGATTCCCAAAGCGAACATCCCTGAAAAGATGATTGAAATCGCTGTGTCCTCTTTGACCTCAGCCCCTTTGCTGATGGCTCCAATCCCAAAAGCGGCTGCGATCGCTGTCCCCGTCCCCCACCAAAAAAGAGGCCCCTTCGCCCCTCCGGTNAGCAAATACCCCACCGCAACGCCGGGGAGAATGGAATGAGCCAGGGCTGACCCAAAGAACGCCATCCCCCGCAGCACGACATAGGTCCCCACGGTAGCGCTGACAATTCCCGTCAGCACGCTGGCGACCAATCCCCGCAGCATGAAAGGATAACGGAATGGCTCTACAAGGTATTCAAGCCATTTCATCCCGTTCTCCTTCGCAGCAGCTGTCTTCTACGACCATCTGATCCATTTCCCCTTCAATAAAATGAATCCGACCTTCATAGGCTTCTGCAAGATACTCTCTTTTAAATACTTGCTCAGGTGTACCAAATGTGATCAAACTTTTGTTCAGCAGCATAATCCGGTCATAATGATCGGCAGCAAGTTGGAGGTCGTGCATGGAGACCATCAATGTGACCCCCTTGGCAGACAAAGCGTTCAAGGCCCGCATCACATTTTCACGAGAGGGGACATCCAGGCCGGTCAAAGGCTCGTCCATCAACATCAGTTCCGCTTCCTGGGCCACCGAGCGAGCGACGAACATCCGCTGCTGCTGGCCTCCGGACAATTCACCAATTTGACGCTTTGATAAATCAGCCATCTCCACCAGGCGCAGAGCCTCTTCCACTTCCTCCCAATCATCAGGCGAGGGGATGCGGAAGGGCCCGATTTTGCTGATCCTCCCCATCATGACCACATCTGCCACCGTGACCGGGAAACTCCAATCCACCTGGCTGCGCTGAGGGATGTATGAAATGCAAACATGCCCCCCAGGTTCATGCCCGTACACCTCCACCGCACCTTCAACAGGGTCAATCACACCCGCAATGACCTTAAAAAGGGTGCTTTTTCCAGCCCCGTTGGGGCCAACCACGGCCACACGCTCCCCTTCCATGAGATCAAAAGAGACATCGTCCAGCCCTACCCCACTCTCATACCGGACGGTGACGTCTTTCAATGCCAGGATGGGCGCATCCGGATGATGGGGTGCGTACCGCCGGGAAAATGTACGCTTACGAAGATTATCAATCAATGTCTTCATGAACAGGGTACCCCCGATCAGTGCTGCTGGCAGATTACATTCCTGAGTCCTGCTTCTCACTCCGGTCCGCTGCTATAGGAAAATGAACGCTGCCATGGACTCCATAAATGGAAAACGTATCATCTAAGAGCCTCCACAATCGTCTTTACATTGTATCGCATAAACTCGATGTACGTCCCGGCTGGACCATCGTCTTCAGTCAGGGAACCGAAGTACAGCTGGACCATTTTACGCCCGTATCTTCCGCGATGCGCTGGGACAGACTGGGATCAAAATCCTTCCCTACAAAGATGGCTTTGACAGCGTATTCCCGGATGGTATCGGAAAGCTCCGCCAGGTGTTTTCCGGAGGGTTGGGCCTCCGTGGTGGGGGAAGGTATGACTGCTCCCACTTGCTGGAAACCATACTCCTCAGCAAAGTATCCAAACACCGTGTGATCCGTGACGATATACCGGTTATCCTCTGGAATCTGGGAAACCTGGTCCCGGATCCAGCTGTCCAAATCTTCTAACTGGGCGCGGTAGGTTTGCGCATTTTCCTGATAGCGATCCTCATTTGCGGGATCGAGCCGGGACAGCGTTTCCTGGATGTTGTCCACCCAGACCATGACGTTTGTAGGATCAAACCAGACATGGGGATCAGCTCCTCCGGGATCGTGGTCATGATCATCGCTGCCCCCATCGTCATGCGCCTGACCGTCTCCCTCCCCTTGATCATGGCCATCTTCCGTTTGGAAAGGGAATGACCGCAGGTCAATCCCTTCTGATACATGAACGACTTCCGCATCCCCACCTGCGTTCTCAATCAAATCCTCCAGGAAGACCTCCAACCCCACGCCGTTGGCGAAGACGACATCTGCCTGGCTGACAGCTGCCACATCCTGCGGTGAGGGCTGGAAGGAGTGCGGGTTCGCCCCATAGGGCAGCAGCACGGTAAGATGGATCCCTTCACCACCAACGCGAGAAACCACATCCCCCACAAAGGTGGTGGTGGCCACCACTTTAAGCTTCCCATCAACATCAGTCCGGGAAGACGTCCCCGCTGGCGCACAAGCAGAAAAGCAAAACAGGAAAAGCAGAAAAACCAGGGGCACGAAATAACCATTACGTTTTCTATCCATTTAAACAACTCCATTTGAAGTACACTTTATCTGGCCGGGATTACTGGCATTCGGGGCATACACCAAACAACTGCAGCCAGTGATCCTTCACCCGGTAGCCACGCTTTTCTCCCTCCACTCTGAAATAGTCATCCAGCCCATCCCACCCGGGAAAGGCCACCATGCGTTCACATTCCGTGCAGATCAAGAAATGTTTGTGACCTGTCAACGCGGGTCCGTATGCCTCGCAGCCCTGCGGGTGGTGAATGCGTTGAATTAAGTCCAAGTCGGAAAGCGTTTCCAGGGTGCGGTACACGCTGGCTATACCCAGCGAATGTCCGTGATCCCGGGCCTGGTCATGAATTTCCTGTGCGGTGAGGGGCCTATCGCAACCGGCCAAGATTTCCATCACAGCTTTCCGGGCCGGGGTGAGTCGCAGGTCGAAATCTTGAAGGGATTGTTTCCAGATTCGCAGCCTTTGTTGTCCTGGGTTTTGGTTCATTGTGTCCCCTTACTGATATTGATAATCATTATCAAATTGCACATTCATCTTACCAAACACTCCCCCGCTGTCAAGACAAACAGCCGGACCTCACGGTCCGGCTGCAGGGGGTTCCTTCCAAGATCGACTGAATTTATGGGGTCGGGGTCAGGGTTGAAATCGAGCCCGGTGTCTTCTGAGATTCACCTTGATCTTCTTCTGTTGGCACCGGCGTCACCAGGTTGACGCGCACACTTAACACCTGTCCGGTATAAATAACGCCGTCCTGCTCTTCTTCAATGAACTCATTCCGGAAAAGGATATCGGCCACTGTGCTGTTGAGCTTTCTGGCAATCAACTCCACGGAATCACCCGGGCGGACGGTATATTCTACCGGCATCCCGCGCGGCGCATCGTCAACCGGAGTAGGTGTGGGAATGGAATCACCTGGAGCTGGAATGAGGATTTCATCGCCAACATAGATATTGGGATTGACCAGATCCAATTCAAAATCTACCCTTTCACGATTCCGGACCACCAGGGTAAGCAAATCGACGTCAAATTTTTCCGCGATGGAATACAGGCTGTCCCCTTCCTGAGCGACATACATCACCGCTCCGGACCGGGTCGGAGTCAAGCTGGGAGCCGGCGTGTCCGTAGGAGGCGCTTCCGTGGGCGTCGGTGTGATCGTATTTGTAGGGGGAACCGGCGTGGGGGTTAAAGTTTGGGTAAGGGTGGGTGTTTGGGTAGCAAATATCGCTCTCGGGTCAAACCGCGCTCCCGTAAGCCAAAAAATCAGAAAAGCTGCCCCCAAAATGATTAACAGCGCAATCCCCACAAACAATAATGTCGTTTGCCAGGACCGCGCCTGACGCTTTCGATAGCTGTCAATTACATCCTTTGCTGACTCATTATCACTCATACACGTATTCCTTTCATCCTTTCCTTGTCCCCATCAAGACCCTTACCTAATGGTCACCGCAGCATATCATCACAAGGTGTAATCATTTTACCGTATTTTATGATAGATAGCGAATCTGATCATCCCCCTCACAATCCTACCGTTTAATCGCTAGTGAATCCCAAACAGCGTAATTATCTTCTGATCCCGTATTGGCGATCACAATCAGATAGAATTGCACGTTTTTACCCTCTAAGTCTTCCAATTCTAACCTGATGGATTTGGTTTCTCCGTCACAAATCTCATTCCAATTCCATAATTCTTCCACCGTAGCTAAATCTCCATTGATCGTGTAGCTGATCTTATAGGTTACATCCCCGCTGCCACAGGTGTCATCCGGATTCTTAATCAGGCCCACCCTCCCAAAGAGAGCATCCCCGGGATTGACATTGTAATCCGGGTAGCGTCCAATGATATATCGGTCTTCCCCGACAGGAGGATATGTGACCAAAAGGTAGCCTGAGATCCGCCCACCCTCCAATTTTTGCTCCGTCTTTACATCCACAAAGGGGTCCCCCGGGTCCCCCGTGTTTCCGTAAACAAGTATACTGTCCCCGAGACTTTCATAATCAACCGGCAGGGTCCCACTTCCCCAAGCAGCATCATCAGCGAACAAGTTGAAGTCAAACATCACCCCGGAACCCTTCACAACCTCAATTTTGACCCAAAAGGCTTTTGACGAATCTTCACCTGTGCCAAAAACCTGACCGGATGCGTTCCGGAGCTTCCAAAAACCCTGGTACGTCCCGGTTTCCTCAGGCGCCTGAAGGCCGACAGATATATCGACCGTTTCCCCCGGCTCAACATCCTCCTCCACCAGCCGTTTTGAAGCCGGACCCCCCATTGCGTCTCCCCGGTCAAAGACCAGAGAATATCCCGGCGTCCAGGTGCAAGTCCCTGTATTCTTGATCTGCCAGGTTTTCGTGAACTCCTCACCGGGAAGCAAATCCGTGCCGTCCGGATAGTTCACATCTTTGATAAAGGCCATCCGATCACATGCCGTCTCGGTGGCTGGAGTGGTTGTGCCCGGAACCGTTGTGGTGGATTCTGGCGTGGGAGTAGATAAGGGAGTCCCCGTAGAGATGGCTGTTTGGTCTGGAGATGGTGTACCGATGGGTTCCAGGTCACCGCCGGCTGCCTTTGTCAACTGAGCCGCCACAGTTTGGGCAGCCGCTGTGTACACCGCCCCAGTCGAACCCATTGGGGTCGATGTCCCCCGGGGCATGTTACAAGCAGAGACAAAGAGAGACAACATAATCCCTGCATTGGCTAATTTTTTCACCGTTTTTCTGGACATTTCGACCTCATCTAGGGAATCAATGCAGCCATAATCCAAACACATTGTACCCACAAACTTTGAAAGTATGCAATAGTTTTTCGTTCCCTATATACGACCCACCCTGCTCAAAAGAAACCCGAACCCTGTCCATTTCTCCCCCTAAAAGTCTCACGCACTTCAAGGAGTTTCCGGTTTTTGGTCAAGGTAAAGACGGATGGAATATCGCAGGTAATCGTCAATGGGATATTGGAGAGCTTCCTCAGGATCCAGCCAGAGGTACTCTTCTGCTTCATCATTCAGCACCACCTCCACCTGATCACTTCGACAAGTATAGTCGAAAAAAATGAAATGTCGTTTTTCCCAGAAGCTGCCCCCATGGATGTATTCTTGAAAACAGAGGAACTGGAAATCATGTACCTCCAGTCCAGTTTCTTCTTTGATTTCCCTGGACAGGGCTTCTTTCAACGCTTCCCCGACTTCCACATGTCCCCCGGGAATGGTGTATTTCCCCTGCCATTTATGTGATTTCACAATTAACAGCTGTCCCTCAGGGTTGAATATCAACCCTCCGACAGTTGGTTCGGGGTATTCCTGGTCTATATCCAGATTTTTTTCCACCTCATCTCCCTACTCAAACACAGCCATTTCCCAGGGGATCACAGCTCTCGTTATTTCGCTGCAGGGGTCGAAGACCGAAGTGGTTCAGATAACAGTTGACCCTGCATTGACCAGGGACCGGCCCAGCTAATACGCACAGGCAGGATCTTCCCAAGTAGATCTCGTTCGGCATCTACAAACACCAGCTTATAATTGGGCGTTCGACCCCGCCAGCGACCTTTCCTGTCCCGGCCTTCAAAGAGGACCTCCACCTTTTTCCCCTGATATTCTGCGTTGATTTCCGAACTTATTTCCTCTTGCAGGCTCTCCAGAAGACGGAAACGGCGCCATTTCTCTTCCGGATTGACATCATCAACCATCTTGCGGCTGGCGACCGTCTGAGGTCGGACAGAGTATCGGGCGATGTGAGTCACATCCAGTCGAAGCTCCTTCATAAGCTGATATGTATTTCGAAACTGCTCTTTCGTTTCCCCGGGGAACCCTACGATTAGATCGGTGGCAATGCTGACCTCAGGAATGCGGTCCCGGATTTCCCTTATCAACGAACGATACTCATCCGCTGTATATCCCCGCCTCATTGCCTTCAATATCTCGTCATCTCCCGATTGGTTGGGGACTTCGATATGGGGCATGACCTTGGGCAGCGCCGCCACAGCTTCCATCAAATCCCGGTCAAACCAGTTCGGGTGCGACGTCAAAAACCGGATCCGCTCCAGCCCCTGAATGCTGTGAGCTTCATGCAGCAAATTTGTCAAACGCGTATTTTGGGGTAAGTCCAGCCCATAACGGTCCACGATTTGGCCTAAGAATGTGACTTCTTTCACGCCCTGAGAGACGAGAGAGCGGACTTCATTCAAGACATCTTCCAGAGGCCGACTGCGTTCAACACCCCGCCGGTAAGGAATGATACAGTACGTACAGGCATGGGAACACCCCAAAACGACGGGGACAAAGGCTGAAACCAACCGTGACTGATCACCAGCCGGCAGCGCCAGGTCACCGTCCATGAACGCGAAGCGCCGTGAGGTCGCTTCTCTTTGATATTCTTTTGTCTTATCCTGGGTCAAATAAGCCACCAACGGACCTGGGTCAGAGGGAGGAGAGAAGACATCCACATATGGATATTCTTTTGCCAACTCCCCATACCCGTTCACCCCGACCAAACAGCCCATGACGTTAATCACCACATCCGGGTTCTTTTCTTTCACCCTTCGCAGAGACCCTATCCTCCCTTTGGCGCTCTCCTCCGCACTCCTCCGGACAACGCAGGTGTTTAAGACGACGACATCCGCATCCTCCGCCCGGGAGGTGGGTCGGTAATCAAGCTGTTCTAAGGCCGAAGCCACCCGGCGCGAGTCAGCGACGTTCATTTGACATCCGGACGTCCAAATGTAATACTTCATGGCAGACATTGTATCTCCTCCTGACCGCAGCAGTCAAGCAGTCTCAGGGAAGATGAGCAAAGCCTTAAAAAGTGAAACTCCGCAAAGCAGACCCTGCGGAGTTTCACTTCTGAATCGCTGGGTTATTATACTTTACAGGGGATCAGCAAAGGTCAGGTTTGCGTCCTGAACAAGAATGCGTTCCAGCGCCATGGTATGGCTGCACCGGTCGCGAGTTCTGAAGAAATCACAATCACACTGCCACTTACCATCCTGAAATGATACCTTATGAGAGTTATTTGTACCCTCAAAAGTAACCGATAAACCATCGATCTGAATACGATCGCGTTCCGTTGCGTACTGCTTCGATTTTTGGATTTTTCCGATCATCCCTGAATCCATGCCTCTACCTCCACAGTTAGTCAGATAACAAAAAAGCACGCAACTTTCGCAGGCGTGCTTGGCTTACAAGTGAAATATTCTTTTGGAGTTCACGAATCGCATAATAGCTTTACCTCCAAGGTATACTCAGTATACGCTGAAATACTAAGAAAGTCAACCAGGGCAAAATGTCTTCGCTTATTCTATGCTTTAGGCATGGAAGGAATCCCATTTATGGTTTTGAGGACAATCCCCGTTACGTGAAAACATATCCTCCTCTCCCTGAGGAGGAATAAATACCTACAGAGGTCTCTATGGAAATCACAAAATTAGGAAACACCCACTTGCACATTACGCCCCTTGGTTTAGGGTTAGCCGCCCTGGGGCGCCCCGGTTACATCAACCTCGGCCACGAGGAGGATCTACCGGAAAACTACCTCGTCCCTGACATGGAAGAACACGCTCATCGCGTACTGGATGCTGCCTACCAGGCGGGGGTGCGATATTTTGATGCCGCAAGATCCTACGGGCGGGCGGAGAAATTCCTTGCCGGTTGGCTGGCATCCAGAGGGATATCACCAGGGGATATTTCGGTTGGTTCCAAATGGGGATATACCTACACAGCGGGATGGAAAGTGGATGCAGAAGTACACGAAGTCAAAGAGCACAGCCTCGAGGTCCTTCGAAGACAATGGAAAGAGAGCCATGAAATCCTCGGGCCCCATCTGGACCTTTATCAGATTCACTCCGCCACCTTAGAGAGCGGTGTTCTGGAGAACATGGAGGTACTGAGGGAGCTCTCCCAGATGAAAGAAAAAGGGCTTGCCGTCGGCCTGACCGTGAGTGGAGAGAACCAAGCCCGGGTGATTGAGAAAGCCTTAAGCTGCCGTCTGGACGGCGCCCAAGTTTTTGAGACTGTGCAGGCGACATGGAATTTGTTAGAACGTTCTGCGGGTCCGGCCCTGGCCCGCGCTCATCAGCAAGGTCTGGGGGTAATCGTCAAAGAGGCGCTTGCCAATGGACGATTGACGGCCCGCAATCAGCGCCCTTCCTTTGGAGACAAAAAGCAGCGCTTGCAGCAAGAAGCCGAAAAAAATTCCACTACCATAGATGCTCTCGCTCTCGCGGCTGCCCTCACCCAGCCCTGGGCGGACGTCGTCCTCAGCGGGGCAGCGCGCATCGGGCACCTGGAATCCAATCTCAAAGCCTCAGGACTAATCTGGGATGAAAATCTGGAAACTGCGCTGGAGGACCTCCAGGAATCCAGCCGGGCATATTGGGAGACGAGAAGCAGCCTGGAATGGAATTAAGTGCCTCCCTCGCTATCCCCTCTTATTATCCTTATGCTTCATCCAGATGAGCGTCCTGGATGGGGAAAATCCGCACTGCTCAAGGCTTCGATTTGCCCTTTCAGCAGGATAATCAAGCCGCACCCTGCGCTCAAAGGCTTGGGGAAAAGTTGAAAAGAACGCCTCGAGGACCAGCTGTTCCCCTCCAGGAGGAGCCCCGATCCACAACCAATCAGAATGGCGTTTAGATGATTGCCAGGTCAACGCTCCCAGAAACTTTCCCTCGACGGTCACCGACCACTGTCTGATTTCGGGTCGGATATAGGTCATCCGGGTCAAGAATCCGAGGATCCCGCCCCGGAGGTACGATAATTTCAGCGGCAGGTGCCAGCGCACCTGCCCTGGATACGCTTCCTCCAGCCATTTTCGATGCTGGTGCCAGTTCCTGGCATATCTATTTTCTACCGCTAGGGACTCAGGCTTTGTCCAGATTCTAAACCCCACTTGCTCTTCAGACTCCCGGAACCACGTTGTGCGCCGCGTTTGTTCGCGGAACCCTTCCCCCTGGTAGAGGCGAATCGCGGCTAGATTCCCCTCATCGACTTGCAGCCAGATCCCATCTAAATTTCGCGGCCTCAGAAAATCCAATGCCCGACGCACAAGCGCGCGCCCGATCCCCCGCCGTTGATATTCGGGATGAACGGCGACATTGGCGATCATGTAGTAATCGCCTGCCGAGAGGTGGTACGGGATCAGGCTCAAATTGCCGATCACTTCTCCCCCATCCTCCCACACGAACCCCGTGAACGGCATGGAAACCCGTCCCGCCATTTGATATGCCCACTGTTGAAATCGCTTATTACGGGCAGACTTACGCATCTTGCGAAGTAAGGCTTTCCCATCCCGCGACAAGCGTTCCGCAAAACACAATTCGACCAGATCAGAAACCGCCATCAGATCACTGCGTACATCAAATGGCCTGATTTGCTCCGACGCTTTTTCCCTGGATGCAGAACCCACAGCTATCATAAAGCACATTTTAACACTTCTTTTGACCTTAATCAGCCAGGAACCTAATGCTTTCAAAGTGGTAGGTTTGAGCTCCTATTAACGTGAGGACTGGACTGCTGGAAACCATCATTTTCAGTCACAAACCTGGCAGCTCTGCCTGAAAGCGAGTGAGGTGATGAGAAGCCGGAGGCCTGAGAATTATTAATTAAAAAACCTCCCCAAAAAGGGAAGCTTTTTTACCATTTTCTTCTTGAAAATATCCGGAAAAATCCCCTTCGAGGGGCGGGTCAGGTTAATAAACGCGCAGGATATCTTCCGCGGCAAATATCGGCCCCACAGCAATATCCAATAAATTATAGAGTTCTGGAGGGACACCGATGTCAGCGAGATACAGCTCTCCGACATGGGGCCGCACACCTTCCCTTAACAGCCCCTTCTTGGGTAATGCCAAAGTCAGCGTCGCATCCGCAGCCACACTCGGGGTATAAATGTGGCCCGTTCCCGCCTGGATGCCGGACGGGACATCCAGACTCAAGATGGGAGCATTATGTTCATTCACCTGCCTGATCAGTCGTGCCGCATGCCCGCGGGGAGCGCCTTGTAGGCTGTACCCGATCAAAGCATCGAGGATAAGATGCGCCGCTGGAAGGTCGACATCCTCACCTGGAGGAATAATGGCAGCCTCTTGCATGTTTTGCAGGATAGAAAGCTGGTGGGCAGGAATGCCAGCCATGTCTTCTGGTTTGCGTGTCAGGAAAATAAAGACCTCAGCCCCCCATGTCAGAAGCCTGCGGCCGGCTGCCAGCCCCCCTCCGCCGTTACCCCCGCTCCCACTTAATATCATGACACGGGATCCTCTAGGATCTCCCGCCAGAAACCGTTCCCGCGCCAGGGCAGCCAGAGCGTACCCCGCGTTCTCCATCATCTGAATCAACTTGATCTGGAATTCTTTTACCATCAACCGGTCCACTTCCCTCATCTGTTCAACGGACAGGGAAGGGATACGGTCTTTCATACTTCACCCACAGATTGTAAGTGCCGGCGGATCATGAGCGCCACGGTAGGCCCCTCACCCGCCGCGGACGCTGCCTGGGCTGTGGCCCCTTCGCACATATCCCCCGCTGCAAAGACGCCTTCCATGGTAGTCTGTAAGGTGGAATCTTTCACGTTAAACCCCTCCTGGATTCATTTTTCAGACATCGCTCTGACCGCTGTCAATAAAGCCTCATATTCCTCACGACAATTCTGGCAGCGTTCCAGGTGATCTTTTACCAGAGGCAAGGCCTCACCCGCTTCTTTGCCTGCCAGCTCCAGATCCACAAAGGTATCGACCTTCTCGAAGCAGTCATCACATCCGATTTCTTCTTCACGAACAGAGGCGATGGCTCGCACCATCTTGTACATTACCTCTTTGTTAATTTTCATCATAAGTATCTCCTGGCTTACTGACGGAACAAGGACGCAAACTCTTACGATATTTCAAACGCCGCCAAGACCTCTTCGGGGGTCAGGCCGTCGCGCAGCAAGGATTCTCTCAACTTCTTTCTGGCGTCATAGATCATTTTATAAAGCGCATTCCGGTTCGTCCCCATTTGTTTCGCAACTTCTTGCAAAGGCATTTCTCCAAACATCACGGCATAGATAGCTTTGCGCTGTCGATCTGTAAGCTCTTCTTCCACTTTACGGATGATAATCTGGATCAACTTATCCTGCGTGGTCACCTGTTCCGGGGTGGGATCAGGGTCCGTTAAGATGGCAGGGGTGAAATCCGTCCCGCTGTCCTCGGGGATAAATTGTTCAATAGACACATCTTCCCAGCGCTTCCTGCGGAATTCGGAATACGCGACTCTCACAGCGATCTTTTGGGCCCAGGTGGTTAATTTACTTTCCCCGCGAAAGGAATCCAGATTGTCCAAAATCTTGATCAAAGCCTCCTGGACAAAATCCTCAATCAACACATCCATGTTTTCGCGGTGGTGGTCCCCCAAAGCGTATCCCAGGCCTTCGATCAGGATTTCCCTCAAATCTTGAATCGCCTGATCTTTATTGGGTCCCCGCAATTCGTCCAGCCACTCCTGGTTCGTGCGCTCTTCCATGCCTGTGTATCCTCCTGTGTCCTGTATCTCCCCCTTTCAGACCTCAATTTTCCAGGGAAATCGTAACCGGCCCGTCGTTCCATATTTCTACCAGCATATGCGCGCCAAATTGACCGCTTCGGGTCGTGATTTCCCAAGAGGACAACTGCCGGGTAAAGTGGTCGACCAGGGAACGGGCAAGATCGGGTGGAGCAGCACCTGTAAAGGAGGGACGGTTCCCTTTGCTTGTATCGGCATAAAGTGTGAATTGAGGTATCACCAACGCCTCCCCACCCACATCCCGCACAGATAGATTCATCCTGTCATTTTCATCCGGGAAAATGCGCAGCTTTGCGACCTTTTCCGCTAAATCACGCGCGCTGCTCTCATCATCCTGGGGCCCGATCCCTAAGAGGATGACCAGGCCGTGCGAGATTTCAGCCAGTATTTCCCCCTCTACCCTGACACTACCCCGGCTGACGCGCTGCAGGATCGCCTTCATGAGCTACCCACCCCGCCGATAAAAACCTACCGCAGAGCGGACCTCAGCCATGGTCTCCGCAGCGATCACATGGGCCTTTTTCGCTCCCTCTGTAAGCACATCACGGACGTAATCCGGGTTTTTTTCCAACGCATTCCGCCGATCCCGGAAAGGGGCTAAATGCTCATTGAGCGACTCCGCCAGGCGCTGTTTGCAGGCCACGCAGCCGATCTCAGCTTGCCGGCAGGCCTGGTTTATCTCCTCCACATCCTCTTCATCAGAAAAGATCTTATGCAGTGTAAACACGTTGCACACATCCGGGTTCCCGGGATCCGAGAGCCGGATTCGCTGGGGGTCCGTGACCATCTCCATCACCCTTTCTGTGGTGCGTTCGGGCGTGGCTGCCAGCTCAATATGATTGTCAAGGCTCTTACTCATCTTTCGCTGCCCATCAATGCCCAGCACTTTGGGGATCTTGGTCACCTTGGATTCGGGTTCCACCAAAATGTCCGTCTGATAACGGTGGTGGAAGGACCGGACCACTTCCCGGGTAAATTCAACGTGAGGGATCTGGTCCACCCCCACTGGCACCGTGGTTGCTTGTAAAGCAGGATGTCCGCTGCCATCAAAACAGGATATCCTACCAAGCCGTAATTGACATTATCGGGGTTCTCGCGCACCTTCTCTTTAAACGTAGGAAGCGCGGTTAACTTCCCCAGAGGTGTAACCATGGAAAGGATGGTGTGGAAGGTCATCACTTCCGGGACATGGGACTGCACGAAAATGATGCTTTTCTCAGGATCCATACCGGCAGCCAACCAGTCCAGAGCCATCTCCACCGTGTTTGCCTTCAGATCCCGGGTGGTTTCTTCGGTGGTCAAAGCGTGGACATCAACGATGCAGTAGACGCTTTCATATTCTTCCTGTAAAGCCACATAATTCTGGATGGCGCCCAGGTAATTCCCCAGATGTTGGCGCCCCGTGGGTCTTGCGCCTGAGAAAACGCGCCCTTTCATTTCATCCATCACTGGTCTCTACTCCTCGAGGTATTCATCAAACAACGATTTGACCTCCCCTACTTCGGGATGGCGCCCCACTTCTAATTTAGAAAAAATCAACTCCCCGTCTACGCTGATTTCAAATTTCCCTCCATCCGAGGGGACTAGAGTCAGGGCATCAATCCTGTTTTCGTACTCATGAATAAGATCGCCCGTCAAACTGAGGGCGCTGGGAAGATAATTTCAAACTGCACAATATTCAATCCTTACATCTACCATCAAAACCTCCTCATGTATCCAGAATATTCCAAAATAGTATATCACACGGGGGCCATGCGCCTTCTGGCCTGAAAATAAAAAAGTCCTGCAGAGGAAGTATTTCTTCTGCAGGACTCAGCGTTCCATACTGCTGGGTTTATTTGTCTGTTACTTCGATTAACACCGCTTCCACAACCCGCCGGTAAGAGTATTCCCCAAGGTACCGGGCATACTCTTCACATGTGAACAGGGTCACCCAATCCCTCTCCCTGTGCTTCAGCACCGACCGGGACACGAAAGGCGATACCACACAGACGGTTAATACCCAATCACAGAAAAGGTGAAGACTGCCTCAATAACGCGGAACAGATTGGATTGTTTTTTCCTGTGCTACAATCAAAACGAAGCAAAACTGATCCCAAGGATGGTCATCATGCCTAAAACAGACGTTCGACCTTCTCCGCTTGCCGGACAATGGTACCCCGCGGACCCAGGTGCGTTAGCTGACTCCATAGACCAGTACCTGGCCCAGGCTGATGTGCCCGACATCTCCGGCGACATCATCGCCGCGGTCACACCCCACGCGGGACACCGCTACTCCGGCCCGGTGGCCGGCCATGCTTTCGCGGCATTAAAAGGGGCGAACCCCGACCTGGTCGTGATCCTCTC
>JGI1689J12820_1000071_pt1 | contig 19965 bp, 17 predicted proteins | sample PRCRCaboRojoPR_6_FD_12820 | JGI IMG/M metagenome (IMG submission 12820)
CTCCCGAGCGCGGCGAGCCAGTCGAAGCTGGCGAACAGTCTGTCCCGGAGGCTCGCGCCGTGCTCCTGGTGGCGCGCGTGCATCACTCCCGAGCGCGGCGAGCGAATCGAAGCTGGCGAACAGTCTGTCCCGCAGGCTCGCGCCGTGTTCCTGATGGCGCGCGTGCATGACCTCGGTCTTGAGCTTCGCCATGTCGACCTCGCTGGGACAGTCCCGGGCACAGCCCTTGCAGCCGATACAGAGGTCGAGCACCTCCTCGGCGAACTCGTCGTCGGTCGGGTCGTCGGGGAGGTCGCCGCTCGTCGCCTGCCGGAGCGCGTTCGCGCGCCCGCGGGTCGCGGTTATCTCCTCGCCTGCGGCGCGGTAGGTCGGACACATCACGCCGCCGGTTGTCGCCTGTCCGCCGCGACAGCCCCCACAGCCGTGACAGAGTTCGACCATCCCCTGCATCCCGTTCTCGTTGTCCCAGTTCAGCGAGGGCTCGAACCCGGCGTCGTAGTCGTACTCGTCGTCGTACCGGAGCTGTTCGGACATGTCGTGGTCGCCACAGACGTTGCCGGGGTTGAGCAGCCAGTCGGGGTCGAAGGCGGTCTTCAGGTCGCGGAACGCCTGCCAGAGCTCCTCGCCGTAGAGCTTGCGGTTCCACTGGGTGCGCGCCCGGCCGTCGCCGTGTTCCCCGGAGACGCTGCCGCCGAACTCCACGACCATGTCGGTCACCTCGTCGGCGATCGCGACCATCTCCGCGCGGTCCTCGGCGACCTTCGTGTTGATCAGCGGGCGGACGTGGAGGACGCCCGGACCGGCGTGGGCGTAGAAGGCGGCGTCGTCGTCGCGACCCGTCTCGGCCAGCAGGCGCTGGAAGCGTTCGACGTACTCGGGCAGGTGCTCCGGTGGGACCGCACAGTCCTCGATGAAGGAGATGTGTTTCTCGTCGCTCGTGCGCGAGAGGAGGATCGGCAGGCCGGCCTTCCGGAGCGTCCAGAAGCGGTCGCGCTCGGCGGCGTCGTGGGCCTCGAGGCCGGCGACGGCGAGCGTTCGGTCGACGTCGGGTCGCTCGGCGGGCGGTTCGGCCTCGCTGTCGGCCCAGGGTGCCCGGTCCGCGAGCAGTCCGGCGGTCCGCTCGCGGCCGTGGTCGTCGTCGTCGGCGTAGAACTCCACGAGCAGGCCGGCCTCGGCGTCGTCGGGGACGAGCGCGGCGACGTCCTCGAACTCCGCGGTGTCCTCGGCCAGTCCGATGAGCACGTCGTCGATGAGTTCGACCGCCGCGGGGTCGTGTTCGAGGACGTGCTGGACGTCGGTGACGGCCTCGAGGACGCTCTCGTAGAACAGAAGCGAGACGGCCTTCGTCTCCGGCACCGGTTCGAGCGAGACCTCGGCTTCGGTGACGACCGCGAGGGTCCCCTCGCTCCCGGCCAGCAGCCGGGCGAGATTCACCGTGCCCGTCTCGGCCTCCTCGACGAGCACGTCGACGTTGTAGCCGGAGACGTTGCGCTTCAGTTCGGGGAACCGCTCGCGGACCGCGTCGGCCTCCTCGTCGATGACGCGGGCGACCTCGGCGTAGATCCGTTCGAGCAGGTTACCCTCGGCGTCGGCCCGGTCGCGCAACTCCGCGACGTCGATCTCGCCGAACGTCTCGACGCTCCCGTCCGCGAGGACGACCTCGCACTCCTCGACGTAGGCGTCGGTCTTGCCGTAGACCAGCGAGTGTGCGCCGGTGGAGTTGTTGCCGATGGCNCCCCCGATGGCGCTGCGGTCGCCCGCGGCGGGGTCGGGCGCGAACTTCAGGCCGTGGGGTGCGAGCGCCTCGTTCAGTTCGGCGAGCACCGTCCCCGACTGCACGCGCGCACGCCGTTCGTCGGGCGACACCGAGACGACCTCGTCCATGTGTCTGGTGAAATCGAGCACCACGGCCTCGTTGACCGCCTGACCCGCGAGACTCGTGCCGCCGCCGCGGGGCAGGACGGGAATCTCCCGCCGGGCGCAGTAAGAGAGAACCGCGGCGACGTCGTCGGTGGAGTGGGGGAAGACGACGCCGATGGGCGTCTGTTCGTAGGCGCTGGCGTCGGTCGCATACAACTGCCGCGAGTAGGTGTCGAAGCGGACGTCGCCGTCGACGCGAGCGCGAAGGTCGTCGACCAGCCCGGGCCGGTGGACCTCGTCGGAGACGAAGTCGTACTCGGCCCGAGCGTCGTCGGCAGGCGCTACGTCCTCGGCGGCGAACGACGTGTCGGAGCGCTGCATGTACGTGAGTACACGTCTCGAACGGGTGGTTGCAGTTTGCACACCGGTAAAACATGCGACAAAGCGAAGGTGGGTCGGGCTCCGACCGGGTCGTCGGTTGGGTCGCCGACCTCGCGTACTCTGTGTCCCGGAGCCTGTCGTCCCCGACGTGGCCGCGGAGTGTGGCGATGCAGACGTCGCGTCGCGGTCGCCTACGCCGGCGGCTTCGCCGAGGTCGGTGACGACGGTGAGGTGCCACGGGTGCGGGCCGTCGCCGCCCTAGCCGACCCCCGACTCCCGACCGGATACCGGCCGCACCCTCGTCCTGCCGAAGCGTTTTGCACGTCACGTCCCACAGACATCGTAGTCATGGCCGGCGACACCGACGATGGAGCGCGAAACGTCCACAGCGAACCACTCGAGGTCTGCGGGCGCGACCCGACGACGGGGTATCTGCGGGACGGCCACTGCAGACACCTGCGTCGCGACCGCGGTCGCCACGAGGTCTGCGCGGTCGTCACGGCGGAGTTCCTGGAGTACAGCAAGGCGCAGGGCAACGACCTGGTCACTCCGCGACCCGAACTGGAGTTCCCGGGGCTTGAGCCCGGCGACCGCTGGTGTCTCTGCCTCGGTCGCTGGCTCGAAGCCCGAGACGCCGACCGAGCGCCGCCCGTCGTCCTGTCTGCGACGAGCGAAGCCGTGCTGAACGACGTCTCGATGGAGACGCTCGAGGCCCACGCGACCGACCGGTAACAACGGACGATCAGAATCTATCCACATAATGTAGGATGTACGGTTCAAAAGACCGAATATCCAACGACTCTTTCACATTCTTCGGCCCAAAATATCATTACAGACATAACTCTGTAACGGCGCGGCGGGCCAATCTCGGTCGGCTCGCGATTCTGCCGTTCGCCGGGCGAGCGTGCCCCGTTGTCGACTACCTACATCCGACCCGTAGATCCCCCCGAGAGTTCGTCGACGACGGACGCGCCACCGGCGTTGTGGTCAAAAACGCGGGATAACACAGCAGGTATACAGAGCCGAACCTAACCGCCGCTATGCACGCACCCGAACCGACCCACGACGGCGACGATCTCCTCGACGAGGCCGAGCGGTTCGTCCGGCGGTGTTACGACGAACTCGGGAAGGAGTCGGAGATAGAGCCCCGGTTGGCGGAGATCGAGGCGTCGATCGAGGAGCGCGGCCACTACGAGCACACCTACGAGGAGCTCGAACACGGGGCCCGGATGGCGTGGCGCAACAGCAACCGTTGTATCGGCCGGCTGTTCTGGGACAGACTCGACGTGCTCGACCAGCGGGACCGAGCGACCGCGGCGGAGGTGTACGACGGACTCCGTCACCACGTCGAGTACGCCACGAACGGGGGGAAGATCCGGCCGACGATCTCTATTTTCAAACCGAAGGTCCGAGACCAGCGCCGGGTTCGGATCTGGAACTATCAGCTGATCCGGTACGCCGGGTACGACACCGACGACGGGGTCGTCGGCGACCCCGACTCGGTCGAGTTCACGAACTACTGCCGGTCTCGCGGCTGGGAGGGCGACGGCACCGACTTCGACGTGCTCCCGCTCGTGATACAGATCGAGGACCGCGAGCCCGAACTGTTCGAGATCCCCGAGGAGGACGTGCTCGAAGTTCCGATCACCCACCCCGAGTACGCGTGGTTCGAGGACCTCGGTCTGCAGTGGTACGGGGTTCCGATCGTCTCGAACATGCGACTGGAGATCGGCGGACTCCAGTACACCGCCGCCCCGTTCAACGGCTGGTACATGGGCACCGAGATCGGCGCGCGCAACCTCGCCGACGAGGACCGGTACGACGTGTTGCCGGACGTCGGCGACCGACTCGGACTGGACACCTCCACGGACCGGTCGTTGTGGCAGGACGAAGCGCTCGTCGAGGTGAACAGGGCGGTGCTCCACTCCTACGACCGGGAGGGCGTCAGGATCGTCGACCACCACACCGCCGCCGAACAGTTCGGGCGGTTCGAGGAGCGAGAGGCCGAGGCGGGCCGGGAGGTCACCGGCGACTGGTCGTGGCTGATCCCGCCGATGTCGCCGGCCACGACCCACATCTTCCACGAGACGTACGACGACGCCGTCGAGAAACCGAACTTCTTCTATCGCGACCCGCCGTACGAGTGAGCCCCCACCGGTCGCCGCCGCTGGGCGGGGCGACCGAAGCATGTCGTCGATCGGCTTATCGCTGGTCGAGCCACCCGAGCGAGAGGTCGCTCTCGTCGTCGACGGTCGGGACGTAGGGCTTCACGTCGAGGACGGGCGTCCCGTCGACGAGATCGAGTCCGCGCACCGAGAGCGTCGCGCCGTCGCGATCGACGAGTTCGACGACGGTCTGGGCGATCGGGTTCGGTCGGTGGGGGCTCCGCGTCGCGAAGACGCCGACTTCGACGCCGTCGACGTGGGGCGGCCGCGAGGTGAGGTGATACCCCTCGACGCCGTCGAGATGTGCGAGCACGACGACGTGTGAGAACTCCCCCAGACCGTCGAGGCCGTCCTCGTACTCGTCCTCGAGCACGATCCGTCCAGTCGCCTCGTCGACGGCGTCGTGGGTGACGTCGGCGGGCGAGTCGAACGAGGACCGCACGCGCCCGATCGGGGTGTGGCTGATCGCCATCGTCACTCACCTCCCATCCGCGAGACCAGGACCACCGCGACGCCCGCGACCAGCGGGAACAGCGCGAGCACGGCGAACAGTAGCGTGAAGGAGTCGTTCGAGAGGATCCATCCCGCGAGCGACGCGCCGAGGGCACCGACGCCGAAGTTGACGGTGAAGACGAGTCCGAACCCGATGCCCTGATCGGCGTCGGGCGTGTGTTTCGCGACGAGTGAAGACTGGAGCGGCGCGAGCGTGAAAAGCAGCGCGCCGAAGACGAGGCCGACGGCGACGACGACGCCCCCCGACAGCCAGCCGAGCGAGAAGAGCGCGAGACTCGTCGCGACGAAGACGCCGAGCAGGACGCGTTCGATGGGGAAGCGCTCGCCGAGGTGCCCGCCGACGATCTGGCCGACCGACCCGGTGAAGAGGACGAGCGAGTAGAGCCACTGGCCCGCCGACACCGACGCGCCGGCGAGCGTCAGGTCCGGGACCCCCCACTGGGTGTCGATGAACTGCGGGAGGAAGGTCAGCGTGCCGCGGTAGTAGATGCCGGCGAAGACGTAGACGCCGACGATCGCGAGAAAGACCGGGGTGGCGAGCGTCCGCAACTGCGCGAGGACGTCGCCCATCGAGTTCTCCGACGCCGCGTGCTCCCCGGCGTCGGAGGGGCCGCGAAGCGCGAAGAGGACGCCGAACCCGAGAAGCGGGACCGCGAGCAGGCTCAGGACGGTCCGCCAGTCGGTGACCGCGAGTCCGGCGGTGATGAGCAGCGGACCGACGCCGATGCCGACGTTGGCCCCGATGCCGTGGTAGGCGAATCCCTTGCTCGGCGCGTCCGCGTCGCGACTGATGAACGCGAGCGCCGGCGGGTGGTAGAGTCCGGCACCGACGCCCGCCAGAGCGACCACCAGCGCGAGCGCCGCGAAGGAGTTCACGAAGGGGACGGCCAGAAAGACGCCGCCGGTCAGAAGCAGGAAGCCGGTCACGACCGAGTCGGCGCCGAACCGGTCGCTGAGGAGACCGGACGGGAGCGCCATCACGCCGTACAGCCCCGCCATCAGCGTGACCAGCAGCCCCAGCTCGTAGGTCGACACCCGAAACTCCTCGATCCAGATCGGGACGAAGAGCGGAATCGAGAGCACGACCAGATGGTCGAGCGCGTGCGCGCCCGTCAGATAGCCGACGAGTCGCTGGTCTGCCATCGGTACGCCTCTCGCGTCGAACGCGTCTCGTATAGTGCGTTTGAGCTGCATTAGTGTTGTGAGAGAGTTACAATTAATATTCGATTATCATACCTTATTAACCGCTTCGATACCGGAGGACGGGTCGCTCCCGAAAATCCTATATTTCCCACGTTGAACTCGCGCGAGCCGCTGGCGTGATCGCGCTGTCTCGACCGTTGCCCCGGCCGGGACGGTCGGAAGACCGACCGGATCGAGAGCGAAATCGCGTAGAGTCTTGTGGGTCTTTCACAGAAGTGTCGACGGCCACATCGACGTGTCGATCCGCCGGCCGTCGAGGAGGGCGTCTGGACGTTCGACGCCGCTCGCGTCGAGGCGATAACCGGGTACGTCGAGCGGGGACTGTGTGTCCTCCGGGATTCGACGCGCGGGGCGTCGCCGCCGCCGCGGGACCCCGGGTCGAAACCGGCGGCGCGGTCGCGTCTAGAGGTCGGCGTAGGGGCCGCCCTTCGCCTCGGTGAGGCGCTCGACCTGCTCGTCGGAGAGGTCGATCTCGGCGGCGGCGAGGTTCTCCTCCAACTGCTCGACCGTGCGCGCACCGACGATCGGGGCGGTGACGCCGTCGCGGTGTTCGAGCCACGCGAGCGCGGTCTGGGCGATCGTGGCGTCTACCTCCTCCGCGACGGCTTCGAGTTCGTCGTGGACGTCGAAGTTCGCCTCGGTCAGGTACGCCTCCTCGAACCGGCTCGACTCGGCGGCGCGCGACTCGCCGGTCAGGCCCTCCTCGCGGCTGTACTTGCCGGTCAGGAACCCCTGACCGAGCGGGCTCCAGGGACAGACGCCGAGGCCGTAGTCGCGGGCCATCTCGAGGTAGTCGCCCTCGATCTCGCGGTCGACGAGGTTGTACCGCGGCTGGAGGACGGTGAACGGCTCCCACCCCTCGCGCTCTGCGATCTCGTTTGCCTTCGCGACCTTCCAGGCGTTCGGGCGTAGCGTCGACGCACCGAGATAGTGGACCTTCCCGTCTTCGACCAGTCCGTCGAGCGTCTTCATCATCTCGCGCGCCGAGGTCGTGTCGTCCCAGCGGTGGATGTAGAGGACGTCGATGTAGTCGGTGTCGAGGCGGTCGAGGATCGCGTCGATCCGGTCGCGGACGTTCTTGCGGTTCGTCCCCCGGCTGTTCGGGTCGCCCTCGCGGATCTGCCAGTATATCTTCGAGGCGACGGTGTATCGCTCCCGGTCGCGCTCCGCGAGCCAGTTGCCGATCCACCGCTCGCTCTCCCCGCCGCCGTACACGTCGGCGGTGTCGATGTACCGACCGCCCGCGGTCTCGTAGGCGTCGAGCAGTTCGTAGGCGCGCTCCTCGTCGATCTCGACGTTTCCTTCTTCTGTCTCTTTGCCGAATCGCCACGTGCCGAACTGCAGTTCGCTCGTCTGTATGCCGGTCGTACCGAGTTGAACGAAGTCGAGGTCGAGTGATTCCAGATCAGACATGTCCGGCGGAGTCTACGAACGGCGCGGTCAAAAGAATTCAGCAACCGGCAGGTCCGTCGCCTACGTGGCGGCGTTCCCGCGAGCGACTTCGGAGGTCTGGTCGGCGTCCCGTGCCACGCCGTCACTCGTTCAGCCTGACGACGATCACCGGGACCGGACTCGTCCGGATCACCTTGTCGGTGACGCTCCCGACGATGGTCTTTGCGAGTTCGGGACGCCCGTGGGTCGGCATGACGACGACGTCGACCCCCGCCTCGGAGACGTACTCGACGATCCGCGCGGCCGGGTCGCCCTCGACCACCGCCGTTTCGACGGACACGCCTCGATCCCGTGCACGCACCGCGACCGCGTCGACGAGTTCCCGACCCCTCTCTGTCATCCGTTCGGCGATCACCTCGTGTAACGAGCGCGCGGGGGAGACGACGTCGACGACGTGGACCACGTGCAGGGTCGCACCCTGGTCGCTGGCCAACTCGATCGCTTCGTCGCGCGCCCGCTCCGAGCCCTCGGATCCGTCGGTCGGCAGGAGAATCGAGTCGTACATGCTCCCGACGTCGGTCCGCAGGACCATAGCGTTCCGTGTGTGACGACGTCCGGTCCGCGACGACAGGGAAAGCGCGTTCGGGGCGAAAAGAGCGTTCGAGCCGACGTCCGATGACCGGAGAAAAGCGCCGCAGTATCCCGAGCGCGGCCCCAGACCGGTTCGTCTGCAGACCCGACCTGGGCTGTCAGCTCACTGCGCGACGGTGCGAAAGACGCTCACGACGAAGACGGCGGCGAGAAAGAGCATCGCCCAGTAGGCGCCGGGTATCGCCGAGACGACCGGGACGCCGGCGAGGGCGCTTCCCGAGGCGAGCAGTCCGACGAGTCCGAGGCCGAACTCGAGCGAGACGCGCTGTTGGTGACCGCCGGGGGGCTCGAGGTACGCCGCCACCTCGTCGAACTTCGGCCCGGGGTAGAGATGTCCCTTCTGTTCGTCGAACCAGACGACCTCGGAGGCGTCGAGTTTCGGGACGTGCGTCTGCTGGAGACCGACGTACGCGCTCTTGTAGGCGCGCTCGGGCGGATCGTCTTCGCCGGTCTCGTGCGCCGCGATCTGCCGAGCGAGTCGGTCGATCGGAATCCCCGACTCGTCGGACGCGAGTGCGCGGATGACCATGCGCCGACGGTCGTTCTGGAGGATGTCGAACACGCCGTCGTCGACGTTGAACGCGTCGTTTATCCCCGCCCGATCGACCGCGCGTGACGCAGACCCGTTCGCCATGGATGACAAACCGTGACACAACGATTTATGAGTTTTTCAGGACGACATGATATTAAAATTAGCCGTGACTGTCTTCCCTTCTGATACGGCGTTTCGTCCGCGGTCGAACACGTCGCAATCAAGATCCGATTCACGGCGACGACGCTCCGTATCGCCGGCCGGCTTCGGGTCGGTCAGGTCACGAAACTGGTCCGATAAACCTCGCATATACTCCGGTATCACTCGCTTATCGGGAAAACGATCGGCTGTATTTAGGCAGGTCCGGACGGAGATACGCGTATGCCACTCGCGGCCGGACCGTCGAGCGTCCCGAGGCTCGTGCCCGGAATGCGTCCGTACGCACCGAAGTGGAACGTTCTCGTCGCGCTGGTGCACGTCCTCCTGTTGCTCCTGCTCTACGGGGTGCTCGCCCGGTGGGGCGTTCTCGGCACGTAGGTGTCAGATCGCGTCGCTGGGGTTAACCTTCGCCTGATTCGGTCCTCGACGGCGGGAAAGAGACCCATAGTAAAACGACCGCAGACGCTATCGCTCGTCGTGATCGACACCTCTCTCTCGGGCCACCGCGTCCTCGTGACGGGGGGCGCCGGATTCATCGGCAGCCACATCGTCCACGCACTCGCGCCGGCGAACGACGTCCGCGTCCTCGACGACTTCTCGCGAGGCCGGCGGGAGCGACTTCCCGACGACGTCACTCTCTTCGAGGGGGACGTCAGGGACGTCGACCGCCTCGACCGGGCGCTCGACGGCGTCGACTGCGTCTTCCACACCGCCGGTCTGTCCAGAGTTAGCGAATCCCTCGAGCGCCCCGTCGAGAGCCACGACCGGAACAGCCTCGGCACGGTACAGCTCCTCGAGACCGCCCGCGACCACGACGCCCGGGTCGTCTTCTCCTCGAGTGCGGCCATCTACGGTCGGCCGTCGTCGATCCCGATCCGGGAGTCCGACCCGAAGTCGCCGCGCTCGCCGTACGGGATCGACAAACTCGCCGCCGACCGGTACGTGCGGCTGTACGACGAACTCTACGGCCTCGAGACGGTTTCGCTCCGCTACTTCAACGTCTACGGTCCGCTGCGCGAGGGCGGCGTCGGCGGCGGCGTGATACGGATCTTCCTCGAGCGCGCGCGAGCGGGTGAGCCGCTCCAGATCGAGGGCGACGGTTCCCAGAGCCGCGATTTCGTCCACGTGCGCGACGTCGTGCAGGCCAATCTCCGAGCCGCGACGGCGGACGTTTCGGGACGGGCGTACAACGTCGGGACCGGCGAGAGTACGACGATCGAGGATCTCGCCCGGACGGTACAGGACCTCGTCGATTCCGACCCGCCGGTCGTCTACGAGGACGGCCGCCCGGGCGACGTAGATCGGAGCCGGGCGGACGTCTCTCGCATCCGCTCGGAACTCGACTTCGACCCGACGGTCTCGCTGGCGGAAGGCCTCGCGGGTCTCGCTGGGGAGTAGGCCCTCCCGAACGACACTCTCCTCGAACAGAAATTCAACTCCGCATATATTAATCTGAATAAACGCGGAAATAAATATATGGGTGGAACGTGCCCGTGTGAAGTGAGACGGAGCGTCTCAGGTCACACGAAACGGTGGGCACATGTTCGGGAACACACGAACTGCACCACGATGGCTCGCGTGGTTCGCACTCGCTCTCGTCGTCGGAGGGGCTCTCGTCGTCGGACTCGGGGGGCCGGCGAGCGGAGCGTCCGCGCTCGAGGACTGGGCGTCGGATCACGGTCCGGTGGCCGCGATGGCTCCGTTGGGCGTTCGTCAGGCGACAGACACCGGCTCCGAGGCGGTCGGTGACGGGGCGGACGCATCGGCTTCGGTGGGTCAATCTGCGTCGTCGATGCGCGACCGAGAGACGCTCGAGTGGATACTCACGCTCTTTGCGTTCATCCTCTCGACGCTCGGTGCCGGTCTCCTGCTGTACGAACGTTTCGGCGCAGACGTTCGTCGTGAGACCGGTCCTGACTCGTTCCGGGACGATTCCGACGACGATCTGCAGACCGAACCGGTGAGCGACGAGGAGCGCGTCAGGTCGCTCCTGCGGGAACACGGCGGCGAGATGCGACAGAAGCAGATAGTCGACCGCGTGGACTGGTCGAAGGCGAAAGTGAGTCGCGTCCTCTCGCGACTCGAAGACGAGGACCGGGTGGTGAAGGTTCGGCTCGGCCGGGAGAACGTGATCTACCTGCCGGGACACGAGCAGGTCGTCTCCGACGATTGAGCGATCGAGAGAACGTGGACGGGCTTCGAGCTCGCAGACGCGGAGCGTTCCGAGGTCGAATACCCGTCCTAATTACCGACCCTCGTATCCAGTATTTATAACCCGGAGACGCTTCTACCGAGTTCACCGGTCAACGCGATATTTACAGGCTCGTTGCGCCGCCGCCGCGAGTCCCTCTCGGTGCGGTCTCCGCATTTTCGGGCGGTTCGAGTATCGGCCTCCGGGGGACGACCCCGCGTCGAACCCCGCGATAGAAACGAGCGAAACCGCGATTAACGTCACCATTCGACGCAGTAGGCTGGCAGTAGTAATACTTCCGCTGGACGACACACGAACGACGCCCCCGGTCGGAGACGCGGTCCTTCGGGGCCAGCGAACCCCGCGGTCGCCGCCGCGTCGAACACGGACGGTCGGCCCCCGTCGGTCGGCGTCCCGACGCCGACCGACCGAGGGGCAGAGCCGACGACGAAATCGAGAACCATGACATCAGGACTGCAATCGAACGTGACGGCCGACTCGGTCGCCGACGAGGACCTCCTTGACGTGCTCGGCGACGAAACGTCGCGAGCTATACTCGCGGCGGCCAGCGAGAGCCCGGTCGCCGCGAAGGAGCTGACCGAACTGAACGACGTCTCTTCGGCGACGGTGTATCGCCGCATCAGCACGCTCGTCGAACGTGGTCTCCTCGAAGAGCGCCACTCGATCGACCAGGGGGGAAGCAGACAGAAGGTCTACGCCACGACGTTCGAGAACGTCGACGTCTCGCTCGACGGCGACGGGTTCGACGCGACGCCTCACAGCTGTGAGACGGCCTGCTATCATCTCCTCTCTGTCCTCCAGAAGCTCCCCTTCGAACAGCTCCGCGCCGACTTCTCGAACCGCACGGTGCAGGTCGAACTCGAACTGACCGACGACGTGATCGCTCAGATCGCGTCGTTTTGGCAGCACACTGACGAGTGACCGGTCGATTAGGTCGACCCACAAATCGTTACAGATCTCGGGCACCGTAGTATGGAACTGATAACAAATGTCCTGATGCTCCAACTGTCGTCCTATCCAACATGCACGACCTCAGCGGGTTCCAACGAGACCTCCTCTACGTCATCAACGGGCTCGAGAAGCCGTCGGGACAGGACGTGAAAGAGGAGCTCGAGACGTACTACGAAGAGACGATAAACCACGGCCGACTCTACCCGAATCTGGACACGCTGGTCAACAAAGACTACGTGGAGAAAGGACAGCTCGACCGGAGAGCGAACTTCTACGCGATCACTCGGAAGGGCGTGGACGCGCTGTTCGACCGACAGGAGTGGGAACGAGAGTACTTCCACCCGGAGTGACGACGACCGGCCGCTGACGGGTTTCGGGACCCTCTACTCTACAGTGACGCTCTTGGCGAGGTTCCGAGGTTTGTCGATCGGACGGTCGAGCATCGCGGCCGCGTGATACGAGAGCAACTGGAGCTTCACGTTCGCGAGCAGGTTCACCAGCTCGGGGTGGGTCTCCGGCAACGTCAGCGTGTGGTCCGACACCTCCGCGAGTGCGTCCGGGTCCGTGGTGATGCTGACGACCGGAGCGTCGCGCGCTTTCGCCTCCGAGAGGTTGTGCCGGGTCTGCTCTCGTTCCTCGCCCGTCGCGATGCCGACGACCGGCGTGTCCGGCGTCACGAGCGCGAGCGGTCCGTGTTTCAGCTCGCCGGCCGCGAACCCCTCGGCGTGCTCGTAGGTGATCTCTTTGAACTTGAGCGCCCCTTCGAGCGCCACGGTGTATCCGGTGTCTCGCCCGACGAAGAAGTGCGACTCGGCGTCCTCGTAGGCGCGTGCCACTTCCTGGATCGACCGGTCGGCGAGGGCCGTTTCGAGTTTGTCCGGGAACTCGGCGATCGCGTCGAACAGCGCCGCGCGGTCGGGTAACGCGTCGCCGCCGTCGGTTCGCCGCCGTCGGGCGAGTTCGTCGACGAGCAACAGCAGGCAGACGACCTGCGCGGAGAACGTCTTGGTGGCGGCGACGCCGATCTCCGGGCCGGCTCTGATGAAAAACGAGTGGTCGCACTCGCGTGCGGCGGTCGACCCCACGACGTTCGTGACCGCGAGGGTGGTCGCGCCGGCGGCGGCGGCGGTCCGGAGGGCGTTCAGGGTGTCAGCGGTCTCCCCGCTCTGTGTCACTGCGACGACGAGCGTCTCCTCGTCGACGTGGGGCGGGCTGGTCGCGTACTCGCTCGCGAGAAACTCCTGGGCCGGGACGTCCCTGTGGCCGGCGAGTTGCGTCGCGTACTTGGCGGCGTGGTACGAAGTGCCACAGCCCACGAACTGGACGCTGTCGAACTGTTCGAGGACGGTCGGATCGAAGTCGTCGAAGACGAGTTCGTCGCTCTCGGGGTCGAGGCGGCCATCGAGAGCCTGTCGCAGCGACGTCGGCTGTTCGTCGATCTCCTTTCGCATGTAGTGTTCGTAGGCGCCCTTCCCGACCTCGTCGGACTCCCAGCGTACCTGTTCGGGGGTCACGTTCTTCGGCGTTCCGTCGATGTCGCTCACGCGGTAGTCGTCCTCGGTGAGGATGGCGACGTCGCCGTCCTCGAGATACACGACGCGATCGGTGAACTCCAGAAACGCCGGCACGTCGCTCGCGAGGAAGTAGCCGTCGTCTCCGACGCCGAGCACGAGTGGCGATCCCGAGCGGGCGGCGTAGATGGCGTCCTCGCCGGCCGCCAGCATCGCGAGCGCGTAACTCCCGTCGATGGCTTCCACGGCCTCGCGGAACGCCGCCTCGGTGTCGAGGCCTTCGTCTCGGTACCGCTCTACCAGGTGCGGGACGACTTCGGTGTCGGTGTCGCTCTCGAACTCGTGGCCCGCGTCCTCGAGTTCGCGCCGGAGCGTCTGGTGGTTACGGATGATGCCGTTGTGAACGATCGCGATCTCGCCGGTGCAGTCGGTGTGCGGGTGTGCGTTGACCGTGATCGGGGGGCCGTGCGTGCTCCAGCGCGTGTGACCGATGGCGACTTGCCCGTCGAGCGACCCGTCGACGCGTTCGGTCAGTTCCGCGATGCCGCCGTCGTGTTTCACCACCGCGGGTCGCGTCGCACCCCGTCGCAACGCTGCGACGCCCGCGGAGTCGTATCCGCGGTACTCGAGGTTCGCGAGCCCGGTCAGGAGTTCGTCGATGCCGTCGCCGTCTCCGACACGCGCGATGATGCCACACATCTCGCGTTACTTCCTCCCGATCGGAGCGGCGGTGGTCTGTGGACTGTCGGGTTCAGAGAGTGGCGTCTGTCGGATCATGCTGGATCGAGTAGTCGGAAGTATCGATTACCGGCTCTTTCTGGAGTGACAGGCTTTGTTATGCACTTGTTGACCGAATAGTAGGAGCCACCTATCACGTCACCGCCATCCGATCGCTGTCCTGACAGACGTTCGATCCGGGTCGAACGCGCCTCGCCTCGCTCGTCGCGTCACTCCGTGCTTATCCGGCTGTAACGGTCGACGCTGCACACTGTGTCGCGCGCCGCGGAGAGAGAGCGACTCCCGGACTGTGTGTGGTTTGCATGGCACGCGAACCACGGCACACGATCGAGCGCACCGGGAGTCGAATTCGGATTACACGCGAAGGAAAATAAACCCTCCGGGAACGGGCGACGGCGCCGGCTCGATCGCGGTCGAGTGGACCGAGGGCGGGCCGTCTGTCCGAACGGTCCGCATCTGCCGTCGAGAGCCGATCGTCCGACGTCACGTCGACCTGCCGGAGGAACTGCGTGGCGTCGGGCGCCATCCACGATTCGGCCGTGTTCTCGCCCTCGAATCGCTCGGCTCACGTGCCGTGAGTCGCGACCGATCGGCCCACACCGGGAGGCGAAGCGGTCCCGTCAGAGCCGGCTATCGCGCGAGACGAAACGTGGGTCGACGAAGTCGGACTACGCGTTCGACTTCCCGCGCCAGAAGCGGAGTTTGCCGTGGTCCGGCTCGTCGTCCGGGCCGTCCGCGGAGTCGGCGTCGTCCCGACGCCGACGCGTCTCGTACGTGTGAAAGAGCGACACGCCGAGGAAAAGCGAGAGAACGGCGAGCGTGAGACCGGTCCGGAGGGCGAAGCCGACGTCGGTGAACTGTACGGCCGTGGCGAAGACGCCGCCGACGGCGCTCAGCGCGAGATAGCGCCGACTCCAGGCGGCGTCGACGTCGTCCGCGAGGAGACCCTGCTCCGACTCTTCGTCCATGTCGAGGTAGGTAAAGAGCTCCTCGGACTCGTCGCGAATGTCGATGTTCCCCCGGTCCTGGTCGTAGTCGACGACGTTCGACTCGTCCATCGTCGGGAGGTGACACTGGTAGAGGGCGATGTAGACGCGCTTGCGCTGGTACGCGTTCAGCTGCTCGATCGGGACGTCGTTCTCCTGGGCGGCGATGTGCTCGGCGAGGTCCGAGAGGGTGACCGTCCCCTCGGCGTCGTCGAGGTACCGGAGCGCGGCGCGACGCCGCGGGTTCTTCAGGAGTTCGAAGATCTCGTCTTTCCCGAGTTCTTCGGACTCGTCGCCTCCGAGGTCCGGTTGCGTCTCGGACTCGGGTTCGGCCGCGGCCTGACTCATCGGTCGCGCCTCCCGTTGGCCGCGAGACGCAGTCGCTCGTGCCGAGTCCCCTCGGTCGATTCCCCCTCGGTCGGCAACCGCTGCTCGGTGAGCAGCGTGGGCCATGCTTGCATAGTTCGTTCCTCGACCTGAGAGTCGACGTGCCAGATAATAAACTCGTTCACAGATTTCAGACTCTGCGAAAATTCCTCGAAATCGTTTCATACGATGCAACTGACGCGAGTAATCGGCGGATTCTCTCGATAAGGAAGTTCAAATATCGACCGACAGCGTCGGGGTCGACTGTTTCATCCGGTAAGTTTCCGGCTATCAGTAGAATTAGAACCGTAACAGGGCGCGTCGATCAGCACTCGGACGACCCAACGTGGCTCACCCGAGAGACCAATCGGAACCGCGACCGGAACCGGTCGATACCCGCAGTAATAGTCTCATAACAAAGCACGAATCGCGCGACCAACGACACATGCAGTTCGTCGTGCTCGCCGCCGGTAGAGGTCGTCGACTCAGTCCGCTCACAGACGTGGTCCCGAAACCGATGCTCCCGGTCGGGTCCAAACCCCTGCTGGGACACGTCGCGGACGCGGCGGTCGAGGCCGGCGCCACCGAGCTTCTGTTCGTCGTCCCGTCCGACGACGACACCGCTCGTTCGCACTTCGGGGCGCGACACCGCGGCGTCCCGATCGAGTACGTCGTGCAGTCGGAGGCGAACGGCACGGCGGGTGCGGTCGCTTGCGCCGCCGAACACCTCGAAGGACCGTTCGTCGTGCTGAACGGCGACAATCTCTACGACGCCGAGGCGCTCGCGGAGGTCGTCGACCGAGCGCCGGCCATCGGCGTGCACGCGGTCTCGGACCCGCGCGAGTACGGCGTCGTCTCGCGGGACGGCGACACCGTCACCGGGCTCGTCGAGAAGCCCGCCTACCCTCCGACTAACCTCGCGAACGTCGGCGCGTACGCGCTTCCGTATCTCGAACCGAGCGCGTTCGAGGTTGCGACGAGCGACCGGGGCGAGCGCGAGTTCACCGACGTCGTCGGGAACGTCGTCGAGGAGTACGACGTGACGCCGGTCGAGTTCGACCGCTGGATCGACGTCGGGCGACCGTGGGAGCTCCTGCGAGCGAACGAACTGGAGATCCAGTCGGCGACGCGGTCGATCGAGGGTGCCGTTCACGACGACGCCCACCTCCGCGGAGCCGTCGTCGTCGAGGACGGCGCGAAGGTCCGGGAACGAACGACGATCGAAGGTCCGGCGCTCGTCCGGTCCGGGGCGACCGTGGGTCCGGGCGCGTACGTGCGCGGGACGACTTACGTCGGCGAGAACGTCACCGTCGGCCACGGCGTGGAGGTGAAAAACAGCGTCTTGATGGCCGATACGAGCGTCGGTCACCTCTCTTACGTCGGCGACAGCGTCCTCGGACAGAACGTGAATCTGGGAGCGGGGACCACGACGGCGAATCTGCGCCACGACGAGCGGCCGGTCGAACTCACCGTGCAGGGCGAGCGCACGTCGACGGGCCGGCGGAAGTTCGGCACGGTCGTGGGCCACGGAGCGAAAACCGGCATCGACACCAGCATTCTGCCGGGCGTCACGCTCTCGACCGGCGCGACGACCTTCCCGGGTGAGACGGTCGAGAAAGACCGGTAGCGGGACCGCACCCCCTCTCGAAGCGGACAGTAGAGAGAAGCGACCGGTCGGCGTCCCTAACGTCATTAGGTAGCGTATACTAAACGTTCCGGGACCGGTTCTGGTGTCCATGTTCGGAACGAGTGGCATCCGCGGTCCCGTCGGCGACGCCGTGACGGCGGGACTCGCGCTGGACGTCGGAAGAGCGCTCGGATCGACGGGTCGAGACCACGTCGTCGTCGGTCGCGACCCACGTGAGAGCGGGGAGATGTTGGCCGACGCGGTCAGTGCAGGCGCGCGCGAGTGCGGCGCGAACGTGACCCGACTCGGCGTCGTCTCGACGCCGACGCTCGCGCGAAGCGTCTCCTGGCTCGGAGCCGACGTCGGCGTCGCGGTCACGGCGTCCCACAACCCCCCGGAGGACAACGGTCTCAAACTGTGGACGCCGAGCGGTCGGGCGTTCGACGCCGACCAGCGCCGTCGCGTCCGCCAGACAGTCGTCGGCGAGCAGTTCGCCTTCGCTGACTGGGATGACACCGGACGCGAGTTCGAGTGGGACGGCGCGACCGAGCGTCACCGCGAGCGCCTCGTACGGGCGTTCCCCCGACTCGACGGCCTGTCGGTCGCGGTCGACGTCGGGAACGGCGCCGGCGGACTGACGGTGGACGCGCTCGACGCCCTCGGCGTCGACGTGGTCACCCTGAACGCGCAGCGAGACGGTCGGTTCCCCGGCCGGCCGAGCGAACCGGCCGAAGAGAACTGCTCGGACCTCGTGCAGTTCGTCTCCGGCAGCGACGTCGACTTCGGAATCGCCCACGACGGCGACGCAGACCGCATGCGAGCGGTCACAGACGAGGGCGAGTTCGTCGTCGGAGACGTGCTCGTGGGGCTGTTCGCCCGCGAACGCGTCGGCAAGGGCGACCACGTCGCCACACCGGTCGACACCAGCATGGTCGTCGACGAGCTGGTCGCCGATCGGGGCGGGGAGGTAGAGCGAACGCAGGTCGGTGACGTGTACGTCGCAGCGGCCGTCGAAGGCGACGACTTCGTCTTCGGGGGCGAGCAGAGCGGCACGTGGATCTGGCCCGACGAGACGCTCTGCCCGGACGCCTCCTACGCCGCCTGCAAACTCGCCGCGATCGTCGACCAGCGCGGCCCGCTCTCCGAGCTTCTCGCCGACATCGAGACGTATCCCCTCCGCAGAACGTCGATCCGGACCGACGAGAGGGACGCCGCGATGCGAGCGATCGAGTCCCGCCTCCGTGACAGGTACGGGCTGGTCGATACGACCGACGGAATCCGCGTGCAGACCGAGAACGGCTGGTTCCTCGTGCGTCCTTCGGGCACGGAACCGCTCGTTCGGGTCACGGTCGAGTGCCGCACCGCCGACGCCGCGGAGGCGTTGTTCGACGACCTCGTCGACACGGTCGAGGACGTGGTCTCACAGGTCGCCACCGAATCGATCTCCTCCTGAAAGCGCCGGGATCAGACCGTCACGCGTCACTCGCACTGCTCGCGCCACTCGTCGGAATCGTGACTGTAAACGAACACAAACGGTCGCCACGAACGCCAAACGTATCCTTAATTCGGTCACGGCGACGTTTACACGTCTGTCCCACGGTAGCCTCCGGCTACTTCTCACAGTTGGCTGATATTCGATGGTCGACCTCCGAGCGCTCACGCGAACCCCGTTCACGCGGCCACCGTTACACCGCTATGGCTGTAATCAGTCCGGGGGCGACGGATCGCCTCCGACAGACGCGCGGAAGGAGCAGTATAACAAAACCGGTCCGTGCTTCGACTCTCGTCGCCGCCGGTCTCCCGGCGACGGTCTCGTCGCCGACGGCGAACCCTCTCGGTCGTGACGTTCGTACGCGCGGGCGATGCCGATACGGACTGTCGGAGACGCCGGCGCGGGAACTGTCAGATGTCGGGACCCAGGCCGAGTCAGCGCCGTGCGCCGAACGCACGGAGGCGGTACGCGGTGAAACTTCGGAACGTCGCGCTCGTCTCGAGCGCGTCACTCGAACAGCGTGGACAGGAGCGACCCGTCCGCTCGCTCGCTCAGTCGGTACATCGCGAGACCGACGGTGGCGACGCTGACCAGAAGCACGTACCCGGTGATGGGGAGGGCGGAGAACGGGTAGATCCCCGGAATCGCCAGCGTGACCGCGAACAGACCGATGACGGCGAGCGCGACGTGGGCCTGGTCCCACCGACGTGTGGCCGGCTCGTTCGTGTCGAGATACGACTCGACCTGCGAAGAGTCCACGAGTTCGATGTCGTTCGTCGACTCGTTCCAGTCGATGACGCCCCGTTCGAGGAGCAACTGGAGGTGCGTCTGATACAGGGAGATGTAGACGCGCCGTCGCTCTTCCTTCTCGAGTTCCTCCGGTGATTTCCCGTTCTCGCGAGCCGCGATGTGGGTCGCGGCCTCGGTCAACTGGACCGGTTCGTCCCGGTCGTGGAGGTACTCGAGCAGGTAGAGCCGACGGGCGTTGCTCAGCAGGTCGAAAGGTTCGTCCTCTTCGTCGGACGATGGGGCGTGGTCTGTCATCTCCGGCTGGCCTGTCGGGTCCCCAGTCGCCGGACGCGATTCGACATGCAGGCTCGATTGACGCGTAGTCACTTAACTAATCACAGACTATGGCCCGTAGGGGCGGTCTTCTCCGCCGTGAGTGCGGTGCCGGCCGGCGACCGCCGACGCCGTCGCCGGATCGCCGACGAGTTCGGGACCGG
>JGI1689J12820_1000073_pt1 | contig 19555 bp, 17 predicted proteins | sample PRCRCaboRojoPR_6_FD_12820 | JGI IMG/M metagenome (IMG submission 12820)
TACGTTCACGGTTGACGAGACAAAACAGGCAATAGTAATCCAGTACGGGGACATCAAACAGGTAGCTACCGAAGCAGGGCTTCACTTCAAGATTCCGTTTATCCAGCGGGTCCAGCAGATGGAAGGACGTCTGCTTTCCTACGACATAGAACCGAGAAAATTGATTACTGCCGACCAGAGACGTCTGCTGGTAAATAATTACGCCATCTGGAGAATTGAGGACCCGATGCAATTTAAAGAATCCGTTAACGCCCGGCTAGACACGGCCCAGTCCAGAATAGACGATATACTTTACTCCGATCTGCGGAACGTACTTGCAAACTATGAATTCAACCAGATCGCTTCCGGAGAGCGGGTAAAAATGCTGGCGACTATTACCGAAAACAGTGCCAAAAAACTAGGCGAATACGGGATCAATCTTATCGACGCAAAGATAAAACGGGCCGACCTCCCGGAAGCCAACGAACAGGCCGTCTACGATCGAATGATATCCGAACGGAAGAGACGAGCCGCCCAACTACGGGCAGAAGGAGACGAACGCGCGAAGGAGATCAGATCGGGGGCCGACAGGAAAAGCAGCGTAATCGTCGCCGAGGCCAGAAAAGAAGCCGACACCATCCGCGGTGAAGGTGAAGCAAAAGCTCTGGACATTTATTCGTCCGCCTACAGCAGGGACGAGGACTTCTACAAGTTCTGGCGTAAACTGGAATCCTATCGTCGTTCGTTCGGCGAAGGGGAAGGCAAGAATACGATCCTGATATCTCCTGACTCGAGGTACTTACAGCTGCTGGCAAGCGGAGAGTCCGAGCTAACAAAGTCCCTGAAATCACAAACCGAGGCGGAACCAGCGGAGGAAGAGAAGACGGAAGAAACTACGGAGGAATAGAACCGCGATTACTAATAAAAGCTACAAGGGAAAGATGGCTTAGGAAAACATAGATTGCCCATTGTACTAAAACCGACAGAACCCTCCTGACGTAAAACGGTCAGGAGGGTTTATCTTTTGTCTTCTCGCGCCAGAGCTTCAGGCCCTCCAGGACGAGGTCCTTTTCGAAGTGCTGGATGAGATCTATTTGTCTGAAAAATAGCCGGCCTTTCCCTCCGGTGGCGATTACCCGGAGGTCCGAATCGTATTCTTCCCTGAACCTCTCTATCAACCCTTCGATCATTCCTATGAACCCGAGCACGAACCCGGAATTAATATTATCTACGGAGGTCTTCCCTATTACGCTGTTCGGGGTTTCGAGTTCCACCTCGGGCAAAAGGGCTGCCCGTTCTACGAGAGCCTCGAGCGCGGTTTCCATTTCGGGGGCTATAGCGCCGCCCAGGAAATTACCGTCGCGCGAGTAGAGTTCGAAACTCGTGGCGGTCCCGAAGTCAATTATCAACCCCGGTCCTCCGTAGATCTCAAGCCCCGCGATTACGTTCGCCACCCGGTCGGGGCCGACCGCCGCCGGTTCATCAACTTCCAGCCCGACGACGCCGTTATCGACAGGCCTGAGAAACGTCGGCGAGACGTCGAGATATCTGTCCAGGCCACGGGCCAGGCTCTTGTTCAAATACGGGACAACCGATGATATCACGGCGTCGGTCAATTCTTCCGGTTCGACGTCGGAAGCGAGAAGCAACGATCGAAGATTAATCCCCAGCTCGTCCGGAGTTAAACTCTGATCCGTAGAAATACGCCACGTCTGGACCAGTTCGTCCTTCCGGAAACACCCGATCGTGATATTCGTATTGCCGACGTCCAGCCCCAGAAACATCTTTACCCCTCCCGGAAAGTCTCGACAATTCTTCGGTAGTTTTCTTCGTCTCCCAGCACGTCAACTCCGGCCATAGCGATAGCTTTCGCTGCCACCAGCATCGCGGTATAGCCCATATCCGAGTTAGAAGCTTCGGCAAATGCCTTGGAGTGCCCTGGAGTATCCTCGTTTGCAATTCTAACATAAGGATGAACGGCTGGAACTTTCTGGCTCACGTCCCCCATATCGGTCGAACCCATTCCACCTTCGTAGTCCTCCACTTCTTCGCCGAGCGCCTCGAAGTTTTCCTTTACCAGATCGGCAAGCACGGGATTCGGGTGCATGGGCTGGTAGCCGTGTCCTTCCTCGTCTATTTCGAGCTCGGTACCCGTGGCAAGTGACCCGGCCCTGGCACAGTTCTTTACCTTCTCCAGAAGCTCTTCGAGGTCTTCAGGTTCGGCAGCCCTGACGTAAAAATAGGCGGAAGCGTGTTCGGGAACGATATTTGGCTTTTCCCCGCCGTCCGTAATTATCCCGTGAATCCTCGAACTTTCCTTTATATGCTCCCGCAAAGCGTTTACGTTGTTGAACGTCGCTATTACCGCGTCGAGGGCGTTGATTCCCTCTTCGGGCTGAGACGAAGCGTGAGCTGCCTCCCCGTAGAAATCGAACTTGAGCTCCTGAACTCCCAGGCTACCCCTGCCGACGAGCGTCCTATCCGAAGGATGGACCATCATTGCCACGTCCACTTCGTCAAATACGCCCGCGTCAATCAGGTTCACTTTGCCCCCGCCACCTTCCTCGGCAGGAGTCCCAATCACCATCAACTGTCCGTCCAGTCGGTCCATCACGGAGCACAGACCCAGGCCGGCACCCAGTCCTATAGCGGCAATCAAGTTGTGGCCGCAGGCGTGACCAAGGCCGGGAAGCGCGTCGTACTCGCTTAAAAAAGCTACTGTCGGTCCGTCCCCTCCTTTAGGACAGCGACCGATGAAGGCCGTATCCATTCCGCCCACGCCTCGCTCCACCGAAAAACCTTCTTCCTCCAGCTTTTCAGTCAACCACTCCATTGCCCTGTATTCTTCAAATTTCAGCTCGGGGTTGTCAAATATTCTTTTCCCGAGGTCGATCAAATCGTCGGACAACTCGTCCAGTTCTTTTTCAACCTCGGCTTTTAGAGCACTAAGTTTTTCTGTCATATTACCACCTTTTATACACAATATTACCAGTTCTACCTGTTACCGCAATAAAATATTATCTGGTCTTTAACTCAATCGGATTGCGCCGGAAGGGAAGCAAGGTAAGAAACCTAAAAAGACGAGGGGTTGTTTCACTTTTTCCTCGGGTTCTATCCGAACCGGGGACCCGCCGGAGGTCCAGCTTGCGATCGAAGGCATTTCTCTACTCAATAATGCCTCACAGGTTTCTCAGAAACCCACCGAAGGGGTTTCGTCTCTTATGGGTTTAGATTGGAAATGTGCGGGTCGGTCTGAACCTAAAGGTAGTAAACCAGTTGCTCCAGTTCCTTCGTAATATCAACCTGGGCCAGCTGAATGTCCTCCGGTAAGTCCAGCAGGGTTGGAGCAAAGTTTAGCAGCCCCGTTACTCCGCCCTCCACCATCATATTGGCGACCTTCTGAGCAGAAGAAGCGGGTACCGCGATTATGCCCAGCTTGACGCCCTCCTCGGCAATTCTATCCGAGACGTTAGAGATATCCTCCACTTCAACGCCGTTGATTTCCTGGCCTATCAGCTGAGGGTTTACGTCGAACGCCATCGTTACTTCAAAGACCCTTCGGTCAAAACCGGAGTAAGTCAATAAGGCCGATCCTATGTTACCCACGCCGGCCAGAGCCATCTGCCAGCGCTTGTCCAGGTTGAGTATAGTTCGGATCTTCGAGGCAAGCTTTTTAGTTTCGTAACCGACACCTCGTTTACCAAAGTCGCCGAAATAAGAAAGGTCCTTCCTGACCTGAGCCGAATTCAAATTCAGCCGGTTGGAGAAATTTTCGGATGAAATATTCTCCTCGCCCTGTTCGATCAATTTGTCCAAACACCGCAGATACAGCGGCAACCTGTCTATTGTCTCTTTCGGTATTCTTCTTTCTTTCATCTTCTGAGAACCCCTCTATATAAATTTCGGCTTTTAGTTTAAATCTTAAAAATAATTATATGGATATTTCCGAAGAAGACAAATATATAGCGATATATCGGTGATATTTTATGGAAAATTTCGGGAGCTCGCGGGGTTTTGCCGGGACGGGAGCCCCCGAAGTTTTGACCCAAAACCTGTTATTCCTTTGCAAAGAATAACCCGTTCTAATATCCTTAATCGTAAGTTGGGCGATTTTCTCGTGATTTACCGACGAAACTCGGAACTGAAGGCACTGAAAACCGTGTACGTGGTTAAACCGCGTCCTCGTTCCGCTGGATATACCGGGGCGAGACTGTCGATATTTCTATTTTTACTTGCAATCCGCCGGTTTTCCGGAACGATACTCCGCTCAATTTTGTACCGGAGAGGAGCTTTTCCGGAGACGTTTTTTCCGGGTTCAGTTGGGCAGTCCTCGTCCGGAGTTATTTTCAAGGACCGTAACGGCGGAATTACTTTCTGCTCCCTGGTTAATATAGTTGTCAAGAACCCCGCCCCAAGGGACGGGGTTTGTAGAAAAACAGATTTAAGGACGGACCTTGTTCTTTTATAAAAGAAGACCCAGCACTCAAATGAGGAAAGCTGCCTGGCCCAAGAAATCGTTAATTGTACCTATACGCTGGACAATCCTGGGGCCCAAGCTACGGTACTTGAGCCAAGTTACACATCTCATTTGAGTGCTGAGCAAAAACCAGCCGATTCATCCCCGGAGCAATCTCCGGGGCTTTCTCGGCAAGTTTTGGTAAAATCAGGTAATTGTCCAAATTTGAATTAATTGTAAAAAACCATCAGGAGGTGCTGCTTTAATGCACGACAAATTATTTACGCCTGGACCAACCGAGGTCAGAACCGAACTTCTCCAGGAACTTTCGACGGCCCAGATTCATCACAGAACGGACGAATTCAGCGAACTGTACGACGCCATCCAGCCCAGACTACAGAAGCTTCTATATACGGACAATCCGGTGTTTTTATTCAGTTCGTCTTCTACCGGCGCAATGGAGTCGGCCGTAACCAACGCCGTGAAGAAAAAGTGTCTCACCGTATCCAACGGCGCGTTTTCGGAACGCTGGCATAAAATTGCTTTGAATAATGGCGTTCCGGCCGACAAAGTCGAACGAGACTGGGGCACGCCGGTCCCGCCAGAAGCAGTTGACGAGAAGCTTTCGACCGGGGATTACGACGCAGTAACCATGGTATTCAACGAAACTTCTACCGGCATGGAGAATCCCGTAAAGGAGGTCGGAGAAGTCGTAAATAGTTACGACGACGTACTGTTCCTCGTGGACGCCGTTTCGGGAATGGCCGGCTCAAAAATCGAGGTTGACGACTGGGGAATCGATATGTGTCTAGCGGGCGTCCAGAAGGCATTCGGACTACCTTCGGGCCTTGCAGTTGCCTCGGTGAGCGACAGGCTACTGGAAAGAGCGGAAGAAGTCGAGCCCAGAAGCTACTACTTCAACCTGCCGCTGCTTCACAAATACCACAAAAGGAGCCAAACTAGAACCACCCCGGCAATACCACAGATAATCGCGCTGAGAAAGCAGCTCGAATACATAGTGGACGAGGAGGGAATCGAAAACAGGTTTGCCCGACACGACAAACTCTCCGGAATCGTTCAGGACTGGGCGAAGAAATACTTCGATATATTTCCGGAAAAAGGCTACTGGTCAAACACCCTGACCTGCGTCAAGAACACGAGGGGCATCTCTGTCGCCGACCTGAACCAGGAATTGATCGAAAAACATAACCTGAGAATCGCGAACGGCTACGGAGACATGAAAGAGGAGACGTTTAGGATTTCCAACATGGCGGATACTTCCGAACCGGATATTCGTGGCCTGCTGGCGACGATAAACGACATTCTCGGCCTTAAATAAGGAGGTAAAGAAATATGGTCAATTTACTCATTTCGGATCCGATAGCGGAAGAGGGTGTCGAAAAGCTTGAACAAGCCGGATTCGATCTCGATCACAAGTACGACCTATCCGCCGATGAGCTGGAAGAACAGATAGGAAAATACGAGGGTATCGTAGTTCGGTCCGCCACGAAGTTACGGGCCCCCATACTGGACGCGGCGAACAACCTTAAACTCATAGTCAGGGCGGGAGTCGGGCTGGACAATATAGACCTCGATCACGCCGACGAGCTCGGGATAGAGGTTCAGAATACTCCGGCAGCCAGCTCCAATTCCGTCGCCGAACTGGCGATCGGCCATATGTTTTCGCTCGCCCGGAAAATACCCCGCGGCACTGAATCGCTAAAAAAGCAACAATGGATCAAGAGCGACCTAAAAGGGACGGAGCTNTCCGGAAAGACTCTGGGCGTAATCGGAGCCGGAAGAATAGGCAGTCTCGTCNCCGAAAAAGGGAAAGCTCTCGGCATGGAACCGATGGCTTACGATAAATTCGTGGACGAATCTCCCGTAGAGGGAGTAGACATGGTCGACCTGGATCAATTACTGGTCAATTCAGACTACGTCACGCTCCATATACCGTTCGTAAAATCAGAAGGGGCAACGATAGCCGAACCCGAATTACAGAAGATGAAGGACTCGGCTTATCTGGTCAACTGTGCCAGGGGCGGAGTAGTCGACGAAGAGGCCCTGAAAAAGGCGCTAAAGAACGACTGGATCGCCGGTGCCGCTCTGGATGTATTCTCGGAAGAGCCTCCCGAAGACGAGGAATTGCTCGCCTTCGACAACCTCTCGCTGACGCCTCACGTAGGTGCGTCGACGGCCGAGGCTCAGACCAGAGTCGGAACCCAGGCTGCTGACAAATTAATCGAATTCTTCGACAAGGGGGAGTGACAGATGGCTGAAGTTTATCCTTTTCAAGGTTACAGGTACAATCCGGAAAAGGTGGGCGACGTAAACCGCGTGGTTAGCCCGCCTTACGACAAAATTGACGAAGAAGAACGGGAAGATCTGGCAAATGACAGCCTCTACAATATCGTACGAATAATTCTGAGCAAGGCAAAAGAGGAGGGAGAGGACAAATACGAAGTCGCCGCAAAAAACCTCCAGGAATGGATCGACGAAGGAGTACTGCAGAGAGACGAAGAGCCGGGATTCTACGCTTATTACCAGGAATACGAAGCCGAAGGAGAGAAGAGGGTAAGAAAAGGATTTATCGGGCTGGGTAAAATAGAGGAAGGCGAGGGCGTAAAAGCTCACGAAGAAACCATGTCCGGTCCGAAAGCGGACAGACTGCGGCTGCTCAGGGCTACTGAAGCAAACTTCGGACAGATCTTCATGCTCTACTCGGACCCCGATAACGAAGTAACAAATTTAATGGACGGAGCCAGAGGAGAAAAACCCGAGGTAGAGGTCAAGGACAAGCATCGAAATACCCACAGGGTATGGAAGATTACGGACGAAGACCTTATCGCAAAAATCAAAGAAGCGATGGGAGACAAAAGCCTCTACATAGCAGACGGTCATCACAGGTACGAAACCGCGCTGAACTACAGAAACGAGTGCAGGGACAAGGGCTGGGAATCGCCTGAAGGCGGCGGAGGCTTCGATACCCGGATGATGACCTTCGTAAACGTGGACGACCCGGGGCTGAGCATCCTGGCAACTCACAGGCTCCTCCACGACCTCAAGAACTTCAGACCTCACGGAGTACTCGACAAAGCCAGGGAGCATTTTTCCATCTCACGCTACGAGGAACGTCAGGACCTGCTGGACAAGCTCGACGAAGATAGAGGAAAGAAACACACCTTCGGTTACCGCGCCAAGGACGACAAGGCCTACTGGAGTCTTACGCTTCGCGACGAATCGATTATGGCGGACCTACTTCCAGATAAGTCCGAAGCCTGGCGGAAGCTCGACGTTGCTATACTCCACAAGCTGGTACTGGAAAACTACCTCGGAATAGATAAAGAGGCGCTGGAGGAGAAGCGGAACCTGGAATACGTCCGGGGCCGGGAAAAAGCTCTGGACATGCTAAAAGAGGGAGGCTATCAGGGTGCGTTCATAATGAACCCGACCAGGATAGACCAGGTAAAAGAAGTCGCCGACAGGGGAGAAAAGATGCCCCAGAAGTCGACCGACTTCTATCCCAAATTACTCACGGGTCCCGTAATTCACAAATTGTCAATAAATAAAGGATAGATCATGCAGTGGACAACGGACGAACTTAGAGAGGCCTATCTTGATTACTTCGAGGAGAAGAACCATCTTCGGATGGAGGGGTCCGGGCTGATCCCCGACGACCCCTCTATGCTCTTTACCTCGGCCGGAATGGTCCAATTTAAGGACATCTTCTGGGGTAAAAAGGACCCCGAGGAAACCCGGGTTACGACCTGCCAGAAGTGTTTCCGGGCAAACGATATCGAACGGGTCGGAGAAACCTGGTACCACCATACTTTCTTCGAAATGCTCGGCAACTTCTCTTTCGGGGATTACTTCAAGAAGGGAGCCATCGAACTTGCCTGGGAATTCGTCACCGAGGTCCTTTTCTTCGACGAGAAAAACCTCTGGGTCTCGGTTTACAAGACGGACGACGAAGCTTACGAGATCTGGAGGGACGAAATCGGAGTACCGGAGGATAAGATAGTCAGACTGGGAAAGGACGAAAACTGGTGGGGTCCTGTAGGCGATTCCGGACCCTGTGGGCCCGACTCCGAGATATTCTTCGATGCGGGAGAGGAATACGGATGCGGTCCCGATTGTGAGGGCGTGGCCTGTGACTGCAACAGGTTCAACGAACTCTGGAATCTTGTGTTCACCGGTTATCAGATGGACAGGGAAGGAGAAGTCCGGGAACTTGAGAGACAGAACATCGATACCGGTATGGGTCTTGAACGGGTCGCCGCCGTTCTCCAGGGGGTTGACTCGGACTTCGAGATTGATATCTTCCGTCCGTTGATCCACCAACTGAAAGATATTATCGGTCTGAACGACTACTCGTCCGAACAAATAAGTTACGTAAACCGGATCGCAGACCATCTCCGAGGGGCAGCTTTCCTCATATCCGAGGGAGTCATTCCGGCAAACGAGGGACGAGGTTACGTGCTGCGACGGATAATCAGGCGGGCGGTTCAGGCGGGCGACAGGCTCGGTATGAAGGAGACTTTTCTGACCTCCGCCCTGCCACCCGTTCTCGACACAATGGGCGAGACTTATTCCGAACTTATCGATAGAAAGGACCTTATAGAGAACGTAATAGACCACGAGGAAGGAAGTTATAGAAACACTCTAAACGAGGGGGAACAGCTATTTTACCGGCTGGCTTCGGACCTAAAAGAGGAAGATATGTCGGAAATTCCCGGAGAAGACGCCTTTCGGTTATACGATACTCACGGCTTGCCGCTCTCCTTCTTAAAGGAGCTGGCGGAGGGTGAAGGCCTGAAGGTGGACGAACAGGGGTTCGAGCGGGAGATGGCGAAACAGCGGTCTCGATCGAGAAGCGAACAGGAAGAAGGTGCTGATATCCCCGAGGTCGCCGACGTCGAGGATACCGAGTTCCTCGGTTACGAAAAAGACAGCCTCAAAGCTAAAATCCTGGCACTGATTGGAGACGGCAGTAAAGTGGATCGGCTTTCGGAGGGCGAAGAGGGAACGGCTGTCCTGGACATGACTCCGTTTTACGCGGAAGCCGGAGGCCAGGTAAGCGACGTTGGGATTTTGGAAGGTGAAGGTTCCAGGGCGACGGTACGGGAAGTCAACGAACGCGGCGGCGTTTACTACCACCAGCTGGAAGTCGAAACCGGCGAGCTGTCCGTAGAGGACAGAATTACCGCGAGTATAGACGACGACAAAAGGAGAAGTACGGAGCGAAACCATACCGGAACCCACCTCCTCCATCAGGCCCTACAACAGGTCCTGGGGCCCCACGTGGTCCAGTCCGGGTCTAAAGTGGCNCCCGACGAGTTGAGATTCGACTTCAACCACTTCGAGATCCCGACCGAGGAAGAGCAAAAGATAATAGAGGAGAAAGTAAACGAAGTCGTCCTCTCGGACAGGCAGGTAACCGAGAACTGGGTCGAAAGCGTGGAAAAGGCAAAGGAACTGGGAGCGGCCGCACATTTCGAAGAGGAGTACCGGGGCAAGGAAAAATTAAGGACGATAACCGTGGAGGGCTTCAGCAAGGAGCTCTGTGGTGGAACTCACGTAAACCGCACGGGGGAAATAGGGGGATTTGCGATCCAGTCGATCGAAACGATCGCCTCCGGTATTCGTAGAATTAGAGCCGTAACCGGTGAAAACTTCCTCTCGGAGTACCGAAGTCAGAGAAGCCGACTGGAGAGGCTGGCTGACCTTGCAGGTTCCGGAAAGTCGGACCTCGTAAATCGGCTCGAATCCATTCTAACCCAGCAGGAAAGTCTGAGGGACGAACTGGAGCGAAAAACCGAGCGACTGCTATCCACCGTAAAAGAACAAATAATCGAAGAGGCGGAAAAGCTCGACGGCATAGAGTTGATCTCGGCCCAGCCCAAGGTTGACGGTTCGGACCTGAAGAGACTTGCTGACTACGTCGAGGCTGAAGTAAATGGAGTGGTTATTCTCGGAACCACCGAAGACGACAGCGCCTCGGTGGTCTGTAAGATTTCCGAACCCCTGACGGGAGTCCTCGACGCGGGTGAAATAATTCGAGAGGTTTCGGCAGTACTGGGAGGCGGCGGAGGCGGTTCAAAAAACTTTGCTCAGGGAGGAGGGCCGAAAAAGGACCAGATAGACGAAGCCTTGAGGTCCGGCGCCAACATAGTAAGGTCCAATATAGACTAGACCGGACCGGGATCAGGGAACTATCGGCCTCCATAGTTCCCGTCCAAACTAGTTTTACCGGGATTTCCGGGCATCTAACTGCCAGGGTCGACAAATAGAGTTGTCCTCCGGTGCTATCTCTCCGCCGATATGGGCATGCAAACGTAGAGGAAGTCGCCTTCTCCTTTTGCCGGCTCAAGCAACCCCGCCGTATCAGAATCGAGCAGCCAGAGAACCACTTCCTCGGCACTCATTCGACGCAGCGCGTCTATGAGGAACTCCGCTTTAAACGAGATCTCCACGTCACCTTTGCTCGTCTCGAGCAGCTCGACCACCTCTTCCAGTTCACCTTTTTCGGGAGAGGAAGAGTACATTGTCAGCCCGTCCGAACCTTCTTCAGCCGTGAGCTTCACCGCTCCGGATTCCTCGGAGGCGGTAATTTCCGCCCGGGCGAGCGTCTCCAGGGTCCTGTCCCTATCGAGTTTCAGCGGTAATTCGTTGTCGTCGGGAATGACGGCTTCGTACTCAGGAAACTGCTCCATAATAAGTTTATCCGAAAAAACCACGTCGTCGGATACGAAGAACACTTCCGACTTCGACGCGTAGACCGAAACTTCGTCCGAATCCGTACTGGAAAGTATTCTATCCAGCTCGGTCAGGGCACCGGACTCTATTAGCAGGTCGGTGGGTTCTTCAACATGAGAGAGGGGAATGGTCTTTACCGACATCCTGTACCCGTTCGTCGCCACCATCTTTAGCTGGTCCTCGGAGAATATGGTTTTTACCCCGGTTAGCGACAGCCTGGTCGTTTCTTTTGCTTTCAGCGCGGCAAACGTGGTCTGTTTTATCGCCTCTTTCAGTTCATCTACGTTTATCCGAGCTATAGGCTCTTCTGGCAGCTCCTCGACGCTCGGATAATCCTCCCTGGAGAGCTGGAACAGGTCGAAGTTGATCGCGCCGGATGAAAGTTCCACCTTCTGGTTTTCTTCCGGGTCCGACTTCAATCTCACTTCTCCTTCCTCCGGGATACGCTGCATTATCTTTGCCAGGACGTCGCCTTTAAGAACCACCGTGGCCGAGCTCTGAAGATTCGATATCGGCACAGTACACCTGGTGGTCATCTCAAGGTCGGTGGAGGTAAGCTTGAGTTCGTCTTCCTTAATTTCCAGCTTTACCCCCGATAGTATCGGCATATCCCGCCCCGTACCGATGCTCCGCTTGACTATATCCATGCCGTAGATTAGGTCCTTCGTGGCACACTTGAAGTCGACTTCTGCTGGGCTATCGGTTCCCACGTCAAGCTCCTGATCTGTCACTATTTTACCTCCTAATTAAGTTCGTAAGGTTTGGTTTCGTTTTTATATAATACCAACTTACCCGTCTCTAATCACATAATCCTTAAAGCAGGAATTCCTTCAGCTCCGACACAACCAGGTCGGATATTTCCTCTTTTGACAGCGATCCGTCTATCGACACGGCACTTTCCATCGAGCGAATTTCTTTTAGATATCCTTGCCTGACTCGATCGTAAAACTCACGGGCTTCCTTCTCTATCCTGTCGGGCTTCTGCCCGGAACTCCTCTTTGCCCGCTCGGCCAAATCTATATCAAGAAAGAACGTCAAATCCGGTTCCACTCCATTTAAAGCGACGTCGTTCAGCTCTTTGACCACGTCGATTGGTATCCCCCGCCCGTAACCCTGATAGGCTACTGACGAGACGGCAAACCGATCCGAAATTACGACTCGACCCCGTTCGAGTTCGGGAATTATTTTCTCTCTAACGAGCTGAGACCGGGAAACTTCGTAGAGGAAAAGCTCGCTCAGCGGCTCAATATCAATTCCGTGATCTTCCAGTAAGAGGTCCCGGACCTTGCGGCCCAGCAGCGTTCCTCCCGGCTCTTCCACCTCGAGCACCGTATGACCTCTTTCTTCGAGGTACTCCGCCAAAAGCCCCGACTGAGTCGTTGTTCCCGAACCGTCCAGTCCCTCAAACACTATCAGGTTGCCGGAAAAATTATTGCCCAATTAACCTCGGACCTCCCGCGAGCATAAAGACCACCAGACTCGCCCCGCTAACTATTGCCACGTCGGCAAAGTTGAAAATCGGCATATTCCCCACCTGGAGAAAGTCTATCACGGCACCGGATACTATTCTATCTATCAAGTTACCAACCGAGCCTCCGAGCAGGAGGGCCAATCCGACCTTTGTTATCCCGTTACGAAGGCCGGAAAAGAACAGAAGATAGCACAACAGTCCCACGGCAACTATCGTGATAACCACAAACAGGTAACTCTTCCTCGGAAATATACCGAACGCACCGCCAGAATTTTCCACGTAACGGAGCGAGAAGAACCCGTTTCTGAAAAACATCCTGTGGCCGCCCCGATACCCCATTCCAACGAGGAATTTACTTAGCCTGTCCAGTACCAGGACTGAAAGAGCTATCACGAAATACTGTAAATTTCCCACCCTGCAACCATCCCTCCAGGTTTTAATATCGACTAAAAACCAGGTACTCTCCGTAATTCGGCCCGAAACCATAATCTCCGGTTTCAATAATTTCCAAACTAAAATATTCTCTACCCCGTGCAGCAATTCCCGCCGGCAAGCTTCTTCCAGACCATAAGGCGACTGATTCTGGCGTTTTCTTTAAGTTTCAATCCCGAGGGATTGCCTAACAAAACGGGGTTTTTGTCCATTTCCCCCTGAAACAACAGCGGAGAGTGAAACGACCCGCCGGAAGTCAACCTCTCCAGAGGCGTCACGACTCCCAATCCTTCCCCCACCTTAACTTCTTCGTTAAAGTCAATTATATAAATACCGCCCTGCAGGTTCCACCAGCCGTAGTCGTCTTCCCGTGACCTTTTTTCNGGCTCTACCACCTGGAGATCGCCCCGTTCTTCCTCGCCACCACCGAAGTCCAGCTCGGTCGGTGACGTAACCTCCTTCACCTCGTTCACGGTCAAATCAACCCCGTCTTCAGCCAATTGTGTCTCCTCGTGAACTATTCCGTCCACGCAATCGACTACCTTATCACCGGAAAGCAACATATCAAACCACCTCGAAAAAGTATGAGAAGACTTCATTTGTTGTGCAAACCCGGCGGTTCCCTGTCGTGGGTATTAGAAATGCACCTGGGAACAACATTAGCCAATAAACGATCGACCGGTTACGAGGAGCGGTACCCGCCGACCACACAACCATTCGGTCCCCACTGGAATACAACAGGTGAATAATTTACCATTCTATTGATCGGGACCCGAATTGGCCTATTGCCCCGATATAATCCTTTTAGCGAGCTACAAATCTAAAAATCTCACATAGTCTGCCGTGTGGGATAGGTCAATCGATCAGTTGTTCCGATTTGGATGTAATTAAGGGCGCTGGCGGCTGAATAAGGCACCCACAATGACGTATCTTTGTACAAAATATCTTGCGTTTTATTATATTAGATCGATCGAGTTAAGTGTCGAGAAGATTACCTTAATTAGTTTGGAGGGAAGATCAAGTTATGTGTCTTGCAATACCCGGAGAAGTTCTCGCCGTCGAGGAAGACCGCGCTACCGTGGACGTCGGTGGAGTTGAGCAGGAAGTAAGGTTGGATACTTTAAGCGAAGACGTTGCCGAGGGGGACTATCTTTTGGTCCATACCGGTTTCGCCATTCAAAAACTCTCTTCCGAAGAGGCCGAGGAGACCCTGTCTCTGTTCGACGAGCTGATAGAGACGAACAAGCAGCTGGAGGAAGAACGTGAAGTTTAAGTTTAAGGACAGGGATCGGGCGGAAAAGCTCGTCCGGATAATAAACCAAAAGGTTCCGGATAGGCGGATCAAAATAGTCCACGTCTGTGGAACTCACGAAGTGGCAATAACGGAAAACGGGCTGAGAAGCCTGCTTCCGGACCAGATTGATATCAGGGAAGGGCCGGGTTGTCCGGTCTGCGTCACCCCCACCTCGGACCTGGACGCGGCACTTCAGCTCGCCGAAAGCGGAGCAATCGTCACTGCCTTCGGAGACATGATGAACGTTCCGGGGACCGCAAAATCACTAAAGGAACTCAAGTCCGAAGGGGCGGACGTCAGGCTGGTTTACAGCGTGAGCGAAGCGATAAAGACCGCAAAAAACACGGACAAGCAGGTAGTATTCTTCAGCGTCGGATTTGAGACGACCACGCCAATGACGGCCGCTGTTCTGAAGGACGATCCCCCCGAAAACTTCAGCATCCTGCCGAGCAACAAGCTAATCCCTCCGGCAATGGAAAGCCTGCTTGAACTGCCGGATAACCGGATAGACGGATTTATAGCTCCCGGACACGTTTCTACGATAATCGGCGTGGAGCCTTACGAGAAACTAGCCGAGGATTACGAGGTACCGATAGCAATAGGGGGATTCGAGCCACTGGACGTATTATACGCCCTTGCTTTAATAATAAATCAGATTGCCGAGGGAGAGCCAAAGGCAGAAAACGGTTACAGGAGGGCGGTTAATTACGAGGGAAACGAAAAGTCAAAAGAGCTGATAAACGAGGTATTTGACGTAACCGATAGCATCTGGCGGGGAATCGGTACCATACCCGACTCCGGGTTGACGCTTAATAAAGAGTACGAAAGGTGGAACGCCCGGGAGAGGTTCGAGATCGACCCCAAAGAGGGAGTTGAAACACCCCCGAACTGCCTCTGCCCCCAGGTGATAACCGCCAGGGCGACGCCGGGAGAGTGCGACCTCTTCCGAGAAAAGTGTACTCCCGATAGCCCCTACGGACCCTGTATGGTGGGAGAAGAAGCCATGTGTAACATCTGGTATCGCTACGGCGGGAGACCAAAATTATGAATGAGAGCAAAGAAGAAACCGTACAGCTTACCCACGGAGCAGGCGGAAGAGCCATGGGTGAGCTGCTCGAAAAATACGTTCTAAACACCTTTACCAACAAAAGCGCGGGGGATATCGGCCTCGACCAGCTAGACGACGGAGCCACGATAGATTTGCCGGGGGAAGGTACGCTGGTTTTAACGACGGATAGTCACGTCGTGAATCCCCTGTTCTTTCCCGGCGGTGACATCGGAAAGCTAGCCGTCTGCGGCACGGTCAACGACCTGGCAGTTATGGGAGCGAAGCCCGTGGCATTGACTTCAAGTCTCATAGTGGAGGAGGGCTTCTCGATCCCGGAGCTGGGTCGAGTCATGGCGTCAATGGAAGAATCTTCCCGGGAATCGGACGTACCGATTATTACGGGGGACACCAAAGTCCTGGAGAAAGGAGCCATGGACGGCCTTGCAATCAATACCGCGGGAGTTGGTTTTGCCAAAGAGCCGGTTTCCGACGCGGGAATGAATCCGGGAGACAGGGTTATACTTACGGGGACAATAGGCGACCACGGCATGGCACTCATGCAGTACCGGGAAGGTTTAAGTTTCAGAACGGAGCTAGAGTCGGATATAGCACCGCTAAACGACCTCCTGGGGGTAGCCCTGGAGGCCGGCGAGATAACGGCAATGAAGGACCCGACCAGAGGAGGAATTGCCGCTGCTCTGAACGAAATGGCGGACAAGAGCGGGCTTGGAATAACCGTTAAAGAGGAATCCATCCCCGTCAGAGAAGCCGTTTCGGGAATAGCCGAATTAATCGGCATTAGCCCTTACGAAGTAGCAAACGAGGGAAAGGCCGTAATAACCGCGACCCACGAAACGGCCGGAAAAGTAGTAGATGCACTAAGAAGCCATCCTCTTGGCCCTGAAGCTCGAGAAATCGGGAAAGTAACCGAAGAATGGTCGGAAAAAGTCATCATGGAAACGGAAATCGGAGGAAGGAGATTTCTTGAGGCGCCGCTGGGAGATCCGGTCCCCAGGATTTGTTAAAGCACCTGAGACGGGACAACCCGGCAATCAAGGTTGGATATTAGCCCGGCAAATCTTATACTAAGCTCAGTTATGGTAGAAAACGTACCTGATTCCGGGGAATAAGGCAAAAATAAGCCCCGGAGCGAGATCCGGGGCTTTCTCGGCAAGTTTTGGTAAAGGGTGAGAAACAACCCCCAAAATAGTTACAATTAAACGGAAATGACCTGATGAATTTTTGGTTTTAATCGAAACAAAGGTGATTGATTTTTTATGATTATAAATATGAGGTCTGAGCGTGGAGGGATAATTTAGTGTCAAAGCACAGGATTTACGAAATCGCTAACGAGCTAGATTTGGAATCCAAGGAAATGCTGGGGATCCTGGAGGAACTGGGTATGGGGGACTTAACCCCGTTAAATACGGTGGACGACGAGGAATACCAGCTCATCCTTGATCTATACGAGGAACAGGAGGGCGAACCGGAAGAGGAAGAAGAGGAAATGGAAGCCGCCGAGGAAGAGACAGCAGAAGAAGAGGAAGAAACTGAAGAGTCCGAAACGCCAGAAGCGGAAGAGGAAAAGGAGGAAGAAGGTCCCTCTCGACCCGCGGTTGTTTCCGTACTGGGACACATAGACCACGGCAAGACAACTCTGCTGGACACGATACGGGAAACCCGCGTGGCAAATAAGGAAGCCGGAGGTATAACTCAGTCCATAGGGGCCTACCAGATAGAATGGGAGGGCAATAAATTCACTTTTGTGGACACTCCCGGCCACAAGGCATTTACCTCCATGAGGTCCCGCGGAGCTCAGGCAACTGATATCGCCATTCTCGTCGTAGCGGCGGACGACGGAATCATGGAACAGACCAAGGAAGCCATCGCCCATATCGAAGCCGCCGATATACCGATGATCGTGGCGATAAACAAGATAGACAAGAATAACGCTAACCCTCAGGAAACGATGAATCAGCTGGCCCGGGAAGGGTTCACTCCTGATGAATGGGGCGGCGATACGATAATGGTTCAACTCTCCGCTCTGACCGGAGAAAACGTGGAAGAGCTGCTGGACATGTTAAGCCTCGTTGCCGAAATGGAGAATCCCACTGGAGACCCCGAAGGCGAACTGAAAGGCTTTATAGTGGAAAGTCACCTCGATTCCCGCATGGGACCTCTGGCAACGGCGATCATCCAGGAAGGCACTCTTCGGGCAAGAGACGCGCTGCTGGTGGGTAATACTTACGGTAGAGTAAAGTCACTCAGCGATGAAACCGGACAGATAGAAGAAGCCGGGCCGAGCAAGCCGGTAGAAATTATGGGGCTAAAGGACGTACCCCCAGCCGGGTCCAGCATCGAGAGGTTTGACGACCTCAGCGAAGCAAAAAAGATCGCTCAGGAGAAAAAGGAAGAAGAAAAAATCAAAAGCCGGAAGGCAAAGCCGTCCGTGGAGGACCTGTTTGCTCAGGCGCAGAAGGATAACCTCGACCTGGTGCTCAAAGCCAGTTCTCGTGGCTCCCTGGACGCAGTCAAGAAAGAACTTGATGAAATCGAAGTCGAAGATATCGAAATAGAAATTCTGCACGAGGGAGTAGGGGACATATCGGAGAGCGACATAATGCTTGCTTCTTCTTCTGAAAACTACTCTGCCGTCGTGGGTTTCGGAGTCAAAATAAGAACGAAAGCTGAAGAAAAATCCGAACAGCTAGAGATTCCAGTCGAAACGTACGACATAATCTACGACCTCGTGGACAGCGTCAAACGGGCAATCGGTGAAGTCAAAGGACCTCAGTACGAAGAAGTAAAAATCGGTGAGATCGAAGTACGACAGGTCTTCAATATAACCGGCTCGGGCCAGGTAGCGGGATGTTACGTGGACACTGGAAAAGTAACCAATAAGTCAATCATCAAAGTCTGGCGGGACGGAGAACTGGTCCACGAAGGAAAAATTGAAAGCCTTAAACGATTCAAAGAAGACGTCAAAGAGGTCGGCGAAGACTACGAGTGCGGTATTTCTGTCGAGGACTTCGAAGGATTTGAAGAAGGAGATACTCTGGAAGCATTCACGAAGAATAGGGTTGAGGCCTTCTAACCGGCTTCAACACCGGGTTGTGATATGAGTATCGGCGTTTTAAAGGTCAAGTTTATAGTTCACGGAGCGAACTCGCTCAAAGAAAAACGATCTATACTGCAACCCTTTATTCACAGAATAAGAAACAATTACAACATCTCGATCAACGAACTGGGCGGGGAAAACGACCCTAGGTCAGCAACACTGGGATTCGCACATATCGCAAAAAGCAGCGATCTCAATCACAAGAAATTATCCCGGATAATAGACGAAGCAGAGAGGGTAAAAAACCTTCAAATAGAACGTGAGTCAACTGAGGTATTATAATGGGCAGCAGAGCCAAGAAACGAAAAGAAGAAAAATTCAAACGGGCGCTGGCAAAGATAATTGAAGAAAAGACCAGGGACAAGAAATTCGACCTGGCTACCGTAACGGACGTCGAGCTCTCCGACGACTTCAAATACGCCGACGTCTACATAGACGTGATAGGGGAGGAAGAAGAAAAGGAAAGTTCTCTGGAGAAATTCAACGACAAAGAGGGGTTCTTCAAGACAAACCTGGCTCACGAGCTAAACCCTAGATTTACCCCGGAGCTCACCTTCAAACTCGACCGCAGCTTAGAAAGGTTGAACAGGATAGAGGAGATACTAGAGAAGGACAAGGAAGAGGGAGATAGAGAGAGTGAAGGGTAGGTCAAGAACCCCGCCCCAAGGGACGGGACTTGTAGAAAAGCAGATTTATTAAAGAACTTTGTTCTTTTACAAAAGAAGACCCAGCAGTCAATCGAGGCTCTCTTTCTTAATAATGGTTGGTTAGTGTATTATTGGATATTTCTTATCCAGTGCATTACCAAGAGTTTGGCTCGATTGACTGCTGGACAAAAACCAGCCGATTCCTCCCCACAGCAAGCTGTGGGGATTCCTCGGCAAGCTTTGGTGAGAAGATCATAGATGAAAGCTTACGGCCCAGTTCCTTCCCGAAGACTCGGCAGGAGTCTGGGCATAAACAATATTCCGGCAAAGAATTGTCCCTACTCCTGCATATAT
>JGI1689J12820_1000074_pt1 | contig 18883 bp, 17 predicted proteins | sample PRCRCaboRojoPR_6_FD_12820 | JGI IMG/M metagenome (IMG submission 12820)
CCCGCTCCCGTTAGTAATAAACCATCCGGGCGGGCATGGGAACCCGCCCTGCTCGATATTGGTTAAGGGTGGAACCGTCCCCGCTCGGCCCGTACTTTGGCTTCGACTGACGAGGTTTGTACTGAACGGTCCCCAAATCCATATTTTTTGCGCAGTTGTTTTTACACTACACGCTACACGCGATTTTGAAGTATAATTAATGGAAGAAAAGCAAGAGTTAGCAATCTTAGAAAATTAGTGAGGGGAGAGGTAGGACAGTGAGCTTCTAGATATTTTAACCTTTATGAATTAAGTTCCGATTTCAGAAGATGGGGAAAGAATTGCAATGAGGTTGCGTATTCCTCCGAGCCAGCTTTTTGCAGTAAATTTTAATATTGGTTAATCTCTAGTACGAGAAACAGTTATAGAGCGGTTAAACGTGAATAAGGGCAAACGGTGAATGCAATGATCTGGTTGATGGTCCTGGGGCCGATATTTTTTGTGGTTTTAATTTTGCTTGCCGGAAGGTTACAGGTGGAGTTTAGCCTCGCCGGTTCCGAGCTGGAAGTTTACTTTCAATACCTGTTTTTCAAGAAAAAGATAACCAGCGGCGACGACAAGGGGGAAAGTAAAACAGGGGAAGAGAAGGAAGAGAAGGCGGACGAAGGGGGACCGAGTTTAGGAAAGATAGTCCGGGGTATGAAGTCCGCATCTGATTTCATACCACCGCTCAGGAAGTTTTTTCAAACCTTCACTCGCTACGGAGAGATCCCGGAATTAAAGGTCGAGGGGAAACTGGGCACCGGTGACCCATATTATACCGGAATTGCTTACGGGGTTTGTCAGACGATCGGGGGTCTTATCGGGTCGTTTGTACCCCAGTTCGAACTTTTACTGGATCCGGACTTTAGCCGGGAGAATTACGACCTGGCGGCAGAGGGCGCCGGTCGGATAAGGCTTGGAGGGCTTCTGTACGCCTTTCTGGTGACGTTTATATATTTGCCAAAGCGACAAACCTGGAGATTGATCCGGGAAAAATAATCGCAGAATAACCACAGGGAGGTTATTAAAATGATAGTATCCGAAATACTCGAGCAACTTGGGGCGGACTTAAAGAACTTCGCCGACAGCAACATTGTTTTCGGCGAACCCATCGAGCTGGAGGGAACGAAAATAGTTCCCATGTGCAAGCTGAGCGTCGGTTACGGCGGTGGAGGAGGCCAGGGAGAAGGCCGGGACGAGAAATCCGCCGGCGGTGAAGGTTACGGTGGAGGCGCGGGGGGAGGAGTCAGCATGGAACCCGTTGCCGTTATCGTGGCGAAAGACGGGGAAGTATCGGTGGCAAAAGTCGGCGGAAAAGAATCCAAGCTGAAGTCCCTTGTCGATTTAATACCCGAGGCACTTGAAAAGATCAAAGGGAGCAAAGAGGAATCCGAAGAAGAATAATTGGCTGTCGTGGACTATACGATGACGGCCATAATTGACGGAATTATCGTCCTGTTATTCCTGTTGACGCTTGTTACGGGTTACAGGGAGGGCCTGGTAAGGAGCACTTCGTCTCTAATAAGTTCTTTGCTTGGATTTTTCTTTGCGGGAAAGACTTACTCGGTTATGGCCGGCGTGCTGTCGTTCTTACCGGGTACCGGGTGGGAGAACTTTATCGGGTTTTTTGTAGTTGCGCTTTTCTTCAACGTTGTTATCGGTCTGATTCTAATACCCGCCCGAGTCCGGTACGATAGGAAAACCGAGAAGAGTTTTTCTACGAACCTGGCCGGGAGCCTGGTCGGAGTTATCAATCTGGCTATAGGGCTGACCGTGTTCGCGCTGGCGGTTAAGGTTTATCCGCTTACCGGCCTGCTGGAAGAGGTGGTTAACGAATCGAGTGTTTTCAAGGAGCTAACGGGGAATTTTGGCTTCCTCCGGCTACTGATAAGCGATTTCGTTTAGCCCTGTCCGGAAACTGGATGGTCTATTACTCAATTTGAACAGGGATTGCTATGTTGGATTTGTCAGGCTACCCGGTTTGATGCCGGGCAGCCCGTTAGTTAATGCTAATTATCTGAAGGATTCTTCGATATCGGCCAGGCTTTTGAAATCGTCCTTTAAAGAACCGTATAGTGATCGATAAACGCCGTAGAGCTCGTTGTAGAATTGTTCTCTGTCCCGTCTCGGCTCTGCAACGGTACGGGCTTCTATGGTCTCACTGGTTGCCTGGTTGACGTCTCTGTAGATGCCCGCACCCACGCCGGCGAGCAAGGCGGCACCGAATGCGGGTCCCTCGTTTATTGAAGTTTTCTTTATCTTGTAACCGAATATGTCCGCCTGTATCTGGGTCCAGAGGTCGCTGTTCGCACCACCCCCGGTTATCCGAATCTCCCGGGGTTCGATCTCTTTTTCTTTTATTAGTTCCAGCGAGTCTCTTAGACCGAAGGAAATACCTTCCAGCACGGCTCTAACGAGGTGTCCTTTTTTGTGAGAATCGGTCAGACCGAAGAATACTCCCCGGGCGTCCGGATCGGCATGGGGAGTCCGTTCGCCGCCCAGATAGGGAAGGAAGATCAATTTTCCCGAGCCGGGAGGTGCGGTCTCCGCTTCCTTAGTGAGTAGATCGTAAGGGTCGCTATCCAGCTGTTCGGAGATCGATTCCTCCATTCCTCCCAGGCACCGCCTAAACCAGCGGAAAGACAGGCCCGCCGCAAGCATTACCCCCATCAGATACCAGCTGTTAGGCTGAGCGTGGTTGAAACTGTGGAGCCTGCCCATTTTGTCGACGTGCATGGAATCGGTGTGGGCGAGTACGACGCCCGAAGACCCTATACTCGCCAGCAGACGTCCTTCCTCGACTATTCCGTTTCCGACTGCGCTGCAGGCGTTGTCCGCACCTCCTGCTATTACCAGCGTTTCTGGGTCCAGACCGAGCTGGTTTGACGCCTCTTCTGTGACCCTCCCCACCACGTCGGTCGATTCTCGAACTTCGGGCAGTATTTCCTCGTCGATATCGAGTTTTTCCAGGATTTCCGGTTCCCACTTTTTCTTCTCCACGTTAAAGAGCACGGTTCCCGCGGCATCAGAAACTTCCGTGGATTTATTACCGGTAAGCCTGTAGACTACGAAATCCTTGGGCAGCAGCAGGGTGTCAACTCTCCGGTAGTTCTCCGGCTCGTTCTCCCTTAGCCACAGGAGTTTCGGAGCGGTAAACCCTTCGAGAACCGGATTGCCGACCAGGTCCCTGAGTTTATCCTCGCCGATTTCTNCTTTCATCTCTTCACACTGATCGGAGGTTCTGGTATCGTTCCAGAGGATGGGCGGNCGAATTACCTCCCCCGAGGAATCGAGGAAGACGGAGCCGTGCATCTGGCCCGATAGAGCGAGTGCTTTTACTCTCGCCGGCTCCACTCCCGACGTTTCCAGTACTTTCCTGATCGAGCCGCGTACCCCCTTCCACCAGTCATCAGGATTTTGCTCCGACCAGCCCTCGTGTGGTCTGGATAAACCGTATTCGGATTTTGCCGTTGCCAGAATATCTCCCGTTCGCTCTAACAGAACGGCCTTTGATCCACTGGTTCCCAGGTCAACTCCAAGCATAAGTTGATTCATTGTCGCGTGCCCTCCAGTCTGAATTTGCCTTTACCCCGTCGTCAGTTCACCGTTACCGGTCCGACTCAGGCGATTGAACTCTCCTATTGCCAGCTTGGTGCCCGGGCCGGACAACTACTGGTACCCCGTTAAGGCGCCAGGTTACCGGCCTGCTTGCCTCGGTAAGCTAGAAGCGGGGCTTACTCCTTCATAGATTCGTCAAAAGCCAGTTCCGACGGTTCGAAATCTATACCCCTGACGAATTCCAGAGCCTCACTGGCTCCGTATCTCCTGTCCATCCCGCTGTCTTCCCATTCTACGGAAAGCGGTCCGGTATAGTTCATGTCGTTGAGTTCTCGGATTATCTCCTCGAAATTGACGTCCCCGTGTCCCAGGGATCGGAAATCCCAGCCTCTTCTGGTATCGCCGAACGGTAGATGCGACCCGAGGATCCCCGCTCTGCCGTCCAAATTAACCGAGGCGTCCTTCATGTGGACGTGATAGGTCCGGTCGGAGAAATCGCGAAGGAAGAGGTGCGGTTCGATCCCCTGCCAGAGCAGGTGGCTTGGGTCAAAGTTTATCCCCAGCGTTTCTCTGCGGTCGAATTTTTCGAGGAGTCTCTCCGTCGTGTAGTAATCAAATGCAATTTCGGTCGGGTGGACTTCTAGGGCAAACTTCACGCCGTGATCGTCAAATTCGTCGAAGATCGGCGTCCATAGTTCCAGTATCTCGTCGAACCCCTCTTCTATCATCTCTTCCGACGTCTGGGGAAAGGAATAGAAAAACTTCCAGACGGGAGAACCGGTAAACCCGGTTATTACGTCGCAGCCCATGTTGGTGGCGGCTTTTGGGGCGTACTTCATTTCTTTGACCGCCCACTCCTGAATTTTTTCCGGCTTTCCGCTTAACTCGTCCGGGGCGAAGTTGTCCAGTCGGTTGTCGTAGCGAGCTCCCACGCACTGGCCAATTATATGAGTACCGATAGCCCAGACGTCCAGGTTGTTTTCCCCCAGTATTCTCTTTCTGTTTTCCGCGTAGTCGGGATCCTCGGCGGCTTTCTGGAGGTCCAGGTGGTCACCCCAGGAAGCGATTTCCAATCCGTCGTACCCCATATTGCCGGCCATTTCACATATTTCTTCGAATTCCAGGTCAGCCCACTGTCCGGTAAACAAAGTAACAGGTCTTCCCATAAATTTACCTCCTTTATTTTGGTTAACGCCTAAACGAGTTCTACCCACTTACTCTCGCGTTCGGAACTCTTCAGGCAGGTTTCGATGAACCGAACCCCCTGGACTCCCTCGGAAACGTCCGGGTAGTCGTAATCGTCGGGATCTATATCTTTGCCCTGCTTCTTGTCTTCCAGGGCGGTCAGGAAGTTCGAATAGATGTTGGAGAACGCCTCGTAGAAACCTTCCGGATGACCTCCGGGTAACCTCACCACGTCCCCGGCGGAACTGTGGAGATCGTCTCTGCCCCGGCTGAGTATTTCCTTGGGTTGGTGAAGATAGGAAACTTCGAGGTAATTAGGATTCTCCTGCTTCCAAATTAAGGAACCCTTTGTTCCGTAAATTCTAACCTTTAAGCCGTTATCGTGGCCCACGGCGACTTGAGAACACCAGAACGAACCGGTAGCACCGCTCGAAAACTTGACCAGCATCTCGGCGTTGTCATCCAGCTCTCTGTCTCTGCCAAAAATGCTCAGGTTCGCCGCAATTGAATCGACGTCCAGGCCGGATATATAGGAAACCGTGTTCTCGATATGGGTGCCAATGTCCCCGACGGAGTTTACGTTGCCCGAGAGTTCGGGGTCCGTTCTCCATTCCGCCTGCTTGTTCCCCTCCTTCTCTACCGGGGCGGCAAGCCATTCCTGGGGGTATTCTCCCTGAATCACCCTTATATCTCCCAGCTCTCCCGACTGAACTAGTTCTTTAGCCTGTTTAACCATGGGATAACCCGAGTAAACGTAGGTTACGCCGAAGAGCAGGTCGTTTTTTTGGGTCAATTTCTCCAGCTCCCGAGCCTCTTCGAGGGTTACGGTAAGGGGCTTGTCGCAGATTACGTTGATTCCATGGGTGAGAAATTTCTTTGCTACCGGATGGTGAAATTTGTTGGGAACGACTATGGAAACGAAGTCTATGCCGTCTTCTCTGGAACCTTCCTTCTCCGCCATTTCCTCGTAATCCTCGTAGAGTCTATCTTCGTTCAGGCCCAGCTCCTGCCCAGTTTGAAGGGTCTTGTCGTAACTTCTTGAAAAAGCTCCGGAGACGATTTTCGCCTTCCCGTCGAATTTTGCCGCTTTTCGGTGAACGTCCCCGATAAACGAACCGGGCCCGCCTCCCACCATACCGTAAGTTAAAACCTCACTGTCGGACTTAGGCCTATCACTCATTTGTTCCACCTCAGTTTTTGGTTGAAAAAATCACGTTAGCTATCTTCTTGAAATTCCTACTAACTTCTCTGTCTCTGGATCAGCACCGCGCCAATTATAACTAAACCTCTAACGGTTCCCTGGAGGTAGGGCGAAACGCCCAGCAGGTTGAGCATGTTGTTTACAATGCCCAGTATTATGGCCCCGATGAGCGTGCCCAGGATAGAACCCGTTCCTCCGGAAAGCGCGGTCCCACCGATTATAACTGCGGCTATGGCGTCAAGCTCGAACCCTGAACCAGCCGTAGTGGGGTTGATAGAATTGAGCCGAGAAGAAAGTAGAACGGAAGTTATTGCCACGTTGACACCGGTTATGATGTATGTAAAGAACTTGATCTTCGGGACGTTTATCGCTGAGTATTCGGCCACTCGTTCGTTAGAGCCTATGGCGCAGGCATAACGACCGAACTTCGTCCTGTTAAGTAGAATGCCGTAGAAAACGGCGAGACCGAGAAGCACCCAGACCGGTATTGGAATTCTCAGAATGTACCCCATTCCGAGTTCCGGGAAAAGGATGCTGTCCGATCGGAATTCTCCGGCTCCACTTATGTAAAGAGTCAGGGACCGAAACATCCCCCAGGTTCCCAGGGTAACGATGAACGGCGCCACCTTGCCTTTCGTGATAATTAGCCCGTTGAAGGCTCCAGCCGCTGCGCCCATCAATATTGCGACTCCCGTTGCTATCAATATTGCGAGTATTCCCCCGCCAAAGTGATTCACCATTATGATAACTATTCCGCCAACAAAAGCCGTCATAGCCCCTACTGAAAGGTCAATACCGCCGGCAATAATAACGAAAGTCATGCCAAGGGCTATTATACCGGTATAGGAGATCTGCCTGAGTACGTTCGTGATATTCCTCCATTTCAGGAAGTAAGGACTGGCGAATGAAGAGACTATCACGAGTATTATCAGGGCAATTAACGGACCGTACTGGCTTAAATCGGCGCTCTTCAGGAAATTCTTGGCTTTGTCGTAGTAAGTTTCACTTTTTTTCATTTAAACAGCCCTCGCTTCCAAACCTGTTGCGTGATACATAATTTTTTCTTCGGTAATTTCGTCTCCTTTCAGTATTCCCGATATCTTGCCTTCTCTCATTACTGCCACCCGATTTGACATTCCTATGATCTCCTCCAGTTCGGAAGAAATAAAGATTACGGATATGCCCGATCGGACCAACTCGTTGATGAAGTTGAATATATCCATTTTCGCGCTGACGTCAATTCCCCTTGTCGGTTCGTCGAAAATAAAGATCTCCGGTTCCGTGTCCAGGCTCTTCACCAGAGAAACTTTCTGTTGGTTTCCCCCGCTCAAAGTTTCCAGTCTTGCATCGACAGAGGGTACCTGAATATTGAACTCGTCGATGTACTCCTCGGTCCTGTTCCTTTCCTTCCTCTGGCTGATTAAAAAGTTTTTGATGTATTTTCGAAGGGAAATAAGCGTTACGTTCTCTGGCACCTCGAAGCTGGTAATTATTCCGGTGGACTGGCGGTCTTCTGGAAGATAAGCGAGTCCGTTCTCCACCGCGTGCCGGGGGGACGGGATTTTCTTTTCCTCTCCCTTTATCGAAATTTTTCCTCCGGACTTTTCCCGTATTCCGATAATGGTCTCTGCCAGTTCCGTTCTGCCCGCACCCACCAGGCCGGCAAATCCCAGAATTTCGCCCTTGTTAAGGTGAAAGCTGGCGTTTTTTACCCGACCGTCTTTTGACGATAAATCCTCGACCTCAAGGACCGGTTCTCCCTTGGGGCTGGTTATTTCGGGAAACATCTGGTTCAGTTCCCGCCCGACCATCATATTTGCCATCTCGTGCTCCGTGACTTCGTCCGTGGGTTCGAGTGCAATGAACTCTCCGTCCCTTAGAACCATAACTCGGTCGCATATTTTCTTGATTTCTCTGAGTTTGTGAGATATATAGACAATCGTAACACCCTGGTCGGAGAGATCCTTCATCAGGGAGAAGAGGACTTCAATTTCGTTGGACGTAAGCACGGTTGTCGGTTCGTCCATTATTAGAAGCTTCGATTCGTAGGCTATTGCCTTGGCTATTTCAACCATCTGTTTCTGGGCCACGCTGATTTCGCCTATTTGGTCCTCTGGAGATATATCAGCCTCCAGTTCGTCCATCAACTCCCTGGTTAGTTCCTTCATCCTTTTTTGGTCGAGCAGCATGGCGTTTTTCTTGTATTCCTGGCCCAGGAAAATGTTTTCGTAAACGTTGAGGTGGTCGACCAGGTTGAACTCCTGAGGGATGGTGCTAATACCTATTTCCTTCGCCCGGAACGGGTCCATCTTTTCGACTTCCTCTCCCTCGAAGAAAAACCTTCCCTCGGTCGGCTGATAGATTCCGTTGATTATCTTTATTAGCGTTGACTTACCTGCCCCGTTCTCTCCAATTAGACCGAATATCTCGCCTTTTTCTATCTCGATATTTATGTCGTTCAGTACCCGGACTCCGGAGAACTCCTTGGCGATATTTTCTGTTTTAACCAGTGGCTCCGCCATTTTTTCTCCCACCCCTTAAAGTTGACGGTAGAAACACATGAACTGAGAAAATTAAACTCCGATTGTATTTTTGCCAGTTAGAAAAATAAACCTGGAGCTGTTACGCTCCAGGTTTATTGGTGATCGGTTCAACTTTGATTGTGAGCTATGTCGGTTATCTTAGAATACGGAGTCCGGGTAGTAGTATTCTTCGGCATTCTCCTCCGTAACCAGTTCTGCCCTCAAAATTATGTCCGAAGGAAGTTTTCTCTGGTAAAATCCGTCCAGAGTTTCGTTTTTCGCCGCTTTGACTCCAAGACTGATCCCTGTCGCTATCATAGAGGGGGGATACGTAACGTCGGCTCTAACTAAATCTGGTCCTTCCATGTTGTCTTCCATTATCCGTTTGATAATGTCCTTGGAGCCGGCTCCACCCAGCATCAGTTTGATGTCGTCTCGGCCCGATTCCTCGTAAGCCTGCAGGACGCCCTTTAATACGTCGTCGTCCTGAGCGTAGACCGCGTCGATTTCGTCGTACTTCTGGAGGTAGTTCTCCATTATTTCCAGGCCCTTCTGGGTGCTCCAGTAAGCGGGCTGGGAGTCAAGTATTTCTATGCCCGGGTACTGGTCCATTACTTTTTCAAATGCCTCGACTCTTTCCTTGTTAATTACGGAAGGAATACCCTCCAGGGCTACTATCTTGCCCTTCCCGTTTAGCTCTTCCGCCATCCATTGAGCTGAGACTCGACCCAGTCCGGCGTTGTCACCGCGGATATAGATATCGGATACTGGCTTGGTCAGCCCACGATCGACGGATACGATATAAATTCCCTCGTTCGCCGCTTGTTCGACTACTGGAGTAACGGGGCCCGACTGGTGAGCTAAAACCACCAGAACGTCAATTCCTTTAACCATCAGAGTTTCGATCTGTCCGACCTGTTGGTTCGGGCCGTCAGCCGTTACGAGAAAGAATTTTGCGTTCGGTTCTTTCTCCTCCCAGTCTTCGATTGCCTGTTTTGCCCACCATACGACTCCGCCCGTCCAGCCGTGGTCGGCCGAAGGAATGGCGACTCCAATTCGCATTTCTTCCTGTGCAGTGGGAACTGCCGCGAACGTGGCAATTCCGAGCGAAACTGCGAGTAATAGAACTAAAAGTTTCTTCATTTTGAGACCTCCTCGGTCTAGATAATTTTGCAAAATAAACCCGGGTTACTCGGTATTGAATAGCCCGGATCGTGCAGAAAAACAATCCGGTTCCCGGCTCGTAGACAGTTTAACCACAAAAATCAGAGACGTTCCGCTGAACTGGCTAAATTACGGAGCCAGGATACGTTTTTCAGTTCAAATACCCCGGAAAACGGACCACCTCCGAAGGTGAATATTGAAACGCTTGCGCAAACGCTTTAACAATTCAAATATAACGCATCTAAAAAAATCAGTCAAGAAAAGAACCCGCTGGTTTTCCCCTTACGTATAACCGCTGATCGACCGTTTCTGCCAGGTGCGTTCAAAAAATCTACGGCGGTTATTTCGGGTAACTTGTCAAAATTACTCTCATGGCCCACAATATTAAAAACAGAACTATATCCTGTAAGAAATTCTAATTTCAAAGCCTTTAACTCTTTGGTGTTGTCGATCGATCAAAAAATACACGGCATAAAAAGCATACCAGTGGAGGCAATATGGATCCTCAATACCTGACGATCACCTATAAGATTCTCCCCGTAATTCTACTTATCGCCGGAGGCAAACTGCTCGACCAGTTCGATTTTTTGTCTTCCGGTACGGTCGAGGGTGTAAAAAAGATAGTGGTTAACATCGGGCTGCCGGCGCTGCTCTTTACGGCGTTCTCTTCGGTCAGATTTCAACCAAAATATCTTGCCGTGTTTGCCTTCATGTTCGGGCTTTCAACCGCACTTTTCTTCCTGGGGAAGCTCACAGTCAGGCTGTTCAACCTGGAATCCCGGGTGCTGCCCTTTCTGATTACGGGATTCGAGGCGGGCATGCTCGGCTACCCGATATTTCAGGCGACTTTTGGCAAGAGCGAGCTATTCAGATTCGCTATCGTCGACTTTGGCCAGGTGACCTTCGTCTTCCTGGTTCTCGTTCCGATGCTTATCCGGATGAGTCAGGAGGGTAGGGGAGAAGAGTCGTCGATTAAGCTGTTTTTAAAGTCTCCGCCCGTAATTGGAATACTGTTCGGGCTGCTGTTCGGGACCCTGGGCGTCTTCGACGGTGTTTCGGAAGGAGAGTTTCTCAACGTGATTTTGACCACCCTTAATTACCTCGGAGCTCTGGTGGTGCCTCTTATTTGTATAGTTATAGGATACGAGCTCCAGTTTAACCCGAACGGGTTAAAGAAGGCCGTGGCGACGACGGCGACCAGGATAGTTATAGCCGGACTACTTGCCTTATTCCTGGGAGAACTATTCTTCGTCCGGGTACTCGGGTTCGGTCATACGTTCGTGCTCGCCTTTGCGACCATGCTGATCCTGCCCCCGCCGTTCGTGACTCCCATTTTCCTCGATGCCCGGAACGAGGAGGAAAAGCAATTCGTCCTGAACACACTTTCGGTCCACACGATAGCCACTCTGTTAGCTTACGTACCGCTGATGATACTGCTCTGAGCTAAAGAACGGAGTACCGGGAATCCCGGACGAGGATTAACTCCTGGTTCCGTGGTCCGGGATTCCGGTAATTGTATTTGAAGTGTTGGCTTTGAGGTCAGTCTCCGTGAAAGTAGACTTCCCAATCAAGGTATTTATTGAGGGCCTCTTCTATGCTCGTGCCCACTCGAGATTTTGTGACTGCGACGTGGTGTTCGAAACCGTTGTCGGTAACGTGGCGCATTAATTTCTGGAGTCCTTCTATCCTGGCGACTCCGTAACCGCCGAAGGTGTCGAGTTCGTCGTCCGTATACTTACCCTCGGCCAGGTAGGATCTAATTTTACCTTCCGTATCAGCCGTGGAGAGCCGGAAGAAAGTCGCCGGTCCCGGCGAAATTCGACCGACCATTGTTCCGTAGCATCGATCCTTGCCGAGGTCGTTAGCCAGGATATCCTGATAGCTCATTTCGGGTTCCTCGATGAAGCTGGCCGGAAAGTTGCTGCAGTGGAAGGTCACGAGTTTATCCTCGTCTTCCCCGTAATTATTGTTGAAGTCGGTCAATGCAGCCGGCTTTCCGGAACCGAGTTCCAGGATGTACATACCCAGTGCGCCCATTACGTCGACTTCGCAGGCGCTCGGGAATAGGTCCTCGCTCATCATGCTCATCGCCGTACACGGCACGACCCCGTAGTATTCTTCGAGAGCAGACCAGCACTGAATCGCCGTGGCGTCCAGGTCGTTCTCCTCTACCCACCGGTTGAGGACCCACCTGAGCTTCGCGATTTTGATCAACGAATCCTTCGGAACCGATTCCGTTTCGACGTATTCCTCTATTTCCTCCAGGCTGTTCTTTGCTTCGCGGGACTCGTCGTCCAGCGACCGTGCCTGGCCGAGAATTTCCGAGAGGTCGATGGTTTCGACGCTGACTCCGTTTTTTTCCAGTATTTTTTCGCTGTATCGGACGGTGTTGAACGGGGCGGTTCGGGCACCTATCGATCCCAGCCGGGCCCCTTTTACGCCGCCGACGATCCTGCAGACTCCGGCAAACTCGTTTATCTCTCGCTCGAATTCCTCCGAATCGACGCCCAGGACGTGACTTCTGGTCGTAGTATAAGAAATTCCGTACTGGGACAGGTTATTGCAGGCGGACATCTTGCCGCAAAAGGAATCCCTCCTGTTTTTTATGTCCATGTTCCCCAGTTCGTCGGGAAAAGCGTGAACGAGCACGGGAACATCCAGGTTGGAGCCCCGAATTGCGTCGGCAATGGCTTTTTCGTCGCCGAAGTTCGGTAACGTGACGAGAATTCCGTCGATTTCCTTCTGGTGTTGGTCAAACAGCCTGGCGCACTTCTTTGCCTCCTCTCTCGTCTCGACCGCACCGTAGTCGGTATCTTCTTCGGTCAGAACCACGGTCTCGTAGCCCAGATCTTCTAGCCTGTCCAGCACTTTGGTTCGCCCCGCTTCGACCAGTTTGTCGGGAAAGAACCCTCTATTCCCGATAATTACGCCAAACGTAACGTCAAGGTCCTTGTCTTTATTCATCTTCCCTCCTCAGCCAGTTCCGCCAGTTCGTGCATCACTGACTTGCTTTTTTCGTACAGTTCAAGGTAAAGTTCGTAATACCTGTCGTAGATTTTCGTGTTTTCTTCCCTCGGGGAAATTACGTCGTCCCTCGTAAACCAGCCCTCTACCTCCGAGTAGTCCTCGATAACTCCCGTGGCTACTCCGGCAAGCAACGCGTCGCCGAACGGTGCACCGACCCCGCCGGAAGGTATTACCAGGTCTCTCCCGGTCACGTCGGCGATGATTTCGGTCCAGAGTTCTGACTTCGATACACCTCCGACGACGGCGGTCTCGTCCTTGAGCGGAATTCCGACCTCTCTGCCGACCTCGATGTTGTGTTTAAGGCTGTAGGCCGCGGACTCGAGTAATGCCCGGAAGACGTGAGCTTTGGTGTGGTAAATTGAAAGTCCGGTGATCGTCCCGCTTGCCTTCGGGTCCCAGATCGGCGACCGTTCGCCTTTGAAGTACGGCAACGCCAGAAGTCCGTCCGAGCCGGGAGCCACCTTTCTCGCTTCCATGTCGAGGATCTGAAACGGGTCGAGTCCGGTTTTGTCCCCCATTTCTTCTTCGACATCGCCGAACTGGTCCTTAAACCAGCTTGCCAGTGCTCCGGTGGTTGCCGAACCGCCGAACGTGTAGATCTTTTCTTCCGAGTTGGCCACGTGGGGCATGGAGACGAGCTTCTTCGTCAACCCTTCGCCCTCGTGGATCGTGCCCCAGCAGGTCGAAGTACCCATCATGGCGACGTTATCTCCTTCGGAAAAGGCTCCGGCGCTCAATGCCGCCATGGGAGCGTCTATACCACCGGCTACCACGGGAGTTCCACCAGCAAGTCCGGTTTTATCGGCTGCCTGGTCGGTTAATTCTCCAATTACGTCGTCGGAAGCTACCAGCCTCTTCGGCATCATATCTACGGGTATGCCCAGCATCCCGCAGGCTTCCTCGGACCAATCCAGCTTTTCCATGTCGAAAACTCCGCCTATGTTCCCTGCCGACGAGTAATCGACGGCCAGTTCGCCGGTCAGCTTGTATTCGACGTAGTTCGAGGGAGGTACGAATAAGTTCGTGTCTTCCCAGACGCCCGGCCTGTTGTTTTTTAACCAGAGGATCTTGGTATAGCCGTAGTAAGAATCGACGTAGTTTCCGGTGATCTCGAACAGCCTGTCGAGGTCGATATTTTCCTTGACCCAGGCAACTTCGTCGGTTGCCCGCCTGTCCATCCATATAAGGCATTGGTGTACCGGTTCCAGGTTCTCGTCTACGGGAACGCCAGAACCTCCGTACAGACCGCTAATAGCCAGACCAGCCACCTCGTTCGGGTTGACGTCCGAGTCCTCAATCGCTTCGCTTATCGCCTCGTAGGTTGCCTCCTCCCAGACTTCGGGCCACTGCTGAGCCCAGGACGGATGGGGCTGTTCCACCGAGTAAAACGAAGAGCCTGAGCCTACTACTTTTCCGGATGAATCTACCACAACTGTCTTAGTGCCCTGGGTACCGATATCGGTACCTACCAGATATTTTTTTGACATTTTTTACCCCTCTTGTCCGTAATTGTTCATGTATTTTTCGTACAGTCTCTTGCCTTCCGCCGAGGGCAGCTCTTCCGGCTCGCCCCCTGATTCGGCTACAAACGATACTTTTGCGGAGTGCTCAACAGTTACCGCCGCTTTTAGCGCGTCCACCGGTCCTGGTCCTGCGGCAAATACTCCGTGCTGTTTCATCAATAGAGCTTTTACCTTTCCACCGGCCGCTTTTGCAGAAAACTGTCGCCCAATTGCCTCGTCGCCCGGCGGAACGTAATCCGATACCGGGATATTCGTGCCGAAAAGGTCGCCCTGTTCGGTCAGGTAAAGCGGTATCCCGCGGCCCATAGCGGCAAAGGCCGTGGCGTAAGTCGAATGCGTGTGGACGATGCCCCCGAGATCCTCCGTACCGTTGTATATGTGCAGGTGGGCCGGAGTATCGACCGAGGGTTTCAGTTCGCCCTCCACTACGTTACCTTCCATGTCGACGACGACGAGGTTTGAAGGCTTTAGCTCGTCGTAAGCAACGCCGCTGGGCTTAATGACGACTCTATCATTTTTTCTACCACTTACGTTACCACTCGTTCCCATAACCAGGCCGTTCTCGGGCAGGCCCATTAGAGCGCGATACACCTCGTTTCTTACTTCTTCGAGCAAACGGATCACCACCCCTTTGTCGTGCTAATCAATTGATATCGGGTATTGCCCTAGCTCTTTTGCGGTTTCGTAAAAAGCCATCAGGTTTTCGACCGGAACGTCCGGCTGGACTGCATGAGAGGGACCGAGGATCAGCCCTCCTCCCGGAGCAACGTTTTTCAACCTAGACGTCACTTCCTCGCGCACGTCTCCGGGCGAGCCAAACGGTACCGTCTTCTGGTTGTCTATACTGCCCCAGAGCGTCAACTCGTCCCCGAACTTTCGTTTGAGTTCGTCCGGCGAAAGTGCCTGGGGCTGGATCGGGTTCAGTACGTCGACCCCGACCTCGACGTAATCCTCGACGATCGGCATGACGTTACCGTCAGTATGAAAAGCGATCTTTACGTCAGGATTTACCCGCTTGAAAGTCTCAAACAGGTCGGCGTATACGGGTTTGAGAAACTCTCTAAAAGTGTCAGGCGAGATCAGCATCTGGTCCTGAGTCCCGACGTCGTCCCCGAGAAAAATTATATCTACACCTATATCGACCAGCTTTTTGCCTGCCGTCTTCGCCCATTCTTTAAGCCTCTCAAAGTAACCCCGGACGAAGTCCCTGTTGGCGTGAAAGTCCCGAAGCACGCGTTCGAATCCGCGCAGGTACCAGGAAAGTTCGAATATGGTACAGCTGATCTCCCCCACTATGGCGTGACTATCGCCGAACTCCTCAACCAGGTATCTTGCTTCGTCGTATCGGTCGTCCCGGGAGAAGTCGGGAATGGAAAAGCCTTCGGGGTCCTCCAGTTCCGCAAGCGGATGATGGTGCGGTTCGGTATAACTGCCCTTTCCGTAGTTGACTTTGCGCCAGCCTATTCCCCATTCGTCTTCGTAGTAATCCTCGTCGGATAGATAATAACTTGCAGCGGGGCCGACAGTAGTAATTAGCAGATCGTTCTCCAGTTTTAACTGAAGTGGGTCCGGGTGGTAGTCCGAATTCGAGCTGTTCCGTTCGTCTATACCCAGGTAATCCGCCATCTTGTCCCGCATCTCCGGGGTGTACCAGACGTCTATCGGGACGCGGTCCGGTTCCCTGCCGGAAATAGCAGTCATTACACGTTCTTTGGAATTCATGCATTATCACCAATTATGTTGAATAAATATCTCACTCCCGACTCCACTCAGTAGTTCCGGTACTCGAAGAACGTTTCGTACATTGCCTCTACGTTCTCGGGAGGCACTCCGGGCTGGACGTTGTGAATAGGAGAAAAGACGTATCCTCCGTTACTCTTGAGGTCTTTAATTCGTCCCTCCGTTTCGTCTCTGACCTCGTCCGGAGTTCCGTAAGGCAGAACCTTCTGGGAGTCGCAGCTTGCCCCCCAGAAGACCAGCTCGTCCCCGTATTCGCGTTTCAAACTTTCCGTGTCGCCCATACCTTTCGAGTTGACCTGCACCGGTTGAAGAATATCGACTCCTATCTCTATCAGGTCCGGTATCAACTGTCTGATTGCTCCGTCAGTATGGAAGAAAAGTTTTGCGTCCGTATGGGACTTGATAGTTTCGAAGAGTTCGGCCTGACGGGGTTTTATCATCTCCCGGTAGGTATCGGGGGAGATGAGCAGAGAACTCTGGGACCCGACATCGTCCCAGTATAGAACGACGTCGACGATATCTCCCACTTCATCCAGGAAGTTCTTTGCCGCCCTGCTGTATATTTCCGTAAGCCTATCGAGGATGTACTCCGCCGCTTCCCTGTCCTTGAGTAGCAGGGTCAGGAATTCGCTCAAACCGATTATCCGTTCCGCCTGCTCGAGAATGCCGCCGCCGAACAGCGGACTACCACAGATGGCGTATTCCTTTTCCGATCTGAGGTCAAACGCTTCCTCTCTTAACCCTTCGGTACGCGCCGGGTCGTCCGGATCGGGCCAATTGTAGGACTTCAATTCATCGAGGTCCCCGGTTACCGGAAATTCCCAGTAATCGTAATAGTGGCCACCCCTTTTCGGCATTCTCATCGTGGTTCCCCATTCGTCGACGTACGTGTAGGACTCCTCGTTTTCGGTAATCTCCAGTTCCCAGTCCCCCGCCGGGTCTGCCGATAGCTGAACGAAATCGACCTCGAAGTAATCCCTGAAATCCTCGCTGAGCTCGGGTAGTTGCTGGACCTGGTCTGCCAGGTTCACCTCGCCCGGGTCTATCTCGAGGTAGTCGGTTAATTCTCTATAGGCTTCTCTGTGGATGCTGGAAACTATCGTTCCGCCAAAGTCGTTCGGAATCCTGTCCGGTTCCTCGTGGTTGAGTGCTTTTGTGGCTCTTTCCCGGGGAGTCATCTCGGCCATCAGGTCCTCCTCAACACAGTATGAACCGTAACGGCTATCAGAATGAGGATGCCGTAAATGAACCTTGTCCAGAATCCGGATAGGCCGGCCGCTACAATGCCCGCTTCGAGAGAGCCTATTAAGAAAGCACCGAGGAAAGTACCGTAAACGGTGCCTTCTCCGCCAAACATCGAGGTACCGCCGACGAAAACGGCAGCCATCGTCGTCATCAGGTAGCCCTGACCCATCGTTGGCCACCACGTTCTAAGCCTGAACGAGTCGAGAATACCGGCGAAAGCAGCGAGTACGCCAAAAAGCATGAAAACCAGTATCTTCGTCTTCGTGACACTTATTCCCATCATGCGAGCCGTCTCGGGATTGTCACCGCTGAAGAGAATATGATCGCCGAACTTGTGTCGAAAGAGCAGGGACCATATCAGGACGGCGAGAACCAGAAACCATATAGCCTGAGCGGGCATTACGCCGCCGATTTCACTTACCAGTATATTGTAAATCGGCGTTCCCGCTATCTGGGTCAGCGTAGTTGCCTTGCCCGCGGCGATTATATTTGTTGCACCCCTGATCAAAAATTGCATGCCGAGGGTAACTACGATGGAAGGAATGCCGATCAGGGTTACCAACATCCCGTTGAGCATTCCGACCACGGCCCCTGCCGCCATGCCGGCGAGTATGCCTAAAATAATACTTCCGGTGAAGCCCATGGTGACTGCAAATACGTAACCGGCGAAGGCCATGACCGACGTAAAGGAAAGATCTATCTCTCCCGAAACCAGGACGAGGGTTAACCCCAACCCGGCTATCCCGATAAACGGAGTAGTGGATAGAAAGGATATATAAATCCTTCCCCGGAGGAAAGTACCCGGAGCGGTTATCATAAACAGGATGAGAATGAGCATTGCTATGAAAGTGAGTCCCAGTTGAGTGTTATACGTTTTGGCCCGTTCTAAGAGATTTTCCATCTAATTTCCCTCCTTCTGGGCTTGTTCTGACTTCTTGGCGTGGTGCGTTAACTCATCGATTAGCTCCTGTTCGGTGAGTTCGCCTTTCTCTCGCCGGTCAACTACCTCGCCTTTGTCCAGAATAACGAACCTGTCGGAAACTTCGTAAATATGGGCAATGGTGTGGGATATATATACGACCGATTTTCCCTGCCTCTTTACTTCCTGAATGAAGTCCAGAACCTTCCCGATTTCCTTTACGGATAAGGCGTTGGTCGGTTCGTCCAGGATTACCAGATCCGCTTCGAAGTACATCGCTCGGCCAATTGCTATTCCCTGGCGCTCCCCTCCGGATAAGGTGCTGACGGTTGAGTCCGGAGAGATGCCGGCTCCGGTAAAGCCGAGAAACTGTTTCATAATCCGTGTTGTTTCGCTCTTTGCCTGCTCGACGTCAAGATAACCCAGTTTAGTGGTGGGCTGTCTGCCCAGGAATATATTGCGCCAGAGGGCCTGTTTCTGGCCAAGTGCTTTTTCCTGGAAAACCGTTTCTATCCCCAGCTCGTGAGCTTTTCTGACCGAGTACTCCCTGCTATTGATCTTGTTTCCCTTTATTATTATTTCTCCTTCAGTCGGCGGGTAGAGTCCGCTAAGTATCTTCTGGAGCGTGGATTTTCCCGCCCCGTTATCTCCGATCAATCCGATGACCTCGTTATCCCCGACTTCAAAATCTACTCCGCGTAGAGCGACCACACCGCCAAAACGCTTGTGGATGTTCTTCATTTCTACGAGACTCATGGCCTAAAGATTATCCCTCCCT
>JGI1689J12820_1000075_pt1 | contig 18794 bp, 19 predicted proteins | sample PRCRCaboRojoPR_6_FD_12820 | JGI IMG/M metagenome (IMG submission 12820)
TAACGGGTTCCTAATCAGTAAAATTGATCAACCCCCAGCACCTCGATAAAAAATAAACTTTTCGACAATGCACCCTTCAACCCTGTGCCCCTGGTTAATATTCGTAGCCCGCCCGTTGAACGATGCCCTCATCGTAAAAGTGCTTCACGTTTTCAATCCGACTTACCAGGTCGGCAGCTTCGATTAAGCTCTCGGGTGCACCTCTCCCGGTACAGACCATCTCCAGCCGATCGGGCTTCTCGTCCAGCAGCGACAGAAACTCTTCCTCGTCGATAAACCCGCTCGACAGAGCCACGTTTACTTCGTCCAGAACCAGCAGGTCGTAATCCTCACCCTCCGAACCGAAAAAATCCTTCAGAAATTCCACTGCCTCCCGGCATTCGGCACGTGCTTCTTCTTCGCTGGTCCTGCCGAAGTCGGGATGGTCCCGAACGTAGTTCCTCATGGGCACCCCCAGCTCCTTCAGCGCGGCAAACGTTCCCCTGGTGAACCGATCGTCGTTCCCCTTGAAGAAGCTAATCAGCCTGGCAGCCAGGCCGTGCCCTCTTGCCCTGACTATTTGACCGATGGCGGAAGTGGTCTTCCCCTTGCCTTCACCCGTATGGACGAGTACATTACCCTTGTTCAACTTCTCGTTCCCCGAGGAGTTACTCATTTTACCTCCCTGGTACGAAAGGAATCGGTCTTGGGAAATATGTGAATCGTTCCCTTAGCCTCGGAATTTTCCACTTCTACTTCCACTCCGAACACCTCCGCAATATTCTCCCTTGTCAGAACCTCAGGGGGGTCACCGATTATCTTTACGCTACCGTCACAGAGCAGAGCAACCCTGTCGGCGTACTGGGCGGCAAGGTTCAGGTCATGGATTGCCGCAACGACGGTGAGTCCTTCCGACTGGAGAGATTTAACGGTTTCCATAATTTTGATCTGGTAGTTTATGTCCAAGCTAGCCGTGGGTTCGTCAAGCAAAAGCAGGTCAGGCTCCTGAGCTAGGGCAAGTGCAAGGAAGACCCTCTGTTTCTCCCCTCCGCTCAGCTGGTTTACGTAGCGGTCCGTGAAGTCCCTCAGGTCAGTAACGTCGATTGCTCTTTCCACTGCCCTGAGATCTCCGTCCGAGTGCCGTTCGAACCTGTCCAGATGGGGGAACCTTCCCATTTCAACGACTTCCCTGACGGTAAAATCGAACCCGACGGTCGTTTCCTGCTGAAGGGCGGCAACTTTCGTGGCTATTTCCTTGATCGGTATCCGGGGAATTTCTTCTCCGTCGAGATAGACCGTACCGTTATCCGGTTCCAATACTCCCCCGATGTTTTTCAGCAGAGTGGTCTTGCCCGATCCGTTCGGACCGACCAGACCGAGAAATTCTCCTTCGCGCACCGGGAGATCCAGGTCCTTCAAAACGCTCTTCCCGTTGTACGAAAACCGGAGTCCGTCGACCTTTACTTTCATCTCATCCTCCCTCCTACTATTTTTTTCCTCAGCAGGTAAAGAAAGAAAGGAGCGCCGAAGAAGGCCGTGATAACCCCTACGGGCATCTCCACCGGTTGCATTATCGTCTTTGCCATTACGTCAGTGTAGACCAGAAAAACGCCTCCCCCGAGTGCCGCGGCGGGAAGCAGTATTCTGTGGTCGGGACCGAGAATCATCCTCATTATGTGAGGGATCACGAGCCCGACGAACCCGATCGATCCCGCTGCAGCAACGGAAACGGCCGTTATCGCGGTTGCCAGGCCGAGTAACGTTTTCTTAACCGTTTCCGGCTTTACTCCGAGGTGGGCGGCTGCGCTTTCTCCCAGTGCCAGGGCGTTCAAATCCCGGCTCCAGGCAAAGATAATCCCCGCCCCCACGGTTACGATCGGAAGAAGTATCTTGAATAGTGTCCAGCTCGAACGCCAGAGACCGCCCATCATCCAGAACAGAACCCTGTGCTGTTGATACGGTCCTGCCACAAATATAAGGGCGGTAGTTATAGCCGAAAAAAGCGAGGAGAGTGCCACGCCGGCGAGTATAAGGGTATAAGAGGACGAAGAGCCCCGGCTCCAGCTTATCCTATATACGACGGTAACCGCGGCTAGCGCGCCGATAAGAGCACCTATAGGGAGAGCAAAATTCGACGTAAATCCTAGGACCACTACCGTTGCTGCACCGGCCGACCCACCGCTCGCTACGCCCAGAATATAAGGCGTCGCCAGCGGGTTTCTAAATATTCCCTGCATAACTGTACCCGACAGAGCGAGCGAACCGCCGACTAGCAGCCCTGTAAAAACCCTGGGTAACCTCAGGTCAAAAACGATAGTTTGAAAGTTACCGGGCAGGCCGGAGAAATTCAGCCAGGGAAGTTCATTTGTTAGAATGAGCAGACTCTTGCCAAATGGTATTCCCACCGGGCCAATCGCGACACCGGCCAGTAGTGCAAAACCCAACAACACGAACAGGACTAAAAAGGTTACTTTCGGCTTTGCCCTATTCATGTCTTGGTAATATAGATATTTGCTGAACTCTCCGGCTACCCATGGTATATATGATCGTTAAAGGTTTACTTCGCGGTCGTAGACTTTTTCAAACAGGTTTATCGCACCGTCGATTATCTTCGTTCCGGGCTGGTTTATCATCGAATCCTCGCCCGGTGAAAGCAGCAGTACGTTTCCGGTTTTTACCGCCTTCACGTTCTCGAGCCCGGCTTCCTTTTTCAGGTTTTCCACGGACAACCCCATATCCTCGGTAGCTATTATAAGTTCCGGGTTTCTCTCGATTATTTCCTCCGTACTTACGGGTTTATAGCCGGAAAGATCGCTGAAAACGTTGGTTAGTCCTGCCAGTTCCAGTGCCTGACCGACGAACGTGTTGCCACCGACCGTGTACATCCTCTTGCTGATCGTATAGAACGTCTCCTTCCTATCTTCCAGATTGCTTACGGCTTCCTTCAACTGGACTTCCTTGTAAGCCATATTACCGACAACTTCCTGCGCCCGGTCCTCAGTTCCCGTAAGATAACCAATCTCGAGGATCGTCTCTCTCACCTCGTCAATATTTTTGCTCCCGGCTGCGTACACGGTAGCTCCCAGGTCTTCTAGCTTGCTCACTGCGTCCTTCTGAGCGGAGGCGTCCACTATCACCAGATCGGGGTTAAGTGCGGCGATCTTTTCCATCGATAGCTTAAATCCGCCGACCTTTTCCTTTTGCTTCGCCTTTTCCTGTAGTTCCGGGACGTAAGACAGGTAGTTAGTTAGGTTGGGAACGCCAACCAGCCTCTCATCCAATCCCAGGTCCAGGGCTATCTCAGTAGTGGATACTATCGTGGTAACTACTCTTTCGGGGGTCTCGGATAAGCTGACTTTCCTGTCCAGGCCGTCAGTTACGGTCCTCGACGTNCTGGCGTAACCAAAATTAACCACCGTCAAAACGAGTAGAAGTGCGACAAGCAGAATCGACGAGCTTTTTTTCATTTAGTAAAAATACCTCCGATAAGTAAGCGAATTATTTTGGTGGGATACGATATCCCACCGAGTTAGATATTAGTTTAACGCTGTTCCGTAAACTTTTCAACAACGGTTTTCACCGAGCCCAACATTTATCGCGAAATCGTGGTTCAGGACTCGTTAATTTCGTAGTTAGTATCGAAGAAACCCGCTTCCAGAACAGGACAATCTCAACGTCGCCAAGTCTCCTGTTTCCCGACTTTACGTCCCGGCTTTTTCTTGAAAACTGGGATTGCATATGCTATCATCTTCTAGAGAAAGTGAACACCTTCACGTAGGCTCCTGGAGGGGGTTAGGGAAGGAACTAGTTCTCACAAAATCACGGGGATTGACTCGGCATACGACATCCACCAGTTAGAGTTCCCGTCAGTTCCAGTCAACCGAACGAATGAAACTTTTCACGGAGCACGAACCCGACAACCCACCCCGACAGGAAGAGAAGACGACCGNCGTCATCCTGTGAAGGTGGAGAAGCCCAATAAGCTCGGTCAGAGAAACCTAAGAATAATTGGGAGGCAATATGAAAGCAATTGACAAAAGCGATTTTAGCGAGTTTGTCGACAATTTAATCGAAAATGACGACAGAGAGGTAGTCGGGGTTCAGGAAAAAAGCAGCAAATATGCGTTCGATCCCCTTCAATCGGCGGATGACCTGCGACTTGACTACGACGTAACTATTCTTCCTCCGAAGAAATATTTCATGCCTCAGCGGGAAACCCTGATAGAGTACAATATCGAGGAAGGAAATACTACGCCGGTAAACAGGGTCATACCACGAATCATCATGGGAATACACCCATACGACCTGGTAGCAATCGAACAGATGGACAAGGTCTTCGAAGACACTCACGAAGATCCCTACTACCTGGAGAAACGACGTCAATCCGTTCTGGTCGGTGTAAATATGGTTAACGTTTCCGACCGCTCGTTTGCCAGCACCATGGGTACCGCCACCACCGATAGCGGCTACGACGTAATGCTGACGGATATCGGAGACAGGTACACCATAGAAGTCGGTTCGTCAAAAGGTAGCGCACTGCTGGAAAAGGCAGGAACAGCGGTAGAAGACGCAAAGCCGGAAGAAATTAGGAAAGTTAAGGAATTCAAGGAAGACCTTCCGAACAAGTTCAAAAAGGAGACCAAGTTCGATCCGTTCGAGCTACCCTCCCTGCTTAAAGAATACTACGGAAAGGACGAATTTTGGGAGGAGAACGCGGAGGACTGTCTCAGCTGCGGTACCTGTAACCTGGTCTGCCCGACGTGCTATTGCTTCGACGTAAAAGACGTAAACGATATATCGTTAGCCGAAGGTGAACGGATGAGAACCTGGGACGGGTGTATGCTGGAGGCGTTTGCCGAGGTGGCGGGGGACGAAAACTTCAGGGAAGAAAAGGCGTCACGCTATCGCCACAGGTACATGAGGAAAGGAAGATATATGTATAACAGGTTTGGCGACATCGCCTGCGTGGGCTGTGGCAGGTGCTCGGAGCAGTGCCTTCCCGACATAGCCGATCCGGTAGATATATTTAACCAAATGAAGGAGGGAACGTCATGAACGAAAGTAGCGTAACAAAAGAAGCCAAAGTTATTGAGTCCGAAGCATCACTATACAATCCCCAAAAAGCCAGAATTATCGGGGAACGACAGATGACTACGGATACAAAACTATTCGAACTCGAACTGGAAAGCGGCGAAAGGCTCGGTCAGGACCCGGGTCAATTCGTCGAGCTATCGATTCCAGGCGTGGGCGAGGCTCCGATTTCCGTTACTTCCTCCCCTACCAGAGGACTGGATTCATTCGAACTCTGCGTAAGGGCAGTAGGAAACGTAACGAACGCCCTGCACGAGATGAATATCGGGGAGACGGTAGGTATAAGGGGTCCGTTTGGAAACGGTTTTCCGGTAGAAGAGCTACAGGGCAAAGACCTGCTGTTTATTGCCGGTGGTCTGGGCATAGCCCCTCTGAGATCTCTTATCAACTATACCCTGGACAGAAGAGACCAGTTCAATGACCTAAATATACTGTACGGATGTAAAAGACCCTGCGAACAGATGTTTGAGGACGAGGTAGATCACTGGGCACGAAGACAGGATATCTATCACGAAACGACAGTGGACTTCTGTCCCGACAACGTCTGCTGGGGCGGTAACATAGGAGTAATCACCGAACTTATTCCCGGAGTCGACATCGATCTGGAAAACACCTACGCCATAGTATGTGGTCCACCGGTAATGTACAAATTCGTACTTCAGGAACTGGACGAAAAGGAACTGCCGCACGAGCACATCTATCTCTCCCTTGAACGGAGAATGAAATGCGGCCTCGGCAAGTGCGGACATTGCCAGATCAACGGTGCCGAAGAGGTTCTTTACGCCTGTCAGGATGGCCCCGTATTCAACTACGAAAAAGTCAAGGGATTTGAGGAGGCCATATAATGAAACCAAAGGTAGCTTTCTTCGACTTCGCAGGTTGCGAGGGGGACCAGCTCCAGGTCGCCAATCTGGAAGAAAAACTTCTCGACCTGCTGGAATTGGTTGAAGTAGTCAACTTCAGAGAAGTTATCTCCCAGAAGTCGGACGATTACGATATAGCTTTCATCGAAGGGTCGATCGCCTCCGATCACGACGCGGAAAGACTCGAAGGAATAAGGGAAAACGCCGACGTACTGGTAGCACTTGGTTCCTGTGCCGCTATCGGAGGAATAAACTCGATAAGGAACTCACAGGATCCTCAGAAAGTAAAGGATAGGGTCTATGGAGAAGACGCCGACAAGATAGAAGCCTGGGACAAAGCCAAAGCGGTCGACGCCGTAGTGGACGTCGATCACTACATCTACGGGTGCCCCATAGATCAGGACGAATTTGTCCACGTTGTGGAATCGCTCGTTCAGGGAAAGGAACCGAACATCCCCACCTATCCGGTCTGCGTCGAATGTAAGATGAACGAAAACGTCTGCGTATTTGCCCGCAACGGGGGAGACGGCAACGTATCTTCGGCAAGACGGGAAGTCCAGGTGCCGGGAAGCCAGAAAGTCGAACAGGGACCGTTCTGCCTCGGACCGGTAACCCGTGCAGGCTGTGACTCAAAATGCGTCAACGAAGGGACGACTTGCTGGGGCTGCCGGGGACTCGTCGACAACCCCAACCAGAACGCTCACAAAAAGGTACTGGATAAATACGGACTAACCGTGGAGGAAGTCATAAATAAATTTAACCTCTACTTTGGCTGGCAACAGGAGGAACGCAAAGATGAGTAACGAGAAAATAAATGTAGACGTAGAATACCTCACTAGAGTAGAAGGTCACGGAAATATAAAGGTAAACGCGAAAGACGGCCAGATCGAGAAGTGCGAATGGCAGGTAATAGAGACCCCGCGATATTTCGAGTCGATGGTCGTCGACCACAGCTGGAAGGAGCTCCATCACATTACTTCCAGAATTTGCGGAATATGCTCTATCGGCCACACACTTGCATCGTTAAAGGCAACGGAAGCCGCCATGGGGATAGAAATATCGGACCAGGACAAACTGCTCAGGAAACTGGCACTTCACGCGGAGAACCTGCAGAGTCACATTCTCCACGTCGGTTACCTGGCTTTACCCGATTTGATGGGTGAAGGATCCGTAATTCCTCTGGCTTCTTCTCATCCGGAAGAGCTAAAGACGGTTATCAGACTCCACAGGCTCGCAAACGAGATGTCGAACTTAATCTGCGGCAGGACAACCCATCCGCAGAGACTGATTCCGGGTGGATTTTCCAAGATTCCCACGGAAAGGCAGCTCTCCGAACTGAAGGGTAAGCTGAAAAACTCGTTTAACGACCTGATGGCCGTAGCCGATCTCTGTGAAGCCAAGGCTGATAAATTCCCCGACTTCAAGCGAGAGACGGAGTTCATTTCCCTGACCAACGAAGAGGAATACGCATTTTACGACGGTCAAGTACGGTCAACGGACACGGGCATATCCCCCGTAGTGGACTACAAAGACATAACGAACGAGTTCGTGGTAAACCAATCGACGGCTAAGTACGCTCGCAACAACAGGCAATCGTACATGGTCGGCGCCCTGGCTCGTCTGAATAATAATTACGATCAGCTCTCCCCGATGGCAAAAGGCGTCGCCGAACGATTCAACCTCAAGCCGGTAAACCACAACCCGTTCATGAACAATATAGCCCAGCTCGTGGAAGTCGTTCACAACATAAGGGACTCTATCAAGCAGATAGACAAACTCCTGGATGGCGGACTTGAACCTCAGGACGATTACTACGAACCTAAAGTCGAGGTTAAAGAAGGCAGAGGAATAGGTGCGGTAGAGGTACCTAGAGGTATCTTGTTCCACGATTATACTTACAACGAAGAGGGAACCTGTACTGCCGGAAACTGCGTAATTCCGACCAATCAGAACCACGCGAACATCCAGCAGGACATGGAAAAACTCGCACCAAGCCTGATAAACCAGGGCAAAGAGGAAGACGAAATAGAATTGAACCTGGAGATGCTCGTCCGGGCTTACGACCCGTGTATCTCCTGTTCGACCCACTTCCTCGACGTCGAGTTCGTAGAATAGATCGGAAGACGAGGTGAATAGTTAGTGTCCAAGTTAGGCGTGCTGGGAATAGGAAACACGCTTAAGGGCGACGACGGAATAGGAGTGGTCCTGGTAAACCGGATCAGCGAGAAAGACTTTTCCGGAGATGTGGAGTTTCAGGAGGTCGGGACATCCGGACTAAATATCCTCCACTACCTGAAGGACCTCGATAAAGCACTGATCATCGACGCCCTCAGAAGCGAAGGGGAACCAGGGGATTATCTCTTCTTCGGACCGGAAGAAGTGGACAGCAGTATCAAGGTGAGAAGCACCCACGACGCGAACCTGCTGGAAGCGATCGAACTATCGGAGACTCTGGGAGAACGGCCGGAGGAGATAACCATAATGGGAATAATCCCCGAGGACATGTCGATCGGAGAGGACCTCTCCGACTCGTTAACTGAAAAGCTACCCGAACTGGAAGAAAAGCTGACGGAAAAGATTATATCTTTACTAAATCAGGAGGACGAGGATTATTCGTCCTCCTGATTTTTCCTTCCCTAAAGCAAACCTACTTTTTAGATTAAAGTATTAAATAGAACCTAATAACATTACCGCCCCGGTTTGAGCACGCGAGTCGGAAATTTCCCGGGCCGGAGCCCTCANTNCCTGTTTACGTAACAATGCCTCCTCTGGTAATTGTTCAGGAAAATCCTTTTCAGTCAAAACTGAACATTGAGGCCGAGTCGTCCCGCACTCAATTGGGCACTACACTCTCAAAGAGGTGAGTAGTTGTTTCGCTGAAGATTTACAACTAACTTTCCCAGTATACGTATGGAGGCTCCAATTGAGTGCGGGATGCGGTTTTATCGAACAATTCCCAGAGGAGGCAACCTACAATGAGCAGTCGTTTTTTTTCTTCTAATGTCTAAATTCAAAAAGGACCCGGCCTGGTATTTATCGGTCAAAGGTGAAAACGTGCCTGTTATCCGGTCTTCAGCTCTGACTGGACGGGATTTCCTGAGCGGTTTTCAAATCCATGTTTCACACAGTTGTATCTACACTATCGAAATATCTTCTCAAAAGGAAAGTCAAGCTGAGGAATAATCCGGGCCAGGTAAGGAGTTGTTTCGTGTCGGAGGGGTTAATACACCGCAATTGGAGCAAGTTTGCCGGGAAGGTTCACCCTTTTAGTTTTACGAATAGTTTGTATCTGTCGCCCCTGTAAGTGGACCTGGCGTATTCTATGGGAGTCTTTTCGTCGCCTAAGTAGGTGGTTCTTTCGGTAATCAACATCGGCGCCCCTTCGTCGACCTTTAGGTTGGCGGCTTCAAATTCGTTTGCCAGGGAAGCTTCGACCGACTGTTCCGCTCTGGAAAGCCTTATATCGAATTCGCCTCTAAGCGTGCTGTAAAGGGAACGTTCCGAGAAGTCGTAATCTTCGATTCCCTCGCAGAGGGCGTAACGTAAATGGGTGGTCTCTATGGCGAGCGGTTCTTCCTCCGCCAGCCTAACTCGCTGGAGCAAGAATACCCTGTCCCCGGATTCCAGGGACAGATTGTTTGCCAGGTCCTCGTCGGACTCTATTACTTTTTGTTCGAGGACCCGGGCGCCGGGCTTCATCCTCCTGTTTTTCATGTCCTCGGTAAATCCGGAGAGCTGCAGAAGTCCCTGGCGCAATTTTGGCTCGGCGACGAAGGACCCTTTTCCCTGTTCCCTGTAGACGTAACCCTCCGATTCAAGCTCCCTCAGCGCTCGCCGGGCAGTCATCCGCGATATACCGTAATCTTTCTCCAGTTCCCGCTCGGAAGGAAGCCTCTCGTGGGGGTCGAGCGACCCACCCTCGATTTTTTCTTTGAGCGTTTCCTTTATCTGATAATACAGAGGCACTGGGCTTTTTTTGTCGACGTTTGTTCTGTTCATCGTTCTCCTCTGATGTAAATTGATCCGGTATTGCGGAATCAAAGTTGATACTTAACCGGGCGGCTCTCTTTACCGTTACTATCAAACTGAAAAAATCGACCAGCTACGCCAAACTATCATAACCCAACTGGTGCGATAGATAAAATAAGGATTACTGGAGTATTCTCGACCGAGGTTTTTGCGGCCGGCTTTTCGTGATTTGGACGGCGCTCTTTTTCCGGTTAGAACCAGCAATCCCCGAAAACGTTCAACGACTCTGTTTATTTATGCGGTTTGGCGCCGGCATACCAAAATTTGCCGATAGTGCTCCAGGGCACCCCCTGAGGGTGAATCGGCTATTTTTGTGTCCAGTACTCATTTGAGGTTAGGTGCCTGGGCCAACAAATGGTAATCGTATCGAGTTGGGCTAAGTTAACCATGGAATTCGTTCTTTGTGCTTAACCAGGTTGGTCTCCTCAAGTTTGTGCTGGGTCGTTTTTTAAATCAGAGGTCATCTTTACATTGCTTTTTAAATGCCCTGGCCTGGGGCCGGAGTTATTGACTTGATCTCGGCGAACCCGACCACGAAGTTCTTTCCGTAATGCTCGGCGCACTTTGGACACGTGGTGTAGTAAAAGTAGAGCCTGTTTATCTCTTTACCCTGCGAGATTACGTAGTCCTCCATCTGTTCGACCCAGCTGCCGGCTTCTTTGTAAGGACCTTCGAAAACCTTCGTCAGGAAGGTTCCACTCATTCTGACGTTTTCACCGTTCGGAACTTCTTTTGTGATGGTGAAATAGTGTTCGCCTTTCCAGGGGGAAGGATCGTAGGACAGTAGGGCAAACTCTCCGTCGGAGTCCGCTCCGGCATCCTGGATCTTTTTCCAGGTCTTACTCATCATTGAACTCATATTGAGCGGCCTGTGGAGAAAGTTTATAGTTGATGCTTTTAAAAAAAGCTTGTCTTCGAAAATAAATTCCTGCTCGTCCCACGGTTCGGGATAAAACCGGGGACAGCACCCCGTCTCGTTGTCCTCAAAGTCCGTTCTGGGTAGTTCGTTTACGTTCATAACGTTCCTCCTTAGAGCTATTTTCATCTAAATTATACACCTAATTGACCGGTTTGCCTATTGATATCGTCCACCGCGGAGAGAACCAACGGTTGGCCGTTGCTCTAAGAAGAGAAGGGATCACGGGCAAATATCGACCGACCAATCCGGGTCGAATTCCCCGGATTGAATCTTCTCTCGAAGTGACCGAAGAAGCGGTTTTGCCTTGGTCCAGGTCACGAAGTCGCTGGACCGATAGTAATTGCCGTTTATTCCGCAGTAAAATTTCCCCCTTGCTCTCAACCTGCCGATGCTGGCGAGCGGGTGGCGAAAGAAGGAAAGCGGACCGCGATCGAGGTCCGCTTTCCGCTCGTCACATTCCTTGAGGCAATAAAGCGACTCCAGAGTTCCAGTAATATCGTCCTTGTACCGAAGTTTTCTCGCGGAAAGGTAATATTCCGAGAGATCCAGGAGCCGCTGCTCCAGATCGGTAAGCGGCTTTTCGCTTTGGGCAGCCTCACCCTGACAGGCCTCCTGTCCTTTCATCGTCGAGTTATTCTTTCGAGCTTGCCGACGAGGAAACCGCTCTTTTTCGCCCGATAAGACCGGCAGGTCGCCAGCGCAGTATCGCGATAATCAACAACCCGACGGCCAGCGTCCGGATATGAGGAATCTTCATTGAGGCGATCGGTAAGTAGCCGGCGAAAATTTCCGAAAGGCTCCAGGCGCCCCAGATTACGAACGCTCCCAGTATCGATCCCCTGTTATTTCCGCTTCCGCCTCCAACTACCATCAGGAGCGGCAGAAACGCCCACATTATATCGGTATACGATTTAGGATTGATATAGCCCTGGTAATGAGCGTAGACGGCTCCTCCCAGACCCATGAGCATCGATCCGATTACCAGGGACTCCATCCGGTAGCGCCAGGGGTTTTTTCCGAGCATTTGAGTCAGGTGTTCATCGTCCTTTATCGCCATCTGGACACGGCCCCAGGGGGAAGTAACTAGCTTCTGGACCAGGTAGTACACCACTATTAAAATCAGAACTGCTATTCCTCCGTAAGCCCAGTTGGCGTAAGCGGATCCCACGACCCCTGATAACGGTTTGGGTATGCCTCCGATTCCCCATACGCCGTTCGTCAGCCATTTCTCGTTTTTAAATACTGCTATGACGAACTTTCCCAGTCCGAGCGTGGCGATGGCGAAGAAACCGAATTCGAGCCGGAGCGTTACCGTGCCTATGGCAGCTCCAAGCAAGCCCGCAACTACCGCCCCCGCCAGTATTCCCACGATGTAAGGAAGCCCAAAACCTCCTAAATGGCCGCCGGCGGCGGGAGTGGTCAGTATGACGGAGGTATATCCCCCGGCAGCTGCCAGTCCGAATACGGCGAGGTTAAACAGGCCCGTGTAGCCCCAGTGTAGGTTGTAGCCTATAGTTAGTATGGCGTATGCCGCACCCATACAGAGAAGGGCGGCAATATAAGCATCCATTTATATCACTCCTTGACTATTTCTCAAGCGGGGTTCCCTTGAATATGCCCTGCGGCTGAAAGATCAGGATCACCACTAAAAGCAGGAACGACAGGGTCGCCTTGTAACCTCCCATCTGGATAGGTACTCCCGTTGCATCCCAGAGCATCTGTAATAATGAGGACCCAAATTCCTGCGTAATCCCGATTATCAGACCCGCTCCAAACGTGCCGAGAATTGCGCCTTCTCCACCGGTTACGACGGCGAAGAACATCGCCATCAGTAGCGTGAACCCCATCATCGGTCTGAGCTGGATCGTCAACCCGTAGAAAACTCCTCCCGTCGCGGTCAAAATACCGGCAATTATCGTGGTTAGTGTATTTATATCCCTGTTCCTAATTCCTGACAGTTCGGCGAGCTCGGAGTTGTTTGCCGTTGCCAGCATTCCTTTTCCGAGTTTCGTATGGTACTGGAAGAAATACACTATGGCGACGATGACCAGAGTGGCGACGATTACGAAGATCTCGTCCCACGTTACGCTTATCCCGGCCGGGCCTCTAAGATAGTGGGGGATTCCCGAAACGTAATTCTTCAACTGGGCTCCCCAGACGAGGTAAATAATGCTCCTCAAGACGAAAAGCATCCCGAAAGCGGTGAGGTAAAAGAACATGAAGGGAGCATTTCTTTCCCTGAGCGGCCGGTAGAGGAGCTTGTCCGTGACCGTCATGATAAGCCCCATAGCTATCATGGCTAATACGAGGGCAAGAATTAACCCCGGACCGAAAGTGACTAACGGGAAAGACCCCATGGGTATGAACCCGAGAAAGGCAAAAGCCAGATAAGCTCCGAGCGTAAAGAAAGTTCCCCCGGTAAAGTTAAAATAATTCTGTAGGAGCAGTACGTACGAAATTCCCAGCCCACCGAGGGTTATCGTACACCCCAGAATAATACCGTCTAATATACTGCCTAGCATTTTCTCTTCTCAACCTCCGAAGTAAAGGTCGCTTACCAGTTCGTTCTCCAGTAGCCTATCGGCGCTATCGTCCACCACGATCTCCCCGCTTCTCAGCAGGTAACCCCAATCAGCCATGGGGATTGCCTTTTCCGTCTGGGCAACGAGGAGAATCGTCAGGTTGGCCTCCTCCTTCAGTGTCTGAATTGCCTCGAGGACGTCCGTCACGAGATTTGGCTGGAGACCGGCCGTCGGTTCGTCCAGTACCAGCATGTCCGGATCAACCATTGTACCCCGGCTGATAGCCAGCATCTGGCGTTGGCCTCCGGACATCGTTCCCGCTTCCTGATCGGACCTCTCCTTAAGTATTGGAAATAGATCGTAGACCATTTCGAGTCTGTCCTCGATCGGACCGCCGTAAGTGTAGGCCCCCATCTTCAGGTTGTCCTGAACCGATAGGTCGGTAAAAATATTCCCCTCCTGAGGTACAGTGCTTACGCCCTTTTCGAGCATGTCGGCCGGGCTCAGCTGGGTCACTTCTTCTCCATCGAAGATTACACTGCCCTTTCTGGGCTCAATTATTCCGTCTATCGACCTTATCAACGAGGTTTTCCCTGCCCCGTTAGGACCAATTAGAACTACGAATTCCCCTCTATTTACCTGCATGGAAGCGTCGAACAGGACGTCGATATCCCCATAACCAGCAGTGATATCCTTTACCTCAAGGAGGGCTTTTCCACCACGAGTCACTTCGTCATCCGACGGTTCTTCTTCAGCAACTTGTTCTGGTGTCATTTCAATCCTCCAGTGCTTGGGAGCTATTCTCCGAGATACGCCTTGACCACTCGTTCATCGTTCTGGACCTCCTCGGCGGAACCTTCCGTCATTTTGCTTCCGTCTACGAGTACGTTGATTGGATGACATAGATTCATAATCACGGCCATGTCGTGTTCCACGACGAGGAAGGTCATTTCGAAATCCTCGTTGAGTTCCCTGATTCTGTCGTTAACCTTCTTCTGCATATTGGGAGGAACGCCGGCTCCGGGCTCGTCCAGCAGTACCAAGTCCGGTTCGACCATTATCATTCGGCCGAGCTCGAGAAGTTTTCTCTCTCCGCCGGGTAGCTTGCCCGCGTAATCGTCTGCTTTGTCGCGCATCCCGAGAAATTCCAGTGTCTCCAGGGCGCGGTCCACGTTTTCGTTTTCCTGTTTTTTTACTTCGCCCGGGGCGAACCAGCTGTTCCAGAAATTCTCTCCGTCCTGTCCCGGTGGCGCGATCAGAAGGTTTTCGAGAACGGTAATCTCGGAAAGCTCTCTCGTAATTTGGAATGAACGATATATACCCAAGTTAAATATTTCGTGCGGTTCGTGGCCAGGCTGGATTTTTTCACCACGATAAGATATCTCACCGCTCGTCAGGGGATGAAACCCCGTGATGAGATTGAAAATCGTGGTCTTACCGGCCCCGTTGGGGCCGATAAGACCGGTAATTGTGCCTTCTTCGATACTCAGGTTGGCCTGGTCCACGGCTGTAATTCCGCCAAACTTCTTGGTTACCTGGTTCAGTTCGAGTAAAGCCACCTTCATACCTCCAGTTGATATTAGATTTTCCGAGCGACTAACTTGTTTCTCCTGGTTAGTCCCTGAAAGTAACTGTTAGTCTCTGTATTCTGCGGGCATGAGGTCTCGGGGAATGGGTTCGGGTAATACGTTTTCGATTACTTCTATTTCCCCTTCTTCCGTTATAGTCCAGGTTTGAATGGCGGACATAGCGTCGCCGTATTTGTCAAAAGCAATTTTTCCGCTGGCACCTATGTAGTTGATGTCTTTTCCTTCTTCCAGCAGGTTGAACGCTTTCTCGAATCCCTCGGGCGTGGCGTAAACCTTTTCGCCCGGCGGCGAGGTCACGGGTCTTAGTTTGTCCCTGATTGCTTCGCCCGTTACGTCTCCGGGCTCCTCTCCTGTAGCTGCTATTGCAAGAGCTACGGAGGCTACTGCGTCAAATCCCGGAGCCATGTAGGGTTTCGGAGGAGCTTTGCCGTAGTGCTCTTTGTATCCGTTGACGAAGCTCTTGTTGGAAGGACCCGGCCATCTACCCTGGGTGGAACCGAGGACTATGCTGGACATGTAATTGGCGCCCAGAGAGTCTATGAGTTCCGGAACTTTCTGATCCGGGCTACCGTACCACGGTATATCGTGATAACCCAGTGCTACGATATTGTTGTGCATGGTGGTTGCGTCTTCGGGGTAAGCAATTATTAAAGCCGCGTCCACCTTGCCGTTTGCGTAGGCCTGCTTGAGCTGAGATGTGTAGCTGGATTTACCTATCTCAAACGGGACCTTTGCCAGAACTTCACCGTCGTGGATTTTTTCGACGGTAACTGCAGCTGCGTCGGCCAGTCCTTTACCGTAAGCGTTGTTTACGTAGATTATGCCGACTTTCTCGTGTCCGTCGTCCCACATCGAGTCACCGAGCACGCGGCCGTTAAATAGCCCGTGGGCCGAGGTTCGGAAGAAGTAATCGTTGTCGTCGACTACCGAGATCATCGGGGAAGTTCCTATGGTGACGTAGGGCACCTTATTCGGTATAGTGACGCCCTGAGAAACGGCCATGGCAACGCCACTGGAGTAGGCTCCGACCAGAGCGGGAACCCCTTCTACGTTAACCAGCTTACGGGCGGAATCCACTCCGCGATTGGGAACGCTACCGCTATCGCGCTGGACCAGTTTAAGGTCGTGTCCCCTGATGCCGCCGGCCTCGTTTACGTACGTTTCTACCAGAGTGCACGCCTTCTGGATTACGCCGAACGGAGCAGAAGTACCCGTCATCGGCCAAATGGTTCCTATCTTGTACTTCTGAGCCTGCGCCGTTCCGGCACTAGCACCGACCAAAAGAGCTACTGCCAATACGATACCTACTGTTACCGGTAACTTACCGGTAGATTTGAACATAAAGTGCGCACCTCCAATGGTAAGCGCCAATTTAAAAGGTGTAGGTTGGGTTGTTCGACTTTTTTGAGGTTTACTGCGGGAGAGTTATCTTTTTCCGGCAAAAAGAAGTTAGTATCCATAAATTATAGACCCATCATTTGGTAATTCGGGACCAAACTGCGTTTTGGTCCGGTTAACTGTCTTTTTTAATAAAACGCCGGTTAACGACAACCAATATATTAAACGTATAACAAAAAAATATTGGAAAGTCAAAGAAAAAGGCGGAAAATTTTCTGACCGTTAACTTCTTTGATCCCTCGCCCGTTTCTCGCCCTAAAAGTAAATAAATCCCTTTAATCTCGCGATTCATACCCCCAGGGTGGGAAATTACGGCCGATACGAGGCTTTTGCCACCTCAATCCATCGATAGTTGTGAGTAGTCGTGTCCTGAATACGCACCTCTCCTAGAAACCTCTATCGGGGTTACTCGATCCCTTCTCGCTACAGTTAAATTATGGGGTTTCTGCTATTTGCGGTTAGAGTTAGTAGCCCGGTGTCCCACGCCCGGGCGAGTAGTCGACAAACAACCTATCGGGAGCCCTTTTAGGGATGCTATAAATTGTCTTCAGGTTAAAGTTTTCGGACCTATAATCGTAAACCAGTTTTATAGTGGTGGTTGACTTGAGTTTAGTTACAAACTTTCGGATTCATCCCCGTCCACAGGACGCTTTATTCTCCGTAAGTCAATATGTTTTTTTAGACCGGGTTTTCCCTCTTTGTGGATCCTTCCGAAACTGGAGTCTCCGGGTGGAGGGTGGTTGAAGGTCGCGGTGGGATAATCTGGATTAACTCCTTGGACGTAATTCGTGGGTATCTTGGTTAGGGGTCTTCCAGGGAGAATACTATTATTGTGTGCTGCTTAAAAGTTGACGTTAAATAAGTGGGTCGTTTGCCCTGGGACCTGTTTCAGCTAAATTCCGAGGGTTCCAGTCCGTATTCCCGGAGGGTATCCGCCGTCCAGGACGCCGTAGCTCCGACGACTCCGGCGCAGTTAGAGACTCTTATTCCTCTTTTATAGGTTTCACCGCCTATGGAAATAGGAAGGCCATTTATTTCGTCGCGGACCTCACGACAGATACAGCTTCCGAAATTCTGGACGAACCTATCGTGCAGACTCCTTCCCGCTTCTTTGTGAGTTGAATCGATATCCCGGCCGAACTTAGATCTTTCCCGGCCGAACTCCGCACCGATAGCGAGCAGGCCCCCGCTCAGAGCCCCGCACGTTCCGTCTTCACAGCCAGCACCCCCTCCAGCTAAAGGGTGTGAAGCTTTTATAATGTCTTCGTTTAAGTTTTGAAATAGGTCCTGGATCGTAGCCAGAACCATCTGGCTGCACGCTCCGTACTTTTCCTCGAGTTCAAACCCCAGACGATAGGCTTTATCCACTAACGGATCGGTGCTTTCTTCGTTCATTGTCCTCCTCTTATAGTTGATGGTCAAACCGATGGAGTTTTCAGATAGCCAGCAGACACCTTACTTGTCGGTAACTTTGGACTCAAAATAGCCGATTCACCGCAAGGGGTGCCCTGGGGCACTCTCGGCAGATTTTGGTTTAGGCTCCACCGAAGAGCCTTTTCTTGCATTAACGTCGGGAATTCCTCCTGCCCATTCCGGTACCGTTGTCCCGGCCTTTACCCGAACCTCTGCCTCCCCGCCCTTTTCCTCGTCCGGGCTGGCCGGTGGCGCCCTGAGCTTCCTGTAATTCTCCCCGGGCCAACTGGTGAACTGCTTCTTCGGCGGTCAGCCCGCTTGCCTGGTACATCTTTACGCCGCTCTGGGTAAATACGCGGGCAAGGTTCGGCCCAAAATTTCCCCCGATTATTGCCTGGATTCCTTCGTTGGCGAGCATCTGAGCCGCCTGAACCCCCGCTCCGGATTGGGCTTTGCTGAATTCGTTTTTCAAAACTTCGCTATTGATTATCTCTTCGTTGGAGGTTTCTACTATAGTGAAAGAAGGAGCCCGGCCAACTATTCCCGATACCCTGTCCTCAAGTCCACCCTGCTGAGTCGCTACTGCAATCTTCATGAAATCACTCCTGGCTTTGTCTTTAGGTTAAACTCGTTTTTCACTTTGTTAACTTCTTATAGTGAAACCATAAAACTGGCCTGGTTATTTTGATAAATTAGTTCCGATCTTTCACGTCCGATCTTAACAATTGACCCGAATTTATACTTATCTACTCTGTCAAGTACCTGGCAACTAATTTACCTTAAAAGTTGGATGTATGCAAAATCTCGTAAGTAAGATCTCGACCAGACAGCTGTCGGATTAATTTCCCGGGTCCGACGATAAAAACTGTAGTTTTAATCCGTGCCCAGGCCTTCTTTTAACAGGTATATCATGTCGTCGATCTTATTAAGAAACTCCTCGGCTCCTTCCTCTATTGGGGTCCGGAGAAACAGGTCCGCGAGGTTCAAATTA
>JGI1689J12820_1000076_pt1 | contig 18395 bp, 11 predicted proteins | sample PRCRCaboRojoPR_6_FD_12820 | JGI IMG/M metagenome (IMG submission 12820)
TTACACCTTCCTCTCGATTGAAAGCTGGACCAGGGGGCTATTTACTTTGTGGTCTCTTACCTATTAGCCGAAGTCCAGCACGCAACGGAGAGGAAAGTTCAGATTCGTTGAAATCAAAAATGATTTCAAAGATGTTAGATTTTCTTTAGAGGATCGAAGGCTCCGTTGAGTGCTGCGAAGGCCGGGTCCCCGCGCCCGGCCGGTTGGTAAACCGCGAATCTATCTAAATCAGGCGCCCCCTACCTCCGGCCAGAATAAATCCACTTTATTCCATCAACCCATCTCTTCAAAAAATAGCGGTTAAACGTTGTCATATCCCGACTATTGCGTTAACCTATCATCCACTAATATGACAAACGACGAAAAACGACTGGAGAACTTATTCTGGGTCCGGGACAGGCTGGAGGATCGTTTCGGCTCGATAGAAAAAGACAGGTCGAGAACCCCTCTAGATACTTTAGTCCAGACCGTACTCTCTCAGAACACCAATGACGACAACCGCGATAAAGCCGAGAAGAGCCTCTGGGAAACCTTCGACAGCTACTCGGCCGTAGCGGATGCGTCGGTGGAGGAAATAGCGGATTCCATAAAAACAGCAGGGCTCCAGCACCAGAAAGCAAAGACGATAAAGGGTATTCTAACCGGTCTCCGGGAAGCCGGAGGACTGGACCTGGACTACCTGGACGACCTGGGACCGATGGAAACCTGGAAAAAGCTCATGGAATTCGACGGAGTCGGGAAAAAGACGGCGGCGGTGGTGTCCCTTTTTGCTCTGGATAAACCAATATTCCCCGTGGATACCCACGTCAGACGCGTTACCTCCAGGCTGGAATTGATAAAGTCCGGCGAAAACCACCACGAGACGCTTACCGACCTCGTCCCCGAAGAAGATATGTACCAGTTCCACCTTCACCTGATAAGGCACGGAAGAGAGACCTGCAAGGCGAGAAAACCCCGGTGTGAAGATTGTATCCTGCTCGACCGCTGCCCCACAGGTCAGGACAGACTGGAAGACGAATAGCAGTTGAAGTTCCCACCTGTCGAAGTTATAGTCACAATGAACGTGCGCCCGTAGCTCAGCTGGACAGAGCGACGGATTCCGGATCCGTAGGCCGGGGGTTCGAATCCTCCCGGGCGTACCAAATGCAAGCTACAACGGGAACTAAATAAGTTTCTTTAGGAGATTTTACAGTTTGAGTACCGGATTAGTCGCCCACCTCCCAATTTAACTCCCCGTCTTTACCTAAAATTACAACCGAAAAACCTGACGTCTTTCTAGCTTCATCCTCCGATGTTTCCGGTAACAATTCTCTTGTATTGGCCCGGGCCAGAAACCATCTCTAAAGAGACAAAATGAACCAAAACAAGTTAAGGGTTTTAGAAAAGTTTTCGGTCAGATCTTCGGTAGATCCGAAATATAAGAGAGGAGAATAAGCAAAAAGTAACTCCCCTGAGGACAACTCGAGCCGTATCCAGTCATTGTATTCGTACTCTTATTGAGCCCGGAATCCGCTGGATGAGTTCCTTTATCGTACTTCGTTTCAAGTTGGTTGATCCGGCAAGATAACATCACAGCGATTCGTAAAAAGCCAGAGAAACAATCAGAGGTCAAGAACACGCCCAATGAACGGAGCTTGTAAAGAAGCAGCTTACGACCTTAACCCGGGGTTTGTAGATAACTTGGCCCAGCAGTCGAGCGAGCCGCCTTTGAATTATGCCCAGAATAAAGGGAACATACTTAAATAATAACCGGCAGTTTTTAAGGGAGGGCATACGAGCTTGCCCATTAAACTGTGCGGGAGTTTGTGGCGGAATAGTGTTAATTCTTTCCTACACTNAATGGTATTTTTATTCAAGAAGGAGATAGGTTTACTTATCAGCCCTTATCCTTATACATATTTCTATCCGCTTCATTTATCGCGTCTTCTAACGATCTACCCTGGTCAGGGTTCCAGTACGATACACCCATTGCCAAAGTAAGCTTGAAATCCAGTAAATCTAACCGCTCATTTCGCTCGGCTAAATTATCTTTCAAGCGGTCAACTATATGTAGGGAATCTCCGTCCGTCTCGGGCATTACTACAATGAATTCGTCACCGCCGTACCTCGCCACTATATCGGCAGCTCTGACGTTTTCCTTCAACAGGGCAGCTACTTCTTTCAACACTCGGTCTCCCGTTTGGTGAGAGAATTTATCGTTGACTTCCTTGAACCTATCAATATCAACCATCAATATGGCGAGTGATCCCCCACCTCTTTTACACTTTTCTACCTCCCGTTCTAAGGTCTCCCGTAAGTACCTGCGGTTGTATAATCCCGTAAGGTGGTCCCGGATAGCTTGTTCCTTCAATTCCTCCTCCAATCTAATTCGTTTTATTTCCTGATGCAGGTGACTTGCCAGTATTTCAGTTAACTCCACGTCCTCCTGCGAAAAATCACCAACGGTCCTGGTACCCACCTGCAAAACCCCTAACCCATCTATAGGAACGCTCATATGTGATCTCAGTTCGGGTNATTCCGGCTTTGCAACATCTACTTCTTGCAAGTCATTGCTCCAGAAAGTCTTTCCGTTTTCAATCGTTTTCCCAATTAAACCCTCGTCCATATCGAACGGGGATAGATCTCTCAGAGGCAAACCCATAGCTGCAGTCGGAACGAGCTTGTCCTCCCGGATCAAATAGATCAGTGTGATGTCGAACTGAAATATATTCTCTATTGCCTCCAGTGTCGTCCTGCACAGTTCGTTTTCGGACCCACAGCGTTGAAATCGCTTAACTGCTTCATGCAACTGCTTAAGTCTATCTCGCTCTTTGTGTAAAGCCTGTCGAGCCTCCATTCTCTCAGTTATATCCCTGTTGATCGAAATATTTGCCCGTTTGCCTTCGTATTCGATTGGGGTTGCCACTACTTCCGTCCAGTACTCCGTACCGTCCTTTCTTTGCTTTTTTTCGACAAAACTAACTGTTTCGCCTCTGGCTAACTTATCGTGTACCTCTTGATAGTTCGATTCAGCTGAACTCTCCAGTGTTAGTCGGTCGATGAGGTTTATGCCGACCAGTTCTTCCCGGGTATAGCCGGTCTGTTTTTCCGCCGTAGAGTTAGCTTCTAAAATCCTGCCGTGATTCTCTCCGCCCATTTCCAGAACAAAAATGGCATCTCCCAGCTCCTCGAAATATTGCCGGTACCTTGATTCGCCATGTTCCAATTTCTCGTTTACTCCACTTAGCTTTCGGCCCAGCAACCTGATCTCCGTTACGTCCTCCATAGTGGCCAATACACCCTTAACGCCGCTGCTATTTTCAAGAGGGTAATAGGTTACGCTAAACTCTCTTTTACCGAGCTCCGGGTGGTTACGTTTCATCCGGTAATTTACCCTTTCTCCCCTGAGGCTTCTATCCAGATTGGGCTTGATTTTCCTCTTAAATGTATCTCTGTCAATCAGTTCCCACGCTTTTTTGTCGTGAAGTTCTTCTCTCGTAACTCGGTATAACCCCATGTAAGCTTGATTGGCAAATAAGTAGTTATAGTCGTTATCACAGACAGCGATTGGGTCAATNGATCTCTCTCCGGATAACTTGTAATCCTTNACAAATTCCTCGAGCTCGTTTGGTTCTATGATTTCCTCTAATGCAAGGACAATGCCGTCGAATTGCCCTTCCGCATCAAACAAAGGGTGGGCGTTTAGGGTAAGAAGTCCCCCAGCTTTCCCTGGGCTTTGCACGGTCCACTTTAACTGTTTGACGCTATCCCCTTGCTCCTCGGCACTTCCCAAAGACCGAATCTCGTTGAACTCCAGTCCGTTTCTTGAGCCTANTAAATCGTTAGTTANATCGCTGTAAGTAAAGTCGGTTAATTCGTCTTCCTTCATGTCGAGAATTTTTTCTGCTGCTTCGTTCGCGTATTTTATTTTGCTGCTCCTTTCAATTCGGAGTATGCCAACAGGATTTGATTCGGCAAGCTCCTTAAAGGATATTGCTTTATCGTCCGAGCTTTCCCGACTGTTCATCTTGCCTCCTTTTCATAGAGAAAGGTGAAGTATAAACAGCATATATAAATTTCTAATTTATCGCAAACTGACGAGCTGGAAGCTGCCCAATCGGGNTGACTTGACAAAANATTCCTGACANAAAAGTTGGCTATATACGTAAGCCAAAAGGCTAACTCCACTCGACCCGACCGAACTTCTACCCTGGAACTTATTTATAGATGGGGAAAGACTACCCTAATAACCTAAACAGAGAAGGCAATACCAATAATAGCTGAGATTATTTGGTCTTGCTCTTTTGGTAAAACAAATTGGGTGTTATGGCTTCCGCTGCATTTGCTCTAACAGTTAAGCTAAGAGAACGTAGCCGAGGGGGAGGAAACTATCGAAAGCTCGGGACACAGAGGAACGGACCACGAGGGGAAGCCAGTCTACCAAAGTGAATTAATTATTTTCAGGGATCAACCAATCCCGAACTATTTGAGGAAGGGTACAACGATTGAGGGCCTAACAAACATGTTCACGAAAATGGGACGTCTCGCTCATTTTAGTGGTCGCTATTTTAGCAGTGCTGGTTAACCTAGTTGACGAAAATTTGGCAAAATATTCCGTACGAAGTAAAATTAACTGAGGAAAATTCGAAACGCTAAAGGGGGCGAAGGAAAATGCGAAAAAAGAGTACGGTTACGATCAAGCTTTTGGTCGTTTTTAGCCTGGTTTTCTACCTTGTGGCGCCGGGGTTTACGGGATTTTCACAGGATAACGGCGAGTCCTACTCGATAAATCTCTGTAACTACACTATACCGGAAACCACCTATCAAAGTCTTGATCTCAATTTTGACTATCACTTCTACGACGACCCCGAGTTGAGCGACGCTGGGGACATTAACCGTGGAAGCGCTTTTGGAAACTACGGTTTTATCTACACTCATCCCGATTACAGTTTGAATTTGGCTTCAAACGCCAGCGTATCACTGTCTCAGGACGAACTAACCTACGACGCCGTAGGAGAAGCACGTTATAACGCCTACTTAACCGAGACGGACCTCTTCGGGTTCGGCGGGTTTCAGACTACTTTGTCCAGCAGTTTTAGCGAAAACGTTGGCGTCAAGGTCCTGACAGGATCGGGATTTGGGCGATTCAAGAACGTAACGCCTCTGGTCAAAGCCGTTTTGATCAGGAATATGCTCCAGCGGAGATACGTTACCGACGACGTCTTGCCCGCCCGATTGACGAGACAGATAGCTCAGCTTATCGATAAGATGGGCCCGGAGAAAAGCCTGGACGAAACGGTGTCCGACATAACCGACCTGCTGGAGTCCGATCCGGACCTCGAGGTAGAAAAACTCGGGGCCGTAGAGGTTCTACGGGTGCGGGAAATAATCCAGGAAGGTACCGATCAGCGTCTCTGCGGCTGGGAAATCAGAGCTGGGCTCGGCTACGAAGCAATCGATCCTCAGGGCGAAGCCCGGGATTTCCTGGTCGACGGTGCAATAAGGTTTGCTCGACCGTTCACCACGAGTTCGCAACTCACGCTCGGGCTTGACTTCACGTCCCCGTTTGAGCTAACGGAGTCCTACACCATCAACGCGCTAGCCAGCTACACCTATCAGTTCAACCGGAACGTTGATACCAAGTTTCAGTACTCTCTCCTCTACAAACAGGGAAACGCTCTGTACTACAACCACAACTACTCGGCAACGGCGGATATCCAGATTCGGAGGGATTTGACTAGTTCTGTCACCGTGAAGTTGAACGATAATTCCGGCTACGAAGAAATGACCAAGGAGATAACTATAGGACTTTCTTACAGCCTACTATAAGAAACTGGACCTGGAAGCAAAGAAATCGCTTTAGTCGCGCTCTCTTCGGCCAAAAGCCGTGGGGTTCTGCTTGTATTTGCTAAAATATTTCCTATGGTGTCAGNGCATTATGTTTCTTTTAGTCTATCCAGAAAAACAATTAACATAGGTTGAGCTTGCACAACAACCGTTCCCTGTTCTGTTGGCTATCACCGCGATGGCCCTCTTTACCGGTATCCTTAATACACGTGGAATCGGTACAGGTCCAACCCTTCCTCGCTCCCCGTCGTGCCCTACCGTGTGTGAAATCGGGAAACACAATAATCACTCCTTATTAGTAAGTCTTCCTAATTCGGATTAATTATCCTTAATTTAATTGTACGGCTCGGTCGCCTAATTACAACGTATAAAAGCTGTAACTCTCGGCACATCAGGGTTCCGCTAGCTCTCGTCCGGGGCGGGGAGTTTCAATACGGATATATCGATATCCCTCATCACTTCCAGAGACTTGTCACCGGACCATATACTGGTCAAAATGTTCTGCTTTTCCGGTGAAAAAGCCATCATATCGTACCTGCCTTCCTTTGCCTCAGCTAACATTTCCTCCTGAATCTCGCCGGTGCGATACCTAACTTCGGCCTCCATGCCCCGTTCGGCGATTATCTCCCGGGCGGGCTCGAGATAATCGAACTCTTCCCGGGCGTAGTTTTCGAGCGACTCCATGAGGTATTCCTCTTCTCCCGAGGTATATCCTTCGAACTTCTCTCCTTCTTCGCTCAATATTGCAAGGAAGGTTATCGCTGGTTTGGACCCCTCGAGAAGGTTGGCCAGGTAGGAGACCAGGTTGGTGCTCCTCTCTCTGTCATTCGGTACGTGAATCAGAACGCGCTCGCAGGAGGTAAGTTCTCCCTTATGGACGTGCGTCGGAATCGGGGACTTCCTGACGATTTGATTTACGTGCGCCCCGAGAATGTTCTTTCGGAAACCGCCCTTGCCGTAAGCTTCTAGCGAGAGCAGGTCGTACTCCTCCTTCTCCAGCTGATTCAGTACTTGTTCTACCGGGTCACCCGAGGTAGAGAGAGTGCCCAGCTCAAATTCGGGCACCGCCCCTTCCATCGTCCGCTCGGCTAAGGACGTCACTTCTTCCTGTGAGGGCCTTTCTTCCTGATTCCGCTGCTCTTCGGCGAGGTTCCGTCTTGCGTCGTCCGTTATTAGGTCGAGTATTTCCTCGACGTGGATCATATCAAGTTTTCCGGCTTTGCCACGGAGTATGCTGGCGAGAAACCTCAAAGCGGGGTTATTTTCCGTAACGGCCCGGAGATGGTGTAAAACCGATATATCTTCGTTAGTCATAGAAGTCACTCCAGAGACGAATTATCATCGATTCCCCCCTTACTTAAATCAACCCTAAAAGAACCCACCACGTAAATACCACCAAAAACAGGACGACAAAACTGGCCAGAGTCAACCAAACCCCCGCCACGAGGAAATCCTTGGGCTTCACGTGACCCGTGGAATAGATTATGGCATTTGCCGGCGTCGCCAGCAGCAACAGAAAACCGAGCGAGGTGGAAATGGCTGTCAGCAACCCCATAGCCAGCGGATTAATCGACGCCAGTTCGGCCATTTTGAGCGTTATCGGTCCGATGACACTGGCAGTCGCTCCCGCACTCATCAGGTTGGTCATTGTCATGCTCAGCACCGAACTGGTAAGGGTAATCGGGACCAATCCGCTCAACCCCAGACCGTCCCGGACGAAGGAGAGAACCATATTCGCTATCCAGCCTGCCGCTCCGGAACTCTCCAGGACCGACCCCAGACTGAGCGCCCCCATGTAGATTAGAATTACACCCCAATTGATGTTCGTGTGGTAATCCTCCCACTTGACTATGCCGAATACCAGATAGAGTATCGCTCCGATAAGAGCTATTATTCCCAGTCCGAGCGTTCTGCCCATGGTAATCCAGAGGAAGACTATTAGAACGAATATTGCTATGGTAACTCCGGTTTCACCGGTTATCTCGCGCTCTTCCAGCTCGGCCTGGAGTCCTGCCGTGGCTTCCGAGAGATCGGTAATCTTCGGTTGAAAAGTTCGATAGAGGATCCAAGAAGTGACCGGAATCAGTATCAGAGTGATGGGAAACGAATAGACGATCCACTGCCCGTATCCTATGTTGATTCCGTGCATCCTCTGGAGAAACCCGAGGATTATGATGTTTCGGCCGCCACCGCTGGGGGCGTATAGCGCGCCGATACTGGCTCCGTACGCGACCGAAAAAAGCAAAAACTTACTCAACCCCGCAACCGCCCTGTCCGTAGTCTCTTTCATAGTCCTTACTAAGGAGAGAACCATCGGTGTCATCACGGCAGCTACCACGTGACCGGCGATAAACCCCGCCAGCAGGGCACAGCTGCTCACCAGAGCAAAGCTAATCCGTTTCGCGCTGCTTCCCAGTCTGTCAATCAGGAACAGGATCAGTCTCTGCCCTACATCCTGTGTCGTAAGAGCAACACCGATCATTAGAGCTCCCATGATAAAGAAAACCGCGTCGTGCATGAACGAGCGGGCTACAGCATTGGGCGTTCCCAGACCCATTACAACCTGATAGACGGCTATAAAGAGGATAGTCCCCGGTGCCGATATCGGCTCCGCAATGAAAAGAACGACGACCGCGGATAACAGGGCGAGGGCTTTATGCCCCTCGGGAGATAGGCCTTCCGGTGTAGACAAAGATAGAATGATAACTACGAGGAGCGTAGTTATCATAAACCAGGTCCAGCGGGATTGAAACCATTTACGTAGCTCCTTCATCCTGCCCCACCTCGATCTCTAAATTTTCGTACCTTGTCTTCGGTTGAGAGTTACAGATCAACCGGCTCCAGTCGACTTGTTTTTCTTTTATTACCCCAGGGTACGGTTAAACTTCGCTTATTCAATAAGGTTTGCCCCTTCCCCACTTTCAAGATACTTTAGTCGAGAGGAGATTTTTTATCAAGACTGCTTCGAAAAAGTTGTCTCCGTCGGCGGTGACGGCCCAAGAGGTCTTGAGGAAACTCCGCAGGCCGGCGGGAGAACATAGTCTGGTGTCTTTAGAGCTTAACAGGACGGTACGCAACAAGGTAGAGCCCGCCCGGCTAATTGTTTTTGCCTTCAGGAAGAAGTAGAATTTATTGGCAAGCATTTGAATAAATTATCATCAATTACCTCGGAGTCGTTATGGAAAACAAGAAATCAAAAACCCCACCTGAAGAAAGAAAAACCGGCCCGCAGGAGCTAACAGAAACAAGTCCTGTGGCAATTACGAAAGTCGATCTCGACGGAAATATCGTCTACGCAAACAGCAGAGCAGAAGAGATACTTGGGCTCGAAAAAGGCGAAATAACGGATAGAGATTACGACGACGAAAAATGGAAGATAGCCGATATTTCAGGACAAACGATGCCGAAGGACCAGCTTCCGTACCGGCTCGTCAAAGACACCGGTGAGGCGGTCTACGACGTACGGCACTCTATAGAACGGCCGGATGGCGAGCTCGTACTTCTCTCCGTAAACGCCTGTCCCTTGCGAGACGAAACCGGAGCTTTCGTTGGAGTAGTAAGCGTTTTCGAGGACATTACAGAAAAAGCGAAAAAAGAGGAAGAACTGAGGAAGAGCGAGGAACGGTTCCGGCAGGTGTACGACAACATCTCTACCGGTATAGCAAGAGCCTCACTGGATTTGACTATCGAGGGAACCAACCGGGCTTTTTCTCAAATGCTCGGTTACGAGGAAAGAGAGCTGGTTGGAAAAAAGTTAGACGATATCACTCATCGGAAAGTAATCGGGGAAAATTCGCCCGACCGGACTCGCCTAAACAAGGGAAAAGTCGAGCACTTCAGGCGAGAAATTAAGTTCACTCACAGTGACGGCCACCCCGTCTTCGGCATACTTGAAGCCAATTTGGTTCGTGATCCCGACGATAACCCCTCGCACTTTCTCTGCAGCGTCGTGGATATAACGGAACGTAAGGAGGCCGAGCACAGATACAGGGAGGTCGTAGAAAACGCCCACGACTCGATCTATACTATCCATCCCGAAAAAGGTTTCCAGTACGTAAATCCGGCTTTTGAAGAATTAACCGGTTACAGTGCAAAGGAACTATGTAACGAGGACTTCGATTTCATGGAAATAATCCATCCCGACGACGTAAGTCTGATAGAAGACCGGGCAAAAAGCAGAAAAAAGGGAGCGGAGTTACCCAATAAATACGAATTCAGGATCATAGCGAAGGACGAATCGGTTAAGACGGTTACAGCAACAACAGTTCCGCTTCCGGCCAAGGAACACCTGATAATGGGGATGCTCAGAAACATAACCGGAGAGAAGCACAGAGCGGAACTACTCGACGCCTTCAACCGGTCCGCAGTAGAAATCGAGAAAGCCCTAACTTCAAAATCCATGTTTAATTCGGTTTCCGACCGCCTCAAGGAACTCGGGTTCGATTCAATCATCTACCTGCCGACCGAAGACCGGAGCGGACTGGTACCGACTTACCTCAGTTTCGGCAGCAAAGCCCTGACAGCAATCGAAAAGCTGACGGGACTCAACAAGGGTGAATACGCCATTCCGAACGATAGCTCTACCCCTCACGGACGCGCGGTCCAGTCTCGGGAAACCTATTTCACCGACAGCGTAATTGAAGGCTTCAACGCGATATTCCCCGACAGGTACGCGAGGTTCGCCGAAAGGGTGATTGACCTGCTAAACTTACCGGGTAAGGAGATCGCCGCACCGATAGTCGTCGAAGACGAGGTTATCGGCGTCTTCAGCCTCCTTGCAAACGATCTGGAACCACAGGACAGGACGACGGTTACGGCGTTCGCAAGACTCCTTGGAGCCGGTTTTCAAAAAACTAGACTGTTCGAAAAAACCCGGGAAGAGATAAGCAAACGAAAAAAGGCCCAGGAAGATCTGGAGGAGAGCGAACGAGAACTGAGACAATCCTTCGTGGAACTCGCCCGAACGACTTCCAAAGTGATCGGAGTCCGGGACCCTTACACCCAGCAACACGAGCAGCGCGTGGCAGAGCTTGCCAGAGAGGTAGGAAAGAGACTGGAACTCGAAGACGACCGGCAGCTCGGGCTTTATCTGGGGGGAATAATTCACGACATAGGCAAGATAGCCATCCCTGAGACCGTACTTACGAAACCGGGAAACTTAAAAGACGTAGAATGGGAAATGATAAAATCTCATCCCAGGGTGGGTTTCGAAGAGATTCTAAACGAGACGGACTTCCCCTGGCCGGTAACGGAGATGACGCTCCATCACCACGAGAGACTGGACGGGTCCGGTTACCCTCACGGACTGAAAAAAGACGAATTATCCCTCGAGGTAAGAATCCTGGCGGTAGTCGACGTAGTAGAGGCAATGAGCTCCAGAAGGCCCTACAGGGCGGCAAGGTCCAAAAGCGAGGTTCTAAAAGAAATCCAGGCCGGCAGGGGCGACAAGTACGACCCCGACGTGGTTGATATCCTTGTAGAAATGATAGAAGAAGGGGAGATCGAGTTTGGGTAATACGAACCGGCCAGGACGGGATCACGGGCAACTCTACTTTAACCAAATCCCGAATACTCCCTAGATTCGAGCCGACTTACACTTCAACATGGAGGAAGAAAGAACTCTAACCCTGAGGTCCCCTCAGGAGGTCTCTCCGATCAGACCTACTTGCTGGGCGATAGTCATTCCCTCTTTCACCCCGATTACCGTGACCGAACTCAACTCACAGTGATGACAAACCCCCTTAGTATTGCGTTATAGTGATATTTAGAAACCGTACCGGTATAATTGGTACGTTGTTTTATTTTATATTCGAAACACTAGACAGGTAATTCGTGAGGTGATTGGCCGTGAATGACAGGAAAAATGGAGACAAGAAGGATTCTTCGGAAATGGATATCGACCTGAAATTGCTCAAGTCGAAAGCACTGGATTCACTTCTAAGCGCCGTCGTAATAACAAATACCCGGGGCGAGGTTATTTACGCTAACCCGGCTTTCTGTGACCTGTGGGAGGTGGAAGATTCGGACGAAGTGACCGGCCGGCTTCTTGGTGATTTCGTAAAGGAAAAAAATAAGCTGGAAAAGGTGGTGGACGACGCGCTAAATCAGGGAAAATGGGAGGGCGAGCTGGAACTTTCTCGCGAAGATAGCGATTTACTCGAAGTCAAAGTGTCCGCAACTCCCATAGAGACCGAAGGCGAACCCGTCGCCAGAATGGTTACCTTCACCGATATAACCAGCCTCAGAGAAAAAACCAGAACTATTCGGCGTCAGGCAGAGCAACTTATAGAATCATCCACCCCGATAATCGAAGTATGGGACGGTGTTCTCGCCGCTCCATTAATTGGCCAGCTCGACACGGAACGGACTCAGAGGTTTATGGAAAGGCTTCTGGAGGAAATAGTAGACTCTCAATCGGAGACAGCTTTGATCGATATAACGGGAGTACCGGACGTCGATACCCGGACTGCCCAGCACTTGATCGAGACCGTGGAATCCGTAAAGCTGCTTGGAGCGAAAGTCGTATTGACGGGTATTAGCCCTTCAATCGCCCAGTCTATTGTCCATCTCGGCATTGACCTTTCCGAAATAACGACGAAAACCACCCTGGCCGAGGGTTTAAAACACATCTTCACCGAAGATACCCCATGGAAAATTACCCAGTAAGCGCCACCCGAATTCTCGACAGGAGGGTATGATGACCGAAGAAGAAGTATCCATCGTAAAAGTCCGAAATGTTTTACTGGTTACTATTCCTTCTTCACCGAGTGATAGGACTATTGACAACCTACAGGATAGTATTCTCACGGGGATGAAGAACGTAAACCCCGAAGGAGTAATACTCGACATTTCCCTCGTAAATATCGTCGATTCTTTCTTTGCCAGAACTATCGAGGAGACTTCCGAAATGATATCTCTTATGGGGGGAAGAACCGTGATAGCGGGAATGCAGCCGGCAGTAGCGGTAACCGCAATGGAGTTGGGACTTAATTTCGGGAACGTGGAAACAGCATTAAACGTCGAGAAAGCACTCGACGTCCTGTCGGGACCCGGGACGGAAGAATCGTCCGACCAGGGGGAAGAAGTTCGATGAACCCTGGACCGGACGCCACGACCCTGAATGGCAAGATGGAAATTAAGTCCGACACGGACGTCGTGGACATCCGAAGCAAGGTCAGAGACCTGTGCAACAGGATCGGGTTTTCACTGCCGGAGACGACGAGGGTCGTGACTGCGACCTCCGAACTGGCTCGAAACATAATTGAATTCGCCGGAACGGGGGAGGTACGGTGGAAGATACTGGAAAACGACTCGGCCTCGGCGCCCCAAGAAGAAACGGTTGGCATAGAGTTAACCTTTGAAGACGACGGCCCCGGAATCGAAGATCTCGAATGGGCAATGCAGGACGGTACCTCGACCGGAAACGGTCTCGGGAAGGGCCTACCGGGAGCGAAAAAGTTGATGGACGAGATGGAAGTGGAATCCGGTCCGGGGTCCGGAACCAGAATCACCCTGAAAAAGTGGTCGGTCGGAAAATAACCGAGGTATATTAAATGTCATACGGTGGCTCCGAAGAGTTAGAAGAAGCAGAACCCGACACCCCCCTCGTACTAACGCTTGAAACCAGAGAGGATATTGAACCGGTCCGGCGGAGGATCAGGGACCTGGCACGGTCATCCGGTTTTGCCGATCGGACTGGCGACATCTCCCTCGCGCTCACCGAGCTATGTACCAACCTTTTCAAGTATGCCGGGGGTGGCAGGGTGAAGGCGAAATTATACCCGAATTCGGCCCATCACGGGGGTAAGACTCCCGAAGAGCCGGGACTGGAGATTACAGTAACTGATTCCGGCCCTGGAATACACAACGTCCAGCGGGCGTTCGAAGACGGGTTCTCCAGTTCAAATAGCCGGGGTAGCGGCCTGGGAAAAGTGAATCAGGCAGCAGACGAAATCGACGTAACAACCGGCCCGGAAGGGACGAAATTCACCTTTCGAGTCTGGAGCAGGTCCCCCGATAAAGGCTCGGATTCGACAGTACCGCCGTTGAGCTTCGGATTTGCGACCCGCAAACATCCAGCCATGGAACAAAACGGGGACGCGTTTATCCACAAACTGTGGGGTAACCGAGCCCTGATAGGCGTAATAGACGGAGTGGGACATGGAGAACCCGCCCACGAGGCTTCTTCAAAGGCACGGGAGTACGTAGAGAACCATTACGACGTATCACTTAAATCCGTCCTGGCCGGAACGAATAGAGCCTGCAGGGGAACGAGGGGCGCGGTCGCAGGATTGCTAAGGTTTCACTGGGACGAGGAAGGTGTCGATATGGAGTTTGCCGGCGTCGGCAACATCGAGTGCGGGATGGTCGCGGATCAGGAAAAGGAACACCTTATTTCCAGGCGGGGACTGCTTGGTAGTTCCTTTCCCGTTCCGAGGATCGAGTTCAGAGAATGGTCGGGAAGCGAGCCGAAAACGATCTTTCTTCACTCCGACGGAATAAAATCGCACTGGTGTTTTGAAGATTTCGAAGGCATAATGGAGCAATCGGCACCGGCGATGGCAAACAGGTTGCTTTCCGAGCTTGGAAGAACAAACGACGACGCCACTGTAGCCGTTACAAAGTACGTGCCGGGAGAGCGGGATGCATCTCTTTGATTCCTTGGTCAAAACAGATGCCAGAAGCCAGTTACCGGCCTGGTATAGAATCTGGCCGAATTTAAAAGCTAACCGTCGGGGTAAATTTTCCCAGGGGAATGAAGTTAAAAACCTTTAAGATGAGGTTTACCATTGAATAACAGAAGAGAACTCAAACGAGACCTGGAAGAGGCAAGGGAAAGGGTCGACCAGTTGGAGGAAGAACTCGCCAAAACTCAGAGGGGTCTTAACGCCCTTTCTCTAGAACTGGAAAGCCGTGTGGAGGCAAGAACCAGAGCATTGGAAGAAAGACTCGACCAGTTCCAGCGATTGTTTAACGGGACCGGAGACGCAATATACATCCACGACCCTGATGGAAACCTGTTAGAGGTAAACGACGAAGCCACGTCCCGGATGGGTTACTCGAAGGACGAACTGTTATCGATGAAGATAACCGACCTGCGCCCTCCTTCTGACGACAGCCCCATTCCAAACCCCGATGATAATCAGGTCTCGTTCGAAACAACCCACCTCACCAATAAAAACGAAGAGTTTATCGTAGAAGTAATTGCGACGAGCATAATATTTGATGGGAACCGGGCAGTTCTAAACGTAGCGCGTGACATCACGGAACGAAAGAAAGCGGAGACCGCTCGGGAAGAGCTACTTTACGATATAAACGAGAGAAACAAGGAACTCGGAGCCCTCTACAAGGTGACAAAACTCTCCCTGGAAGTGGATGCCCCCCTGGAAAAAATCATGGAAGAGTCCGTCAGGGTAATCCTGGACTCCTGGCAGTACCCCGAGGTAACCTGTGCAAGAATTTCGGTCGACGGAAAAGGTTACGCTTCCGCCAACTTCCAGAAAACGGATTGGCTTCAGTCCTCGACAATCAAGGTAAACGGAAAAAAATCGGGAGAAATTGAAGTCGGATATCTCGAAGAAAGGCCGGAATCGGACGAAGGTCCGTTCCTGGGAGAAGAAAGGGAATTGATCGATTCTCTCGCCAGAATTTTCGGCCAGATGATCGAGAAGCGTCGGGCGGAAAATAGAAGAGACCACCTGTACTCTGTCCTGCAGTCGATCAGAAACGTAAACCAGTTAATAGTCGAGAAGAACGGTAGGGACAAATTAATTGAGGGCGCATGTGAAAACCTCGTCGAAACCAGAGGTTTCCATCACGTATGGATCGCTTTTATGAACGATTCGAACGAGTTGATAAAGGCCTCCGAAGCNGGATTGGGAGAGGATTTTGAGCCGATGAGGAGGCTCCTGGAAGACGGCGACCTGCCCGACCACGTCCAAAGGGCACTCAATACGCCGGAAGTCATCAGCGTCAGCAATCCATACGATAATTGCCAGGATTGTCCGCTCGTCGAACGCTGCAGGGATAGCGGAATACTTACAACAAGGCTCGAATACGAAGGTAACATATATGGAGTTCTTTCAACCTCCGTGCCCCTTCAATTCATCGACGATGACGAGGAGCTGGGACTTCTTCAGGAAGTAGCAGGTGACATTTCGCTGGGCCTGCATAATATAGAAGTCGAAGAAGCACTACAGAAAAGCGAACGGAGACATAGGTCCCTGTTCAACAGCATTAGAGACGCGATCCTGGTGGCCGACACGGATAGAAACATTACCAACTGCAACCCGGCTTTTACCGAACTTTTTGGCTACGAACTTAACGAAATACTGGGGGAAAAAACGGAGTTCGTTTACCACGACAGTGATGACTACGAGAAGATGGGAGAAGAGCTCGCAAAAAGTTCAGAAGATCCCAACTTCTTCTTCACCATAGATTACGAGAAAAAGTCCGGAGAAGTATTCCCCGGCGAAACCAACGTATTTCATCTCAGAGACGATCGGGGTGAAGTCAAGGGTTTTATCGGGTTGATCCGGGATATTACGGAGCGAATCACCCGCGAAAAAGCCCTTGAGAAGTCGGAAAAACTCTACCGAACGGTATTCGAGGGTACCGGCACTGCCATGTTCATAGAGGACGAATCGGAGAAAATCGCCAGGGTAAACGCCGAGTTCGAAAACCTAACGGGTTACTCGGCAGAGGTAGCCGAAGCGGGCATGGACCCCCAGAATCTCGTTGTCGAAGAGGACCTGGAAATGGTGAGACGATACCACGAAATAAGGATGGAAGATCCGGAAAAGGCGCCCTCAAAATATAAAATTACCATGAAGTGCAAAAACGGTGATAAAAAAGAAGTACTTGTAACAGTTAACCGAGTTCCCGGCAGCAACCAGTTCATTAGCTCTTTCGTTGACATCACGGAGTTAATCGAGACCAGACAGGAATTAAGACAGTCCTTCGTCGAACTCGCCGAAACAACTTCCCGGGTCCTCGGGGTAAGGGATCCTTATACGCAACAACACGAACAGCGCGTGGCAAAACTGGCGAGAGAAGTAGGCAGGAGAGCCGGCCTCGAAGAAGAAAAACTGCTCGGGCTTTACCTCGGCGGGATCCTCCACGACATAGGCAAGATAGCCATACCGGAAACTATACTTACAAAACCCGGCAAACTAAAAGAAGTCGAATGGAAAATGATCAAGTCACATCCCGAGGTCGGTTACAACCAGATCCTCAAGGATACGAATTTCCCCTGGCCCGTGGCCGAGATGACGCTACGCCACCACGAACGACTCGACGGTTCCGGCTATCCCAACGGAATAGAAGGCGACCAGCTGTCGCTCGAGGTCCGAATCCTTAGCGTCTGCGACGTGGTCGAAGCCATGAGTACGAGGAGACCTTACAGAGAAGCGAGATCCAGAAGCGAAGTCCTTGAAGAACTAACCGCTGGAAGCGGGATCAAGTACGATCCCGACGTGGTTGATATCCTGCTGGAAATGATCGATGACGGCGAGGTAAGATTTAACGAGGACTAAGGAAGGTAGGGACGTGAACTTCTCCAAACTAAGTCCAGAGGTTTTCGCAGAAGACTTTCCCGAAGCCCTCCGATACAGATAGGTTCATAATACTATTCACCCGGATAGGAACCGGTGCTTCCATTGCTGGCTACCAAAGATAGCAAAAGGGGTTCCTTTACCCGCCACAAATAGTACTACAAACCGACTTCGCACCAACCAGATTGTTCTCCCTCGGGTCGAGAGATATAAACTTGAAAACAAGCCAAATTCCATCGACTTTTAGAATTTTCATTAAATCAGCTAATGAGTTATCATAAAACCGCCTTTCCAAAAAAAGACAAAGGGGGTAAGGGTAAAAAAAGTAACAATGTCCTTTTCAGACCACGACTGCGAAGAGCTCATTGAGGATTTTCCAGAAGCGGTATTTTTGGAGGACTTCGACGGCAATATCCTCGACGTAAATTCGCAGGCCTGCCGGTTGCTGGGCTACAAGAAAGACGAACTGGTCGGGATGACGGTAGACGATATAGTTCCAGAAGGAGCACCGGCATTTCTTCCCGAGCAAATAGACGAGACCACAAGTAAAGATAACCGGCTGGAGACGAAAAACATCACCAAAGACGGTTCGACAATTCCTGTAGAGCTCAGGGGACGGGTAATCCAGATAGAAGAGAAAAACAGGATAATCGTCAGCCTCAGGGATATCTCCGAGAGAAAACGAACCAGGGAAAAATACAAAATTTTAACCGAGGGTTCTTCCCAGGCAATTTACCTCTTCCAGGGCGGTACGTTCAAATACATCAACGATGCCTTTGCCGATATCAGCGGCTATTCCCGGAGCGAACTAAGAAAAATGGATTACGTGGATCTGATCCATCCCGACTTTAAAGACAGAATTAAAACCTGGACCAGACAGGCGATGACGGGAGATTCTTCCGGTTTACCCCAAAGGGTGGAATACAAAATCCGGACCAAAGACGGGGAAACCAGGTGGTTACGGACCCTGCCTTCCACGATTGAATACCAGGGAAAGCCCGCCATCGTCGGAAATGC
>JGI1689J12820_1000077_pt1 | contig 18388 bp, 19 predicted proteins | sample PRCRCaboRojoPR_6_FD_12820 | JGI IMG/M metagenome (IMG submission 12820)
GGCGACTCCTCGACCGGCTCGGACAGGGGGGATTCTTCCTCCTCGTCCAGCGAGGGTTCCGAGGCGGCCTCGGCCGCCGGCTCGTCCGCCTCGCCATCGTCGGCTTCCGATTCGTCGAGAAGCGGTTCGTCTTCCGCTTCCTCGGCTTCCGTGTCGTCCGATTCACCGAGGAGCGGTTCGTCGTCGTCCAGAAGTGATTCACCATCCTCACCGAACGGGCTGTCGGCCTCGAGGGGTTCCTCCACCTCGTCGGATTCTTCGTCGCCCGGCTCACCGAGGAGGGGTTCATCGTCGTCGGCGAGCAGCGAATCATCGTCGGCCGATGTTTCCAGCGGATCGTCGGTCGGTTCGTCACCGACTAGCTCGGGGGCGTCGGCGACGGCTGGCTCGCCCTCGCCCGCTTCGTCGAAGGCTGGCTCCTCGCCGAGGTCATCGTCGGCCTCCATCGGCTCTTCTGGCGCTTCGATATCGTCAGCACCGATCGTCACCGCCTCCTCGCTTTCCGGGACAGCGGTGTCGTCAGCAGGGGCCTCCATGCCGGGTAGGGCGTCACGTTCGCCGGAGATGACCTCGCGGACGGCTTCGGTGCTCTCCTCGTCGACGATTTCGTCGATAGCTTCGATCTCACCGACTGCGTCCTCGGGATCCTCAAGGATGTCGATCGCGGGGTCGCTCATCAGCCCGTCGGCTTCATCGGCATCGAGGTCGCGAATGCCGTAGATCGTCGTGTACTCTTCGCCCGGTTCGAAACTCCGTTCGAACACCACCCGGTTTCCGTCGATTGTCCAGTGATCGCCACCGTACTCCGGATGGAACCCGACGTCGTCCATCGAGATGCGATCGGGGATGGTATCGCTCAGCTGTATCCGAGTGGAATCGTTCCGGGAAGACCGGACGTCAAACACTACCGCCAGCGTCTGAAACTGGTCGGTATTCAATGATTTTCGAACCGAGAACTCCCGGTCCGAGACGGTGAGCTCGTCGCGGGCTGATTCGCTCATATCGGATTACCGGACAAGGACGTATAAATCCCTTCGGGCCGAGTTACCAGACGTAAGAACGCCTCTTGGGCGTCCGAGCGTTCGAGGCGGATTCCTGAAGATGACTGACGACCCCCCACGCGCCGCGACCCTCCCGCCCGGCTACGACGAGGAGGATCCCTACGACGGGGCCGATCTCTCTACCTTTCCCGACTGGTGGCGTCGCAACGTCGAGGAGTTCCGCGAGCACGACATGCGGCCGTACCGACCGCCACGATTCGCCGATGGGGAACTGACGACCGAGCGGATCGAATCCCTCGAAGACGAGTACGACATCGAGCTACGATTCCGGTCGGTCAACCCCCAGGCGGGTGGGCGCTGGGAACTCACGATGAACGGTACGCCGATCGCCACGGTGGACCGGCGTCGGGAAGGGGAGGGGTTTACACGCTACGGGCTCACGGCCGACGAATTCGAGTCGATCGTACGTGACGCAGTTACCGGGTGACGTACACCGAGCCCTCCTCGACTTCGACCTCGTAGCGGGGGACGGCGTACCGGTCGTCTTGGATGTTCAGGCCGGTGGTGACGTCGAACTTCCAGCCGTGCCATGGGCAGGTAATGACGTTTTCCGTTTCGTCCCAGTTCCACTCCCAGCCATCGTCACCCACGACCATTCGTCCAGTGAGGTCGCCCTCGCAGAGCGGCCCCGCCTGATGGACGCAATAGTTTGCGACGGCGTACAGCTCACCCTCGATGTTGAAGACGGCGATCTCCTGACCGTCGATCTCGGTGATGACCCGGGACCCATCGGTCTCGAGGTCGGTTGTCGGTGCGACCCTTTGGCGTGTCACAGCGCGAAGACCTCCGTCGCGGTCTCGCCCATGATCCCGCGGATCGTTTCGTCATCGAAATGGCCCTTGATCCGGTCGAAGAGCTCCTCCGGGGGGTCGAAGTCCGGGTGGGGAAGGTCGGAGGAGTACATGATCCGGTCGGGCCCTGCCATCTCGAGGGCCCAGGCGAGGTGCTCGGGGTTTTGGGCGGTGTGACCGAGCGGCTGCGTCGAGAAGTAGAACTTCTCGGCAATGTAGTCCGATGGGAGCCGGTTCAGGATCGCCACTTCGTCGGCCAGCTCGAGGTAGTGATCGTCGAGCCGCCAGATCATGTACGGGATCCAGCCGATCCCGCTCTCCTGGAGCACCCAGTCGATGTCGGGGAACCGTTCCGGGAGGCCCTGGAACAACATCGTCGTCAGGTTCCACATGTGGCTGAACGGATGGACGACGGCGTGATCCTCGGCGTAGGTTTCCGAGTAGTTTCGCACCATCGGGAACGCCTTCTGTGTGCCGCCGCTCCCGCTGTGGTAACAGACGGGAAGGCCGTGGTCCTGTGCGGCCTCGTAGATCGGGTCGTACCTCCGGTGACCGGCCGGGGGGTTCAATCCGGTCGCCGGAATCTGGACGCCGACCATGCCGTCCTCGTCGGCCAACCGGTCGATCTCCTCGGCCGCCTTGTCCGGGCGATGCGGAGCGGCGAGGATCGTCGAGACGATCCGCCCGTCGCCACCGTCGATGAACTCGTCGAGGATCCAGTCGTTATAGGCCCGGGCGAGGGCGACGGCCAGCCGGGAGTTCTCGACCGTCGTCAGCGCCAGGTTCACGGTGGGATTGAGGATCGAAAAATCGAGCCCGAACTCGTCCATCTGGTCGAGCTTCGCCTCGAACGGTTCGTCCGGCGTGTCGTCATAGACGTCTCCGAAGGGTTTCGAATGCTGGAACGGGGGGAGGGGATGGGAGATCGAATAGATGTCGTGGAGCGGATGGGCTGAGCGTTCGACCATCTTCCGAAGGCCCCGGTGGTCCTCGTGCATGTACGGGAGGAAGTCGTCAACACCCTCCGTGACGTGGGCGTCCGTGTCCACGATCGCATCCAGCTGGGCGACCGAGGAGAGCCGTTCGTCGGCTGTGCTTGCCATACAGTCACGCACGACCGGGACCGAGATAGGGGTTGTGCCTTCACCGCCTATCGGTTTGGGGCACTCTGCGCCTCATCCTTGGCCGACGTAGGTCTGATTCCGGGTCACCCGGATGGCTTCGTCGAGCCAGGGCGGACGCTCGACGGACGTCTCACCGACCAGTTCGTATCGGACCGCATAGGTCGCCCGGCCGGCGACCTCGAGCCGGACGAAGGAGGCGGCGGGTCGAACCGCCGTGAACTCTAACACCAATCCGGAGTCGAGGATCGCCGCCTCGATCGATCGCGAACCCTCGGCGGCCGTTACGTGATACCGCGCTCCGTCTTCTCGATCGCGATCGGTCACGGTGACCCGATCCCAGCCCCCAAGATAGGCCCGGATGGTCGCACCATCAGGCGGGGCTTGATCCCACCCGGTATCGGCCGTATCGTACGCCCGATAGACGATTCGATCCGGATGCGTCCGCCGGAGAAAGGTCGTCGATCCGCTTGACCAGGCGTCCACATCGGGCTGGGCCGTCCCATCGAAGGGATAGTCGCCGAACGACGTCGAGGCCAACCAGAACCGCTCGTGATCCGGCCCGACCTGAATCTGGGTCGAACTTCCGCCACGGACTGTCCCGTTCGGTCGGTGGACGGTGAGGTTCATATGGACCGTATAGGACCGGCCGGCCAGGGCTTGTTCGTGGGCCCGAGCGAGCTGATCGACGTCTTCGATCCCCTCGGTGGACACGCCGGGAACCGGGACGTAGGGGGCTGGCGTCACGCTGAAGTCCGGCCCTGGATCGCCCGGGATATCGGCCTGACAGCCCGCGAGGAGCACGATCATGACGACACCAACGAAACCAGCCCGCATACTGGACCGTCGAGGTTTCCCGACGGATAACGTATCGGGTCGCCTCGATCCGACATCCTTATTGAACCGCCACGGTGCTCCCGGGGTATGCCAACTGACCACCGGTCGACGGACGTGCTCGTGGTTGGCTGCGGGATGGCCGGATTGGCCGCCGGCCTCGCTGCAGCCCAGTCGGACGTCGACGTGACCGTCCTGGAAAAGGCACCGATCTCCCGACGGGGTGGGCACACCCAGTTCACCGAGTCGTTCCGGGTCCCGACGGCCGATCTCGAACTCGACGCCGAGTTCAACGTCGACTACTCACCGTCGGAGTATTACTCCGACATCATGCAACTGACCAACTACCAGGCCGACGACGACCTCGTCGACGTCCTCACCAATGAGGCGGCACCCACCGTCGACTGGCTCGCCGACAACGGAGTCGACTTCGAGACTGATCCGCCCCATCCAGGCTACACGGCGGGCCGGGTCTGGCTGGACGGGGAGAGCATGGTCGACGCCTTGGTCGAGGCGGTCGAATCGGCCGGTGGCTCCATCATCTACGACGCGGAGGCGCGGTCGCTCGTGCGAAATGAGGAGGGTCGAATCGTCGGAGTCGATGCCCGGATCGACGGCCGGCTCACCACCTTCGATGCGGGCGCCGTCGTGCTGGCGGCGGGGGATTACGGGTCCAGTAAAGAGAAGCGGGTCCGCTATTACGGGACCGGCTTCGAGAAGATGAAGGTCCGGGGCAGCCGGTACAACACGGGCGAGGCCATCGAAGCCGCGCTCGAGGCGGGGGCGAAGACCGAGGGTGAATGGAGCGGTGCCCACATGGCGATCGTCGACGTGGCCTCGCCGGACGTCGAGGGGGGAATCACCCGGATCGACGGGTACCAGTACGGCCTCATCCTCAATCACGACGGCGAGCGGTTCGTCGACGAGGGCGAGGATGCCCGAGCCCACACATATGCAAAGTTCGGCCGGATCATCTTCCAGCAGCCGTACCACGAGGCGTTCATCATCGTCGATTCCAAGGTCGTCGACGACGTGGCCCACATGGGTCCATCGCGGCCGATCACGGCGGACTCGATCGAGTCCCTGGCGAACCGATTGGGCATCGAGGACGTGGAGGGGGCCGTCGAGACGGTCGAGGCGTACAACGCGGCCTGCGATCCGTCAGCCGCCGACGAATACGATCCGGATATCCTCGACGGTAACGCTGCGACGGCTGTCGACCCGCCGAAGTCAAACTGGGCCCTTCCCCTCGACGAGCCACCCTTCACCGGTTATCCCGTCACTGGCGGATTCACTTTTGGCTTCGGCGGCGTGGCCGTCACGGCCGACACCGAGGTGATCGATACGCGGGACGAGGTCATCCCCGGCCTCTACGCCGCCGGTAACGCCACGGGGGGCCTGTTTTACGAGAACTACCCGGGCGGGACCGGGCTCACGAACGCCGCCGTCTTCGGGCGGCTCGCCGGCGAGCGTGCAGCTGCCGACGCGACGGGCAGCTGATGATCGAGCCGTCCGGGGCCAGCAGTTTTACCTCCGGGCGACCACGTTATCTGCCATGGACCACGAGGCGGCGGTCAAGGGCATCGGCGTCAGCGTCGGCGACGAGGGGCTCGGTGCCCCGGCCGTCGTCCTCCGGGCCCGGGAGGAGTTCGTCCCGATCTTCATCAGCCCGGATCAGGCCCAGTCGATGCAGTTCGCCCTCCGCGGCGAACCCTCCGAACGGCCACTCACCCACGACCTCCTCATCTCGATGGTGACTGAATTCGGTGGGGCGATCGATCGCGTCCGAATCGACGACCTCCAGGACGGGACGTTTTACGCGAAAATCGATGCCGAGGTCTACCACGGAGGCGAACGCCAGCGGTTCGTCTTCGATGCCCGCCCGAGCGACGGGATCGCGATCGCCCTCCGGGTCGATTGCTCGGTCCTCATCTCGGACGAGGTCCTCGATGCCGCTGGTCAGCCCCCCGACGAGTTCAATCTGCAGGAATTCAGCGGTGGCCCCGAGGACCCCGACTGGTAACGCCACTCCGCGTCAGACCACCCACGGGTTGACGACGTAGTCCGGCCGACCACCGCCGAGGCCGACCGAGAGTTTCCTGCCCCCGACCTCCGCCGCCCGCGCCAGATATCCGTCGGTCACCCCGGCGACGTGAGGTGACACATACACGTCCGACCGACCGACGAGCGGGTGGTCGTTGGGTGGAGGTTCCGACGAGAGGACGTCCAGGCCGACGCGGATGACGTCCCCATCATCCAGCGCGGCTGCGAGGGCCGTCTCGTCGATGACGCCGCCCCGTGCCACGTTGATCACGTACCCCCCGTCAAGCCGTTCGAGCAATGCCCGGTCGACCAATCCGTCGGTATTCGAGGTTAGCGCCGTATGGACCGTGACAACCGATGCGCGGTCGAACAGCGTTCGGAGCTCGACGAGTTCCACGCCGCTCCCTTCGACATCTTCGCGCGGAAAGCGTGGCCAGATCGGTGACTCCCGTTCGCCGGTCAGAAAGGGATCGTAGCCGACGACCTCGGCGCCGAAGGTGTCGAGCAGCGCTTCGGCGACGGGAAACCCGATGGTCCCGAGCCCGATGACGCCAACCGTCCGCCGGCCGAGTTCGGGGAGCACCTCCCGGGCCCCCGACCAGTCCCCGTCAGCCGTTCGCTCGAATCGACGGGGTAGGTCCCTGAGCAGGCTGATCATGAACGCGATGGTGTGCTCGACGACGGCGGGCCCAGGCCCTTCGGGATTGTGTGTGACGAGCACGCCGTGCTCGGTGGCGGCCTCGATGTCGACGTGATCGTAGCCCGAACCGTGGAGGGCGACCATGCGGATGGTGGGGGCGGCATCGAACACGCGGGCGGGTAGGTACCCCGACCGAATGAAGAGCCCCTCGTGGCCATCGAGGGCGGCGATCACGGCGTCGGCCTGGGCCGCCTCACTCTCGACCGGCATCTCCACGGTATCGATCGCGGCATCGATCGTCGCCCGAAACCGTTCGAGGTCGACGGGATGCTGTTCGGTGTAGGCTACCAGGACCCTTGGCATGGCCTCGCTCTCCCATGCCCGGACAAAGCATTTTCGGACGGTATTCGGGCAATCCAACAATACCGAGGTAATTTAACAGATGGAATTGAACGTTCGTGAAGCCATGAGCGAAGAGGTCAATCCGTTCGAGAGTTTACAGGAGCAGATCGACGATGCCGCCGCGTCGCTCGACGTTCCGGCCGACGTCATCGAGCGGCTCAAACACCCGGAACGGGTGCTCGAGACCAATCTTGCCGTCGAGATGGATTCGGGCGATATCGAGGTGTTCAGAGCCTTCCGATCGCAGTTCAACGGCGATCGAGGCCCCTACAAGGGGGGGATCCGGTACCATCCGGCGGTCACCCGGGACGAGGTCAAGGCGCTCTCCGGGTGGATGGTCTACAAATGCGCGACGGTCGGGATCCCGTTCGGGGGCGGGAAGGGTGGTATCACCCTCGACCCCGACGACTATTCCGAGGCCGAGCTTGAACGGATCACCCGGTCTTATGCGAAGGAACTCCGGCCGTTGATCGGTGAGGACCGGGACATCCCGGCGCCAGACGTCAACACTGGGCAGCGGGAGATGAACTGGATCAAGGACACCTACGAGACGCTCGAGCGGACGACGGAACCGGGCGTGATCACGGGGAAAGCCCTCGAATCGGGCGGGAGCGAGGGTCGCGTCGAGGCGACCGGCCGGTCGACGATGATCGCCGCCCGAGAGGTCTTCGACTACCTCGGCAAGGACATTGCGGATGCAACAGTCGCGGTCCAGGGGTACGGGAACGCCGGTTGGATCGCCGCCCGGCTCATCGCCGAACTCGGTTCGGACATCGTCGCAGTCAGCGACTCGAGCGGCGCCATTCTCGTCGAGGACGGCATGGATCCCGTGGCCGTCAAGGATCACAAGCGCGAGACCGGGAGCGTGGTGGGCTATGCCGGGGCGGACGACGAGATGACCAACGAGGACCTGCTCACCATGGACGTGGACCTGCTGGTCCCGGCCGCGCTGGAGAACGCCATCGACGGGGATCTTTCGCGGTCCGTCAGTGCGGATGTCATCGTCGAGGCCGCCAACGGCCCCCTCACCCCCGAGGCTGACGATGTGCTCTCCGGACGGGACGTCGCTGTCGTACCCGACATTCTCGCGAACGCCGGTGGTGTCACCGTGAGCTATTTCGAATGGGTGCAGAACCGCCAGCGCTACGCGTGGGACGAAGCCACGGTCAACGACCGGCTCGAAGATATCATCGTCTCTTCGTTCGACCGGTTGACCGACGCCTACGAGACCTACGACCTCCCGAACTTCCGGACGGCGGCCTACGTGGTCGCGATCGAGCGTGTCGCTCGGGCGTATCAGGAAGCCGGTAACTGGCCGTAGGGCTGTCGGACTGAGACGGCCCATTGAAGGCCGAGCGTCGACCATAGCCGTCTATGGACTTCCGGTATCCGTGGACGTTCGATGGACGGCGGTCGGCGACGATGGCGACCGGTGGGATGGTTGCGACGAGTCAGCCGCTGGCTGCGCAGGCCGGTCTCGGAATGCTCGCTGACGGTGGCAATGCGGCCGACGCGGCGATCGCGACCGCTGCCGCCCTGAACGTCGTCGAACCGCACATGACCGGGATTGGCGGCGACGCGTTCGCCCTCACCCATTTCGATGGGGAATTTGCGGCACTCAACGGGAGCGGCGCCGCGCCGGCGGAGGCGGACCTCGAGACCTATCGCGAGCGAACGACCGCCGAGACCCGTACCGGCAACCCCGCGATGCCGGCGGACGGTGGCATGCCGGTGACCGTGCCCGGCGCGCTGGATGCCTGGAAGCGGTTACTGGATCGGTACGGGACGCGATCGCTCGGCGAGGTACTCCAGCCGGCGATCCGATATGCCAGACACGGGTTTCCCGTCACCGAAACCGTCGCGAGCCAGTGGCAGCGCCGCGAAGACCGCCTCCAGCAGTTCAGCCAGTCGGCAGCGACGTTCCTCCCGGACGGGACCCCGCCCGAGGTTGGCCAGCGGTTCAGGAACCCGCAATTGGCGGGCACCCTCGAACAGATTGCCGAGGAGGGCGTCGATGCGTTCTATGCCGGGGAGCTCGGCGCAGCCGTCGTCGATGCCGTCCGGTCGAACGGTGGGACACTGGCGATGACGGATCTCGAGGCCCACGCGGGCGAGTGGACGACGCCGATCTCGACGACGTATCGCGGGGTCGAAATCCTCGAACACCCACCGAATGGTCAGGGGGCGATCGCCCTCGAAGCCCTCAACATCGCCGAACAGTTCGACCTCGACGCGGATCCACGCGAATCCGAGCGACTCCATCGATTGATCGAAGCAATGAAGCTCGGGTTTGCCGATGGGTACCAGTACCTGGCGGATCCGGCCATTGTTGACATCCCCCTCGACCGAATGTTATCGAAGGACTACGCTGGTGTCCGAGCCCGGGAGATCGGGCAACAGGCCGCCACGTACGGGGCGAAGGCCGGCGGCGACGAGACGGTCTACCTCACGGTCGTCGACGGGGATGGCAACGCGGTTTCGTTCATTAACAGCCTCTACATGGGCTTCGGAAGCGCGCTCTCGGCGGCGGGCTTCGCGATTCACAACCGCGGGCACTCCTTCAGTCTCGACCCCGATGACGCCAACGCCCTCGAACCGGGCAAACGGCCCTTTCATACGATCATTCCGGCCATGCTCAGCGAGGACGGCGTCTTTCGCGCCTCGTGGGGGGTGATGGGCGGGTCGATGCAACCGCAAGGCCACCTCCAGGTCATCGCGGCGTTGGTCGATTCCGGGTTGAACCCGCAAGCGGCGCTCGACACTCCGCGGTTCCGATGGCTCGAAGGGCGGCGGGTGGCGATCGAGAGCACTCGGCTTCCGGACGAGACCGTTGACGACCTCCGCGACCGTGGTCACGATCTCGAGCTCGAACCGATCTATCTCGAGGACGGCGGTCACTTCGGTGGCGGGCAGTTCATCTACCGTGACGACGACGGTGTCCTGATCGGCGGCTCCGATCCCCGTCGCGACGGACAGGCCGTTGGCCTGTAGAGGCTCTCCGGTGTTCGTGGCGGTTCCGGGCGACCCATCAAAGTTACCCGTAACGGGTCCGTTTTCGGCGCATCGACGGATGAACGACCATGGCTGAGCCACTCCGAGCCGATCCCCGCGTCCATTCGCTGATCCGAGCGATGACGGCGGCCGCTGCCGGGCTCGTCGTCGGCGCCGGGCTCACCTTCCTCGTCGCGGCCCTCCTCGGGACCGCTATCTCCGGCCTCCCGACGGCCATCCTCATCGTCATCACCCTCGTCCTCACGCAGGGCGTGGCGTTCGGCGGGGTCGCCCTGGCCTATCTCTCGATCCGTGGCCTCGGTCGTCGGTTCATACCAGCGGCGATCCCGTCAATCCGTGATCTCGTCTGGGTGATCGTCGGCTACGTTCTCGCCCTCGGCGGGGCGTTCCTGGGGCTCGCCATCGTCGTCATCACGGGCGCCCCAGCGGCCCAAAACCAGCTCGGTGAGGTGGCCGTCGAGAACCCCGAACTCCTGCTCTTTCTCGTGCCTTTCTCGTTCCTCTTGATCGGCCCGGGCGAGGAGCTCCTCTTCCGGGGGATCGTCCAGGGGACGCTTCGCGAGGCCTTCGGCCCCGTGGCCGGCGTGACGATCGCGAGCGCGATCTTCGCCGCCGTCCACTACCTCGCCCTCTCGGGCGGGGCGAGCGCCCGGTTGACCACGGTTGCCGTCTTGTTCCTGCCGAGCCTGGTGTTCGGGGCAGCCTACGAACGGACCCGAAACCTCGTCGTCCCAGCATTGATTCACGGCGCGTACAACGCGACGCTGTTCCTGTTGGTCTTCGTGGCACTGCGGTTCGCCCCCGGGGGCTAGAGCCTACAGGTTCGACCAGGCCTCGTCGACCAGCTCGCCGGTTTGCTCGACGATCGACGACCATTCATCATCGTCCGGGGCGATCCCGATCAACCGCGCGATCTTCATGATCGAGACGTGGTAGACCTCCTGAACACCGGGTTCGACCTCCCAGACCACGACGTTACACGGAAAGAGCGAGCCGATCCGGTTGTCGCTGGCATCCAGGGCCTTGTCCGCCATGTTGGGGTTGCAGGCCCCGAGGACGTAGTAGGGATCTCGGCCGGCGTCGATCTTCTCGTTGAGGAGGTCTGAAGCCGAGAACTCGACGGCGACGCCGAATCCAGCATCCATAAACGCTTCGCGGACGTGCTCGATCGCCGCTTCGTGGTCCATCTCGAGGGTCGTCCGTTTCTCGCCGATATCGTCGCCGGTGATCGCTCCGGGGTCGACTGGTAGGACTGCGCTCATATCCCACGATAGGGATCGATCGATGAAAAGCGTGCACGATCATGCGGCGCCCGCCGCTTTCTCGCGAGACAGACGCGCTATAGCGGGACGGGAAGCCACGACAGCCACTCGACGGCCACCGTGGGATCGAGAAGGGGTGGGTGCAAAACGAGCCAGTCGAGGAGGATCAGGCCTGCACCGTGGGCAACGACCGAGGGAAAGATGGATTGACTCCGGTAATCGGCCGCACCGAACAGGACGTCCGTCGGCCCGGAGAGGATGAGTTCGATCGGCGGTTTGGCGGCATGGGCGATGGCGTAGACGATCGGGCTGATGAAGACGCTCTTGAACCCCACCTCTCGGACGCCGACACAAAGCAGCCCCCGGTAGTACGTTTCGGCGGCGACCACGATGGCGAACTGCTTGAGTGCATGCGGGAGAAAGGCGCCGAGGGCGGCCGTCTCCAGTCCCCACATGGGATAATATGCACGAATGGTGGGCAACGACGATCCGACGATGTAGAACGGAAGGACGAACAGTCCGAGGACCGCCGCATGCAGGACCGCCCGGCGGTCGATCCGCCAGCCGATATCCCGGCCGAAGGCGTAGGCGAGCGCCCCCGGCGCCAGCACGAACGTGACGAGATCACGGACCAACCGAGCATCGATCCCCTGGGTCCGCCAGCTGCTCCAGATAACGGTCAATACCCCGCCAACAAGGAGGGACAGTTGGACCCAGCTCAGGGTTGGCTGTCGGCGCGTCGGTACGGAAAACGACACTACTCGGTCGGGACCGGTCCTGTCCCGACCACGCCCCGGACGGCCTCGAGGAAGTCCTTCCGCGTGGCGAAGTAGGTCGTGTCGACCGACGCCATCACGTCCGCCAGGTCACGCGGCCCGTCGGGCGTCCGGATGACCGTCTCGCCCTCCTTCTCGATCACCGAACTCCGTTCGATGGGCCAGGTCAGGCGTGAAACCACGCGGCCGATCGGCGCCCCTTCGACCGTCGCACCCTCGCCGAGTTCGACCAGCGGCTCGTCCGCCGCCTCCTCGTTCTCTTCGGTGTCCTCAGCCATGGGGACCGATTCAACGTGTCGGCGATTAAAGCCTTCGCAAACCCCCGAGAAGGCCGCTCGAATGACATTGTCTGACGGTACGCTTTTGTGAATAGCCGTTGAATCGCTGACAATGACCAGCCTCACCGAGGCATACGGCTCGAAGGGGCAGGAGGGCCTCAGACGCCTGTATCTCGGGACGGGGCTGTTCGTCCTCGGCGCGGTGATGGTCGTTATCGCGATCGTGGCGGCGACGACCAACGTCTTCGCGGCGTCCGGACTGGGGACGTTCGGGGCGCGAAAGCTCGCCGGCATCCTCGCGGGGTTAGGCATCCCAGCCGTCTTCATTGGCATCTTCACCGTTCTCCCGGCTAGCCGAAACGAACGGGCGGCCGCGGCGATCGGCGCGTCCGTCGCGGTCTTCGGCGTCCTTCTGTTCGCCTACGCCTATCCCGGCCAGTGGTATGGGGCGACCGAGAACCACATCACCCTCCCCGTCGTGGCGGTTTACTTCCTCGGGGCGATCATCACGTTCTGGGCGCTTTTCACCGCCGTCGTCAATTTCAAGGTCAGAAACGATCCCGGCGGGACGGTCACGCTCGAGAACATCATCCGGGCCAGCCGGGGGTCCGACCGCCGCCAGGCCGGGTCGAAGCCCGAAGGAAGTGCCCTCGGTGGGGTGGGGGTCGTTGGGAACGTCGACCGGGAAACGGTCATGAGCGAGCCGGATGACGGGAGCACGTCGACTGCCAGTGATGGCGGGACCGCGGCCTCCAGCCCCGACCAGGAGGACGCCGTCGTCGAACGGACGACCAAGTCCCGGACCGCCCAGAATCGGCCCGACCGCCCGACGGCCGAACCCGATCGGTACTGTGGCAGCTGCGCCTACTTCGACTACGCCCGGACCGACGAGGGCATCAAGCCCTACTGTGGTTATGACGACCGCCTGATGGACGACATGGAGCCCTGCGACCACTGGCAGCCGAACTCCCCGCCCTAGAGCGACGCCAGCCGCGCCGCGACGTCGTCCCAGTGACTCCCCTTCCAGAAGAGTTGTCCGCAGTCTCGACACCGCCAGACCGTCTGCTCCGACGGATCCGGTGCAGAGTCTCGGACCTCTTCTCCAGGAGTGACCCGCTCGAGGCGGCCGTTACAGTTGCTACACCGAGTCGGTTCGCCCAGCGTTAGTGACAGGCCGGCCGCCTTGACCTGACGCAGCTGCTCGGTGATCTCGCGGCCGGTCAGGAGGATCGCATCCTCCGCCCTGGCGGCCATAACCGCATCCCGGGTGATGATCCGGCGATCCTCTGCCTCGGCGAGCGCGAGGACCTCGTCGTCGGCCTCCACCCCCCGGTCGAGGGCGTACGTCGCATCGTAGCCACACATCCGGAGATAGGTGGTCAGCTTCCCCAACATCGTATCCAGGAGCAGCCGGTCGTCGCTCATTCAATGAACGACTGAAGATCATCGGGCGACCACGTGTTGATGACGTCGTCGGCCTCGGCCCAACCCCGGCGGGCCGTATGCACGCCGAACTGGAGGTGGTGAAACTCCGGTGGGCCGTGGGCGTCGGTATTGATCGAGATGACCGCGCCGGCCTCAATGGCCGTCCGGACAGCTTCGCCCCAGAGGTCGAGCCGGTGGGGGTTGGCGTTCACCTCGAGGGCGACGCCGTGGTCGGCCGCGGCCGACGCGACCGCCTCGATGTCGTACTCGAGTCCCGGTCGCCGGTTGATAAGCCGTCCCGAGGGGTGGCCGATGATGTCGACGTGGGGGTGCTCGATCGCGGCGATCAGGCGATCGGTGCCGTCTCCCTCGAGACCGCTGTGGGGTGAAGCGACGACGATATCGAGGTCGTCGAGGACGTCGTCCTCGATCGAAATCTCCCCGTCGACGGAAATGTTCGTCTCGACGCCCGAGAACACGGTTATCGGCGACTCACCACGGAGAGATTCGATCGTCTGCAGCTGCTTGCGGAGGTCCGCCTCCTCGAGCCCGGTGCCACCGACGACGCCCGGTCCTGAAGCGTGATCCGAGATACAGAGGTAGTCGTGGCCGAACTCGGCCGCCCCGTGAATCATCTCCTCGATCGTGTTGTCGCCGTCGGACCAGTCGGTGTGGACGTGGAGGTCGCCCCTGATCTCGTCGACCTCGAGCAGCGTGGGGAGGTCGCCAGCGGCCGCCGCATCGATCTCGCCGTTGTCCTCCCGGAGCTCCGGCGGAATCCAAGGGAGGTCGAGCGCTTCGTAGATCTCCTCCTCGGTCTCCCCGGCGATCCGCTCGCCGACACGCTGCCCGGAATCGGGCTCGGCGACCTCGGAGACGTCGAACAGCCCGTATTCGTTGATCTTCAGGTCCCGCTTGATCGCATAGGTCCGAAGTCTGACGTTGTGATCTTTGGATCCTGTGAAGTACTGAAGGGCGCTCCCCCATTCCTCGGGATCGACGACCCGGAGGTCGACCCGCATTCCATCGCTCCGGATACTCGCCTTGGTCGTTCCGGCTTCGATGACGTCCGTCACGCCCTCCCAGCCGGTGAAGAGGTCGACCACCGCCTCGTGATCGGTCCCGGCAGCCAGGATGTCGATATCCCCCACCGTCTCCCGCCACCGGCGTAACGAGCCGGCCGGCGCACTCTGGTCGACCGTGTCGCTCTCGCTCAGGAACTCGATCAGGTCGTCCGCGATCGGTCTGGCATCGCCGAGCAGCTCACGCTTCCGCGACTCCTTGGCGAACTCGATGTGCTCGAGGATGTTCTCCTCGGTCTTCGGCCCGAAGCCCTTGATCTCGCGGATTTTCTGGTCGCGGGCGGCGGATTCGAGCTCCTCCAGTGTCGTGATCCCCAACGCCTCGTAGAGGGCCCCGACCGTCTTCGGGCCGACGCCCTCGACCCGGGTCAGCTCCCGCATCTCCACCGGGAACTCCTCTTTGGCCTCTTCGATAGTCTCGATCGCGCCGGTCTCGACGAATTCGATGACCTTGTCCGCGATCGACTCGCCCACCCCTTCGATTTCCTGGACGGCCTCCGGTCCCTCGGCGACTAGGTCCTCAATCGCCTCCGGGTAATCGCGGATGTTCTGGCCCGCCCGGCGGTAGCTTCGGGGTCGATACTGGTCGTCCTGGGCTTCGAGGATATCGGCATAGTCCTCGAGGATTCTGGCTACGGCCGCGTTCTTCCTCATGGCCTGAGCCGCCCCCCATCCGAGTCGTGGCCGAGGACCTTCTTGAGGAACGACATCCACCGATGCTGATCAGCCGTCCGTTGTTCGGCGGCTGCCTGCTCGATGTCCGTGGGTTCGAGCTGCTCGAGTGCGTGGAGCGCCCGGTCGATCCCGAGGATGCTTTCGACGAGTGTCTCACCCTCCTCGTAGCTGAGGTCCTCCCGCTCGATCCGTTGTCGGCGTTGGAGCCGCTCCCGCCGGAGGTTCTTCTTGGCCCGGTCGACCCGGTCGCGTTCGCCCTGTGGAACGGTCTCGCGCCGCCTGATCTCGAAGACGAAGTCCCGGAGGGCCACCTCCTCCCCCTGTACCATCACCCGTTCCGGGATTTGGGTCCCGATGGTGGCTCCCTCCCGATCGAGCCGTTCCAGGAGCTGTTTCCGCTCGAACGCCTTCACACCTCGACCTACACGCCCGCGGTGGAAAAACCCCGTCGTTCGGGGACCCAAAACCCCTTTGCACGACCATACCCAACCGGAGGCAATGGCGAAGTGCGACCGGTGTGGGCGCGTTGAGAATATGCCGTATAACTGCCGGTACTGCGGCGGGACCTTCTGTGCAGAACACCGGCTTCCGGAGAACCACGACTGTCCCGGTCTCGAGGAGTGGAACGACCCGACCGGGGTGTTCGACAGCGGGTTCGACGACAGCGTCAGGCAGCCTGGCGGGTCGTCCGGGATTTTCGACGATATCGGGATCGGCTCGGTCACCCGGACGGGTGGCCCCCTCGCCTATTTCCGTGGGAACGTCTCCTTTACGTTCCTGGCCCTGATGTGGCTCACTTTCGCCGCCCAATGGGCGGTCATCCTCCTGCTCGGCCAGGGGATTCACAACGCCCTGTTCACTCTCCAGTCCAACCACGTCGAGTACGTCTGGACGTGGATTACCTCCGTGTTCGCCCATAGCCCCTTCTCCTTCTGGCACATCGTGGGCAACAGCATCGTCCTGTACTTCTTCGGGCCGATCGTCGAACGCCGAATCGGTTCGCGGGCGTTCGTCATCCTGTTCCTCGTTAGTGGGGCGCTCGCCGGCCTGGGATTCATCGGGTCCACGATCCTGCTCCCGCCCCCCGAGCTCTCGCCTGTTCGGGTCCTCGGCGCCAGCGGCGCGATCTTTTCCGTCTTGGGCGTGCTGACGGTGTTGAATCCCCACCTGCGCATCTACCTCTACTTCATTCTCCCGATCCCACTGTGGCTGTTCACGCTCGGATTCGCCGTCATCTCGATCTTCTTCTTCCTCTCGCCGGGCGGGGGTGGGAGCATCGCCCACGCCGCCCACCTCATCGGCCTCGTCATCGGCCTGGTCTACGGTGAGCACGTCAAACGGCGAGGGGTCAACGTCCCCGAACAGCTCACCTTCGGCGGCGGTCCGGGGCGCGGGGGCGGCCGACGGCGCTTCTGATGCAGCCCGTCCGGCCGGACCTGTTGCCGGATCCCTCGGTCGCCCGGGAGGCGATGGTCGACCTCCAGACAGAGATCGCTGAAACCGCCCGGTTTTCTGACGATCCGGTGATCGAGAACGCGAGCGAGGTGACCGTCGCCGGGGTCGATCAGGCCTTCCTCGGTGACGAGGCGGTGAGCGCCATCGTCGTCATGCGCGAGGGCGACGTCGTCGAGCGGACGACCGCGATCTCGCCCCTGGAATTCCCGTACGTCCCGGGCTTTCTCTCGTTCCGAGAGGGCGGTCCGATCGCGGCCGCCTTCGAAAACCTATCCGCTGAGCCGGATCTCGTCCTGTTCGATGGCAACGGCCGGCTCCACTATCGGCAGGCCGGCCTCGCCACCCATCTGGGGGTGGTGTTCGACCTCCCGAGCGTCGGCGTCGCGAAGAGCCTGCTCTGTGGCGAACCCCACATGTCCCTCGAGGCCCTCGACCCCGGAACCCGGGTGGCGATCGAGGCGACCGAAGATGTCGAGGCGCCACCGGGGACGGTCCTGGGCTATGCGGTCCAGACCCGTCAGTGGGCGGCCGCGGGCCGCCAGATCAATCCGGTCTATGTGAGCCCGGGCCATCGGGTCGGTCCCGACTCGGCGGCCGACCACGTGGAGGCTCTCTGTATGGGTTACAAGCTTCCCGAACCGATTCGGCTGGCCGATCAGCACGCCGAGGTCGTCAAGGCCGATCAGGGCTGAGCCCGGGCGTTACTTCGAGAGACAGGCTGCCACCGCTCTGAGCATTCCGACTCCGTGGACCTCTTCGGCGAACAGCGGCACCCGTCTGACGGCGTGTCCCCGGAACAGTTCGGATGCCGATTGTAGCGCGCCCTGCTGGACCTTCCAGCGGCGCTGACAGAACTCGCAGCTCTCGAGGTTGGGCGCCACGAAGTCGGCGTCGACCTCTGGGGCCACGTCCGAGAGCGGTTCCATGACGCGGTTGACGACGACGGTGCCCACTGGGATGCCGAACTCCTCGAGCCGGGCCTCCAGCCGGCGGGATTCCTTCACGCTCATCTCCTCAGGGACCATGACGATCCGGAAATCCGTCTGCGACGGGTCCCGGAGGGTCGATCGGAGGCGTTCGATCCGGTCGCTGAGCGCCCGGAGGTCCTCGAAATCCGATTCGTCGGGCTCGTCGCCCCCAAACATGGCGGCGACGCTCTCCATCATACCCGAGAGCCGTTCTTTGATGCTGAGAACGCGGCCCACCATGGAATCCATGGCGTCCGGCAGTTCCAGCAGCCGGAGCGTGTGGCCCGTCGGCGCCGTGTCGACGATCACCCGATCGAAGCGGTCGTCGTCGAGATAGCGGAGCAGCTGTTGGACGGCGGCCGCCTCGTCGGCACCGGGCATCGACGTCCCGTCGAACTCGATGTCATCTTCGGGTAGTGCGTCACCCAGCAGGTCGCCGACACCCCCTAGCGCGCCGTCCTCGTCGAACAACCCCGTTTCGGCCATGGCCGCATCCGGATCGATCTCCGCGGCGTAGGCGGGTACCTCGGGATCGATCCGCGTCGGCTCGGCGTTGAGGTCGG
>JGI1689J12820_1000078_pt1 | contig 18135 bp, 16 predicted proteins | sample PRCRCaboRojoPR_6_FD_12820 | JGI IMG/M metagenome (IMG submission 12820)
GGCGGGCGGAGCCAAATCAAATATTTTATTTAAGATCGAGCCCAGCGAGGCGAAAACAATCCGCCGCCGGTGTCCGCGAGCGTAATTCCACAACCTGATCAATGGATGTTTTTTTCGATTCATGGTCTTTTCCCAATAGAAAAGCACCAAGGGGCCCCTTGGTGCCAGGGTATCTCCTTCCGAAATTTATAAAGTCAATCTGAGAGGATCAAATCCGCAGCGCGGCGGTTTATACTCCCAGTCCCCTACAAGGATAGTATTCATCCAGGATGCGCTGTTTATCAACCCTTTGAAAAATGTCTTCATTTTGCTCACACTTCTACCTCAGACTCATGATCCTGGATATTATGATTGTTTTTGATGCCTGAAACATTGACCGCCCTGCTCATTACATTATACATAAGAACTTTCCAATTATTTAGGCAAAGAGTGGCCACCCCGATTGCCAATTGCATCTTCCGTCCGATTAGTCAGTTCCATATTAAATGCTCGCTTACATAACGCTGAGGTTCCAGAGGATAGTGTTGAAATGTTCGCTGCAATTGCCACTGAATGAATATCTTCACTCTGAAACCCTTTGTCTCCCCATCTTTATGTATGAATGTTTTAAGTGGATGCTGATCAAAGACGGTTTGTGTGAAATCCATCAACATCAAAATCCCCCAATCTTAATTTAATTTTCCGTCTGGAGAAACCAGGGTAGGGATAAGCGTAATTATCCACCCCATGAGAACAGCACTAATCTTTTTGGCGAGTTCACAGGGGATCAAAAGGTAGTGCCCGTCAAAAACACATCAGGAGGCATTCCACCCTTTCCGGGATGGTGAATTCAGTCTGTTTTCCTTCGTAAACAAGGATTTAATCCACTTGGTTAGCTTTGTTGGGGATGATGCAAAATCTGATGTACAGCTTCCTGCCAGCCCTGATAATATTTACTGGCCAATTCAGGTTCCATCTTCGGAGAATAGTCAACGGACTCTCTTGGAAGCTGCCCTAAGGAGGAAAGGTTTTGAACCTCTCCCATACCCAACAAACCGGAGAAAACGGCACCTAAAGCGGATAGCTCGGGTAAGTTGGAAGCACGCACGGTAATTCCCAACATATCTGCTACAAATTGCATCAAGAAACGGTTGCCCACAGCGCCACCATCTGCATGTATGACCTGGAGGGGCAGATCAGCCTCAGAAGCCATTAAGTCAAGGACATCACGAATGCGGTAGGCGATGCCTTCCAATGCAGCGCGGACAATGTGGGCGCGGGTGGCACTCGGAGTTAACCCCAGAATGGCACCCCTTACCTTGGGTTCCCAATAGGGAGCGCCCAGGCCGACAAATGCAGGGACAAGATAGACACCGCCTGTATCGGGTATGGAGGTAGCAAGCGCTTCGGACTCCTCTGGTGTATCTATTAATTGAAGCTGATTGCACAGCCAGGTGATCGTCGCCCCGGTAAAATTTGTGATGCCCTCAAAAGCATAGGTTGGTGTGCCATCCTGTGCCCAGCCTATTGTGGTAACGATCCCTTGATCAGAAAGGCGGAGGTCCGACCCGATGTTCAGCAGCACCGATGACCCGGTGCCAAAGGTAACTTTACCGCTCCCCGCATCGAAGCACCGTTGGGCAAACAGCGCAGCCTGTGAGTCACCCATCACGCCGCAGATCGGTAAAGGCTTGGGGAGCGTCCCCTCGATATCAGTTGTTCCAAAACGAGCCTTGCTTTCTCGTACCTCCGGCAGAGCGCCGATGGGAACATCGAACAGTTCACAAAGGTCATCGTCCCACATTAACGTTTCAATGTTAAAGAGTAATGTGCGGCAGGCGTTGGTGTGGTCAGTGGCAAAAACGGTCTGACCTGTCAGCCGATAGATCAGATATGTGTCAATGGTACCAATGAGTGCCTCACGCCGGTTAAGTTTGTCCTGCAACTCTGGCACATTCTCAGACAGCCAGCGCAGCTTCGAGGCAGAGAAGTAGGTGTCGAGTGTTAGCCCAGTACGTTGGTGAACCATTTCTTCATGTCCGGTGGACCTGAGTTCGGCGCAGATGGCTTCCCCCCGGCGGCACTGCCAGACAATTGCATTGTGCAGGGGTTTGCCACTTTCGGCATCAAAGACGACGATGGTCTCCCGCTGGTTGGTGATGCTCATACACAGCAGATCGTCAACGCGATCCGGATGCGCATCCAGCAGCGCGCCCACAGCCGAAACTGTGTTATGGTAAATTTCATCTGGATCATGCTCTACCCAGCCGGGCCTGAGATAAATTTGTTCATGGGACAAAGATACGCTGTCGATCAACACGCCTTCGGATGTGAAGAGCAGCGCTTTTGTAGCGGACGTACTCTGGTCGATACCCAATATGACAGACATGCTCAGCCTTCTTTCAATGATAAAAGCCGTCTTGCCGTGTCGGCAAGAGCTTCAGGAGTAATTCCATAATATGAGAAAATTTCTTCTTGGCTGCCCGTGACGGTGTACTCATCCGGGATGCCTACAATGCGCAGCTTCACGGATAGACCTTCCTGCATGAGCAAGGAGGAAACCTGGCTGCCCAACCCTCCGTGAACGCTGTGTTCTTCAACCGTGACGATGGCACCCGACCGCCGGGCTGCTGCCAGGACAGCTTTTTCGTCAAAGGGGCACAGAGAATGCAGACTGATAACACCCACGGAGAATCCATCCTGCACAAGCAAATCGGCTGCCCTCAATGCCCGACTGACTGGTTCGCCTGCTGCGATGAATGTCAGGTCCGCACCTTCCGATAATACGATGGCTTTACCCACCTCAAAAGGTGTGCCGGCGGCATGCAGATCGTACATCGGTTTTTTGCCCATGCGGATGTAAATGGGGTGTGGATGATCAACTGCCGCTTGGATGGCTTTGCGCGTTTCAAAATTATCAGCAGGTGCTACCACATCGATGTTATGGATAGCTTTCAATGTTGCGTAATCGTGAATCGAATGGTGAGTAGACCCTAATGCCCCNTAACTGACTCCAGCGCTAATACCGATCAGCTTCACCGGATTATCGGAGTAGGCAACATCATTCTTGATCTGTTCCAATGCGCGTGCTGTCAGAAAACAGGCTGGAGACACGGCAAAAACTTTTTTGCCCGCTGACGCCAATCCAGCAGAGATACCGACAAGATTCTGTTCCGCAATGCCTACTTCGACAATCTGTTTGGGGAACTTTTCCCCGAACGGTCCCAGTTTACCTGATCCTCGCGAGTCACTGGTAACGACTAAGATTTCCTCGTCGTGTTGCGCTAGCGCCAGCAGCGTGTCGGCAAATTCTACCAGATTTGGGTTACCGAGGCTCAACGATTTCATATTCTTTCTGCCATTTCATTTCTGCCTGTTTCAGTTCAATTTCAGCTAAACGGTACTCTTCATCTGAGGGTACGTGGTGGTGCCAGTGGGCGTCATCCTCGATGAAACTAACACCTTTCCCTTTGATGGTTCGGGCCAGTATCAAGTTAGGTTGTCCGACGTTGAACGGGATCTGTGAAAACAACTCCACCAGGGCGTTGATATCGTGACCATCGACGCTGCGAACGGCAAACCCAAAGGTACGGAATTTGTCCGCCAAGGGCTCAAGCTTCATCACATCTTCGGTTTTTCCTGTAATCTGAAGCATGTTGCGGTCTACGATAGCCACAAGATTGTCCAGTTTGTAATGTGAGGCGGCCATTGCGGCCTCCCAGTTTGAGCCTTCGGCGAGTTCACCATCGCCCAGCAGCGTGTAGACTTTATATGCTTTGCTGTCCAGTTTTCCAGCTAAGGCTGTGCCAACAGCCAGGGAGAGCCCATGACCGAGTGCTCCGGTATTGTGTTCGATCCCACGCACCTTGCGCGTAGGGTGACCGATAAAATGGGATTGGAAGCGGTTCAGACTATCCAGCGCTTCTTGTGGGAAGAAGCCCCGGTCAGCAAGCACTGTATACAGTGCCTCAACCGAATGGCCTTTGCTGTGGATATATCGGTCCCGGTCCGGGTCATCAATGGTGTCCGGGTTTACGTTAAGTACCTGGTTATACAGTACGTTGAGGATGTCAATACAGGAGAGGCTGCCGGCAGTATGGCCTGCGTTGGCCTGTTTGATGATGCGCAAAATTGTGCGTCGGTATTGGATGGATTTGTACATTAAGTCGTGGAGTTCCATGTCAGATTCTGACCTACTTACAATGTCAAGATAATCGATATGATGTATAAACATTCAAGTCATGATTTACATTCAAGCGATTTTACTTTACACCATCAAAAAAGTGACGTCAAGCATTTTTGAATAAATATTCATATATAGATTTTTATCCATTAAAAGTGTATACTAAGCTTCGGAAACTCATAAATACACTTGGAGAACTTTATGGCACGGATTGATGAACTGCGTTTGATGGCACGCGTGGCACGCATGTATTACGAGAAAGATATGAGCCAATCGGACATTGCCCGGCACCTAGGCCTGTCCCAGGCCACAGTGTCTCGAGCTTTGAGCAAAGCTCGCAGTGAAGGTATTGTGCGCATTACGGTTAATGTGCCCAATGGTATTTACACGGATCTGGAAGAGCGGCTCATCGAGCGTTTTGGATTACGTGATGCCATTATCGTGGACAGCGTATACGATGGTGATGATCAGCCTGTGCTGCGTGAATTGGGTGCTGCTGCTGCCTACTATGTTGAGTCCGCCATCCAGCAAAATGAGGTGATCGGGCTCTCGTCGTGGAGTTCAACACTGCTGGCACTGGTTGATGCAATGCACAGCGTACCCCGAAAACAGGATATCAAGGTTGTGCAGATCCTGGGAGGGGTGGGCAACCCTGCCGCCGAGGTACACGCGAACAGGTTAACGGGCCGCATGGCGAACCTGGTAAACGGTGAGGTGGTGCTGCTGCCTGCACCGGGTATAGTAGGTTCAGCCGCTGCACGTCAGGCTTTTATGGAGGATAAATACGTACAGCAGGCGACAGGGCTCTTTGATAAGGTGACGATGGCTTTGGTGGGAATTGGCGCTTTGGAGCCCTCCAAGCTGTTGGCTGAGAGCGGGAATATCTTTTCTGCGGATGAGTTGGAATCCCTGGCAGGCAAAGGGGCTGTTGGAGACATATTACTTAGATTCTTCGATGAGTACGGTAGGCCTGTGGATTCCTTTTTAAATGACCGCGTGATGTCTATGTCACTTGAACAGCTACAACAGGTTGACAAGGTCATTGGTGTCGCTGGTGGCATGAGGAAATGTAAAGCAATTCGCGGTGCGCTGATCGGTAAATGGATCAATATCTTAATCACTGACCAGTTTACAGCGGAATGCCTGGTACCTGGAGATTAAGTGACAGGTCCAAGCGCCTGCCCTCGTTCTGATGTGGGGAATGTGAATCCGGAATGGATAGATCGTGTGCGGGCAGGTCCTAGCAGTCACAATTAAGCGTTTTTGAAAAATAAAAATAACCGCATATTAGGCCGAAGATGTTCTCTGTACATGTGGCACGATCAGCCACAGTATAAGTGTAGAAGCAACGTAGCCACCCAGAGCAAAGGCGTACAACCAATATGTGCCCAGCGCATCGAACAAGAAACCGTTCAAAGGGTTGGTGACTATCTTTGTTAGAGAAGGGACTGTCANCGTAAACAGAGCTAATCCTGTCGACCGTAAACGCTCCGGTACGGCTTCATGCACAAAGTTTACCAAGGAAACGAGATAGAAGCCTAATCCAAAACCCGCCGCTATCTTTGTCAGAATGATGGTTGTGATGGATGGCGCCAGCAGCACCGCGCCCATCATACCCATATAGATGCCGTTGGACGCCATGAACAACCGATGTGATCCAATCCGTTTCTTGAGTTGATCTGCCCACAGCATGGCGGGCAGTTCAACCAGCGCCGCGATGGTGCCCCCCAGGCCAATCACCGACTCCGGTGCGCCCAACCGGTCCAGATAAATCGGTTCAAAACTGGCGATGCCCAGCCTAAAAAACAGCACCACAATCAAAGCTGCACTTATACCTGTGATGCGTGTATCGTCCAGCAGTCCTTCCCTTAGAACAGCCAATCCGCGATTTGTGCCTGATCCATGCCGGATCTGTCCTCTCTGCGCACTCTCCGGGGAAATCAACAGAAGCACTACTGCACACAGCGTGAGTCTGATTGCATAGCCCACAAAGGCCATCAGAATGTCCACCTGCTGGATCAGCCAACCAGCAATCAAAATAATCCCGGCCCAGCCCAACGATCCCCACAGCCGGATGCTGCCATAGTTTTTCCCTTTGCTGATCCCCAGCGCAAGGGTGTCCGACAGGGGAATTGAGCCCCCGGTCAGCAGCGCATCCAAACTGATGACGATTGCCATTCACACAAAGAGTGTTTGCTGGCTGAGGATGGACATCATCAGGGCGGAGCCCAGTAGAGCGATCTGGAGAAGGCAGCGGGGTCTGGGTAGATTGTCACTGGCGTGCCCCCACAGCGGGGCGGCAACAAGCTGCGTGCTGGCAGCGATCATCCCCATAAAACCAATTTGTGTACCGGAAAGCCCCTGTCGATCAAAGAACAAAGAAAGAAACGGGCGGAGAAAAGCGCTGCTCGCAAAGAACATAAAAAAGTAAATGCGAACCAACCACAAATCATGATTTTTTAGGTTGAGTGCGTTGAGAAGGCTCAAGGTTGTTTTACTCTTTCGGGGTCATTGTCAGCCCCGTGTCGATTCAAGGCGAGATCGATTTTCCTTTAGAAAAGTTGTTGACAACTGCAATATTTTTGGTTAAACTATGTGAAACCGGTCCCGGAACCGGTCCCACATTGATTATAAGGGAATCACATGCCAATCAACAAGCAAAACACAACGATACGGGATGTGGCTCATGCAGCGGGTGTCTCCAAATCCACCGTGAGCCGGGTCCTAAATAATAAAGGGTACATTGCCCCTGAAACGATTGAGCGGGTGCGTCAGGCTATTGACGAACTGAAATACATTCCACAGGCTACCGCCCGCAGCCTGGCTAAACAGAGGACCAACACGCTTGGTTTTGCCATCAATGATCTTTCAACCTTGGCGATTGCCTCGATGTTGAGCGGCATTGATGCTGTCACACACCGTGAGGGCTACAATTTACTGATCGCTGCCATGAGCCATTACTCGCCTGATGCAACACCACCGTTAGGCCCGCACAGTGTTGACGGCCTGATCGTTTATGCTGATGCCCTGAGCGACAAATTGATTGGGCAGTTCTACAATAGTGACTTTCCGATCATTTTCATGCACCGCCACCCGCCTGAAGGTTCTCCCTATCCAACTGTGAATATCGAGAACACCCAGAGTACCATTGAATTGATCAAACATCTGATCACAGTACATGATTATCGCCGGATCGCTTTTCTTCAGGGACCTGCTACCCAGTCCGACTCACAGGAACGCGAATCCGGGTATCGCCAGGCTCTTTCTACTTATGACATTGACCCTGATCCTGCCCTTATTGCCCGTGCTGGATTTGATGAACAGCGAGCTTACGATATCGTTTCTGCATGGATTGAAAGTGACCGCCAGATAGATGCGGTTTTCGCCGCAGATGACAAAAGCGCGGTTGGCTGCATCCAGGCCATTCAGGATATGGGTCTACAAGTACCGGATGATATCGCAGTTGTTGGTTTTGACGACGATCATCGAGCCGCATATATCAATCCACCGTTAACAACCGTTCGTGTCCCCACCGAAAAACTGGGGCAAGCGGCAGCGGAGCAGCTCATGCAGTTGTTGAAGGAAGGGCATGCCGAATCTATTGTGCTGCCAACCGAAGTGATTATTCGTCAATCATGTGGATGTGCTTGACGAAAAGGAGGCTGCAACTGGGAGAAATATGAACACAGGTAAGTTCCGGATATTTAAAAAAAAAGAACATGAAACATAAACCACCACCTGCGCCAGCAGAGAAGGTGGGGTATTAGCTTCTCATACCCTACCCATCGAAGTGGTCATCCGGCAATCTTCTGGATGTATGGACGAAGGATCTCATGTAATAAAAGGAGAGAAGGAGGTAGAAGATTAGAAAATTAGCTGAAATGTGACTTATAACAAACCAACAGGAAATGAAAAAGGCATGAAATACAAATTTTCCAACTGCGCATAACAGGATGGATTTTCTGTATTCCATGCCGGGCAAAATACTTTACCCAAAAGGAGTATAACATGTCCAGCAAAAGAATCCTGCTCATATTAAGTATATTCTTAATCTTCACAATGTTGATCAGTGCTTGTAACGCGGCTGAAACCGTTGTAGAAGAACCTGCCGCTGAGGAGCCTACGGCTGAAGAGGTCGAAGAACAGGAAGAGGAGATCCCAACGGAAGAGCCCACTGAAGAACCCACTGAGGAACCTACACCCGAGCAATTGACACTGACGATTCTCCATTCCATAAGCCCGGATGACGCGAAGGCTGCTGTCTTCGATGAGATTATCGCAGGTTTCGAGGAAAATCATCCCAACATTTCAGTTGAAGTTGAATTGGTGCCCGATGACGAGATCGTCGTCAAGGCGGAAACTGCCTACATGGGTGGGGTGGAGCAGGATATCATTCTCATGAACTATCCTCACCTGACGGAGAATTGGATCAAGGATGGGCTGACGATTGATCTGAAATCCTATCTTGAAGAATGGGGCCTGGGCGACACGTTCTATGAATCGGCCATCGAGGGTTATATGACGGAAGATGGCCAGCTGCCAGCTCTCCCAATGGAAGGATATAACTGGCCCATCTGGTACAATACGGCGATTCTTGAGGAAGCGGGTGTGGAGGTTCCCCCCAAGAGTATGGAGGGGCTTGTCGCCGCTGCCACCCAGATCCGTGATGCAGGCTATCAGCCCTTCTCAACCGGGGGCTCGGATTGGACGGGCGCTCGCTTCTACATGTTGATGCTTTCCGCCTACATGCCAGTTGAAGAGGTCAACAGTCTCTTCCAGGAGGGCGGATATATGGATAGCTCCGCCGCTATGGAGGCTACCGAGCAGTTCGTCGCGATGCGCGACTCAGGTTTCTTCGCCGATGACGTCGAGGGGCTGGAGTTCAGCAGCATGAACGCTCTCTTCTTTGGGGAGGAAGCAGCAATGATGCACGCAGGCTCATGGTCCTACGCTGAAACCCCTGAAGACTTGGTGGAAGATGTTTACCTTGGAGGCCTTCCCCTGCCCGAGGGTTCCCCGAGGGACAACCCGGTGATGTTTGGAGGCTTTGGCGCGAAAGCGGTCCACGTCACCCGCAACGGTGGTGAGAACCTGGATGCCGTCAAGACTTTCGTCCAATACCTCTTTCAGCCCGACGTCTTCGTCCCCTTTGTGAACGAAGCGGGCATGATCGCGCCAGTCAAGGACCTGCCCGTGGACGAAAGCGCCGTTCCGCATCTATTTGCGGATTCACTTGCCCTACCCGAACGAACCGAGCTCGGTGGTAGTGCGGATTCCGTGCCCAGTGAGATTGGCGATCCGTGGATCGCGGTGGTCACCGATGGATTCATTCCTGGAGGTATGTCTGCGGAAGAGATCCTCACGGAATTGGATGCGCTGTACGAATCACTGAATGAGTAGAATCTCAACCCACAACGCATAGCCTGGGAAAATAAAGGGTTCAGGCAGCACGAGCTCGTGCTGCCTGAACCACCCTCATCCAGAGGCCACAAGCAAAGCCACGGAGATAACGACTGATGGGTAATCAAAAGAGCTATACAGCTGGATCAAGCAGATGGCAACGTTCCATGCGCGACTGGCTAACCTTCATCCTCTGTATTGGACCGGCAGTCGTGATCTTTTCCGTGATGATGCTCTGGCCACTGCTGGATATGTTTAAGGTCAGCTTGTTTGAATGGCGCAGATTGACCAGCCAACAGACTTTTGTGGGACTGTCTAACTACGCTGAGCTGTTTTCTGATCCAAAGGTGATTATTGCGCTGAAGAACACCCTTCTGCATTTGCTGATCATGCTGGCAGTTGTGATGCCGATTAGTTTTATGTTGGGATTTTTTTTAAGCCAGCGGCTGCGGGGTTACCGGGTGTTTCGCACGATCTTCTTCTCCCCCTCGATGCTCTCAGCCCCGGCATTGGCGCTGATATTCCTGGGAGTCTACCTCCCAGACGGAGAATTTGACCCGGGTTTGGTTAGCCAATAAGTCCACGTCTCTACCGGCAGTTATCGGCGCGGATGCTTGGGGCGCTGTAGGTTTCTATTCGGTGCTGTTCTTTGTAGCGCTGGCCGATATACCAAAAGAGATCTTTGAATCAGCGCAGATCGATGGAGCTAACTATTGGGTTGTCATGTGGCGAATCGGCTTCCCCCTGATAATGGATTTCTTTGGTGTGGCACTTGTACTCAACTTCGTTTGGACATTAACCGGCTCAGCTCAGTACGTGCTGCTTCTTACCAAAGGAGGACCGGGCACCTCCTCGCTAACGCTCAGTTACTATCTTTACGATAAGGCATTTGTGACCAGTCGAATCGGATACAGCCAGGCTATCGGCGTGTTGCTCTTCTTCGCCGGGATGATAGGTATGCTTCTAATCCGACGGGCTACACAGCGCAGCTATCTTGGGTAACCGGTGTAAAGGCATAAGAACACAGCAAGGAAGGATATAAATCATTTCGCAGGACCTCAGGTGCGCTGAATTTCCGCTGCTTAGAATCGTTTGATTTGTCCACATGTGAGCATGTTAGGAGATAACAAGAAACGTCTCACAATGCTGTATCTCTCTTAAGCCCAGAAGGGAAAGAAAAGAAAATGCTTGCCAGAAATCGATTCTCAATTGCGAAGTTAGTAAACTACTTCGTTGCAAGCGTGTATGCGGTGACCATTTTGCTGCCGCTTTACTACGTCATCGTCTCCTCATTTAAAGATAACGTTGAGATATTCAGAAGACCGCTGAACTGGCCTGAGTCATTGAATTTTGGGAACTACCTGGAAGTTCAAGATCGTGTGAACGCCCTCAAGGCAATTGGTACGTCGTTCATGATCACGAGCGGCAGTTTACTGCTCGTGTTGATAGTCAGCATCCTGGCAGCTTATGGAATTGCACGCGTTGCCAGCTGTTTTAAAAACCAGTGGGTTTCCTTGATCTCCGAGGCGTACTTTGGTCTCGGCTTCCTCATCCCAGTATTTTCTATTTTGGTGCCGGTCTTCCTTTTAGCTGCAAGAACAGGGATGCTGTACAAGCCTGGTTATCTGATCCTTTTTTATGTGGCCTCCAACCTGTCACTGAGCATCCTTATGCTTTCCAGCCACATGCGAGGTATTCCATGTGAGCTGGAGGAAGCGGCTGAGATGGATGGTGCCAGTCGGTTCCAGATCTTGTGGCACATAATCATCCCTTTAAGCCGGTCAGGAATCGTCACAGTCTCAGTGCTGAACTTCATTGGCATCTGGAACGAATATATCTTTGCCCTGATACTACTTGACTCCCGATTTCGAACAATTCAGGTTGCTATACCGCTCCTCAAAACGATTCGAAAAGTTGATTATGGACTTATTTCTGCTGGTGTATTGGCAGCACTGATCCCCGTTTATGTCGTCTTTATCTTATTCCAGGAACGTGTGATTCAAGGCATGTTCTCCGGCGGTGTGAAACAATGATAATGGACCATCTCAAAGGAGTCGATTGATGATGGAGTACCAGCGAGAACTTGATGTGCGGTATCACGCTGATGTCCTGGTCGCTGGTGGAGGGCCCGCTGGAGTTGCCGCGGCGTTAGCGGCCGCTCGTCAGGGCAAAGATGTACGCCTTATTGAGGCGCATAGCTGCCTTGGCGGCATGGGAACGGCGGGAATGGTTCCTGCTTTCATGGATTTCACCGATGGCATCAATTTTCTCGCAGACGGAATCGGTCGAGAGATTCTCGACGAGGTGCGAGCGGCCGATGGCACATTCCCCTTCAGGAGGAGTATCGGTATTCGCACGGAGGTGCTGAAGCGCGTCTATGATCAGATGCTGGAAGATGCTGGCATCCCCTTCACCTTCCATACCCAAGTTGTGGATGTGACTGTACACAAAGGTAGAGTGGGCGCAGCGATTTGTGCTGGAAAGTCAGGTTTGTTTGCCATCCGCGCGGCGGTCTTCGTCGACTGCACCGGCGACGGTGACTTGGCCGCCTTTGCGGGAGCGTCGTACGAGAAGGGTGATCTGAATGGCAACATGCAGCCAGGCACGCTGTGCAGTCAGTGGTCTGGGATTGACTGGGAGGAAGTCGAGAAATCCGAGTCAGCGGGAATGGGAAATGACAGGATTGCAGAGGCGTTTGAGAACGGCGTCCTGACTGTGGAGGACCCGCACTTAGTGGGTATCTGGCGCACTGGTGCCACTCTCGGCGGTGGGAATATCGGACACACCTTCGGCCTGGATGGCACTGATGAAGAGTCCTTAACCGAAGCTTATCTTTGGGCGCGTAAGACACTACCGCAGTATGAGCGATATTACAAGGCTTATCGCAGGGGCTTTGTGGACATGGAGCTGGCAGCCACCGCATCCCTGATGGGCGTTCGCGAAAGCAGAAGAATCCTGGGGGATTATGTCCTGAACGTCGATGATTTCAGAGAGCGTGCTGTGTTTGACGATGAGATCGGCCGTTTTTCCTATCCAGTTGACCTTCATCCTACCAGACCTGGCCAGAATGCCTACGAGGAGTATCGAGGAAAATGGATAAACCTCCGCCATGAGAAAGGCGAGAGCTACGGGATTCCCTACCGCATCTTGACCCCCAGAGGACTGAAGAATGTCTTGGTAGCGGGCCGCTGTGTCAGCACAGATCGAAGTATGCAAGGATCCATCCGGGTTACGCCGGGCTGCTACATCACCGGGCAAGCTGCCGGCGCCGCCGCGGCTATGAGTGTGCCAGAGGGGACAAATACCCGCAGCATAGATGTTAAGGAGCTGCAGGGTCGACTAAGAGACCTTGGAGCTTACTTGCCTAACTACAACTCGTGAAGTTGTTACTTGGAGGTATTATCCCGTTTCGATTTGGGAAAAGGGAGCAGAGCCAGAATCCGGTCCAATATTTACTGCATGCCATCCCAACTCTGTCTGATCGGTTATGACCTCAGCTGCTGAGTTGGAAATGAAGCCACATGCATAATGGAGACAATCACAATGCTCATTAAACGCTTCGAACAAAACCCCTTGATTTCACCGAACAATCTTTCCCCCAGTGTGGAGGGGTGGGAAGTGGTCGGGACTTATAATTGCGGCGCGTTTAAGTACGACGGCAAAATTGGCTTGCTGGTCCGGGTGATCGAACGCCCTATACTTGATGACCCTGATAGGGTTGCCGCTCCGATTCTCGATTTTTCGACGGGTGAGCGGCAGCTCAAGGTTAAAACGTGGCCGCGTGACGAGGTTGATGTAACCGACCCGCGTTTTGTGAAGGCCGATGTAATCTACGATGCTGTTATGAATCATCTGCGGCTGGCGTGGAGCACAGACGGCAAGCACTTTGAGGTAGAACCGAAGCCCATCCTCCAGGGAGAAAACGACCTGCAAAATCTGGGAATCAACGATCCGCGTGTTCTCTATCTTGAAGACGAATACACCATCATATACACCGCGAACAGCCTGTGGGGCATCACCACCTGGCTGGCGACCACTACTGACTGGGAAACATTTGAGCACAAAGGGGTTATCTTCCCTCCCGATAACAAAGATGTGGCCCTTTTCCCTGAAAAAATTAACGGGCGGTACTGCTGCCTGCACCGCCCGGCAGGCGTCTACTTTGGCGGGCACGATCTATGGCTGGGCTACAGTCCCGACCTGCTGCACTGGGGCGACCATAAGTTGGTGGCTACCCGCCGGCCGGGCATGTGGGACGGCGAGCGGATTGGCTGCGGGGCCGAGTCACTCAAGACACCGGAAGGGTGGCTGCAGTTCTATCACGGCTCGGATGGGACAAATTATTATCTCGGTGCCATTCTGCTTGACCTGAATGATCCATCCCGGGTGATCGCCCGCACCAATGAGCCGCTGCTGGCCCCACAGGAAGACTACGAGAAGGTCGGATACTACGACAACGTCGTCTTTTGTAATGGGTTGGTCAGGCTCTCCGAGGATCTGGTTTATCTCTATTACGGTGGCGCCGACAAATATACAGCGGGTGCCGAGGTATCAATCTCTGATGTACTGAACTTATTGTTAGGATAATTTATCATGTAATGGGCGTGAATGAGTAGTCCATAGGAGGCGCAGATAATGAAATTAACGGTTATTGGGGGCGGCTCGACCTATACTCCCGAGCTCATCGACGGCCTTTTGGAACGGCGCGACCAGCTCCCCATCACCCAGTTGTGGCTGATGGATATTGACGAGGAACGACTCGAGGTTGTCGGCGGCTTTGCCCGCCGCATGGTCGAGGCGCAGGGCGGCCCCTTTGAAGTACACCTGACCACTGACCGCAGAGCAAGCATCGAAGGCGCTCGATACGTCATCACCCAGTTCCGGGTGGGAGGCATGGCCGCCCGCCGCGAGGATGAATACCTCGGCAGGCGTCATGGCCTGATTGGTCAGGAGACGACCGGGGTAGGCGGCATGGCGAAGGCTTTGCGCACCATTCCGGTGATGATCGACATCGCCCGCGAGGTGCAGGAACTGGCTCCCGACGCACTTCTGGCCAGCTTCACCAACCCGGCAGGGCTGATTGCCCAGGCGGTGTCGCTGCATGTGCCAGAAGTCGACGTGGTTGGTGTGTGCAATGGGCCGTTCTGGGCCAAGATGGAAATCCTTGAAGCGTTGAAAGAGTACGGCGGCAGGGACATTCATCCTGACGATGCCGAACTGCAAGCGCTGGGCTTGAACCACCTGTCGTGGTTTCGAGGCCTGCTGGTGGATGGTGAGGACCTCTGGCCGGAGGTGATGGACATTTACGACAAGCATACACCGGATGACCGATGGGATCGGAACACCATCAACGCTCTGCAAATGATCCCCAACGGGTATTTTGAGTACTATTACTACACGGATCGCAAGTTGGCCCTTCAGGAAGAGTGGCCGCCCTCGCGGGCTGAAACGGTGATGGAAATCGAGAAAGAACTGCTGGCGTATTACGCCGACCCGGCTCACGACACCCCGCCGGATAGTCTGATGAAGCGCGGTGGGGCGTACTATTCGACGGTGGCGGCCCAACTTTTCACCGCGCACTATAACGATCTGGGCGAAACACATGTTGTTAACGTGGCCCATCAAGGCGCGGTCCCCGGCTACCCCGAAGATTGGGTGTTGGAGATGCCCTGCAAAGTGGATGCCCAGGGCATCCACCCGCTGCCTGCCGAGCCGCTGCCGTTGGTCAGCTATGGATTGATGGCTGCGGTCAAAGCCTACGAGATGCTCACGGTGGACGCGGCGGTCAATGGAGATCGCATCGCTGCCTATCAGGCGCTGTTGGTGCATCCGCTGGGCCCACAGGCCAACCGGGTACAGACGGTACTGGACGACATGCTGGAAACCAACCGCCATCATTTGCCGGACACCTGGGAGCTGTAAAATGACTACTTATTATCTGGGGATTGATGTTGGCGCTTCTAATAGCCAGGTGATGATTGCTGACCAGTCCGGACAACTGCAGGCTTTTACTCAGGGTGACGGTGCTAATCCGGATTGGGTCGGAAACGAGGGAATGGGGGAAGTTCTCAGAGGCCTGCTGGAAAAAGCGCTGAATGAAGCGGATATTGACCGAAACCAGGTCGCTGGCGCGGGCTTTGGAATTGCGGGCTACGATTGGCCGTCGCAGAAATCTGGCCTGATTGAGGCCATCGACATCCTCGACCTATCGGCTCCCTTTGACCTGGTGAACGATGCCATGCTGGCGCTGCTGGCCGGTGCGTCCAACGACTGGGGGATCGGCGTTGTAGCCGGCACAAGCTGCAACGCATGGGGGCGGGATAAGCAGCACCGTCTGGGCCGAATGACAGGCTATTCCTGGTTGGGTGAAGCGTCAGGTGGCGTGGAGTTGGTCGATCAGGCTCAACGGGCTGTTGCCAAAGAGTGGACCCGCCGGGGGCCCCCCACCTCCCTGACACAGTTGTTTCAGGAGCGGGTTGGAGCCTCCAGCGTTGACGATCTCATTGAAGGTATTGCCCGCCGCCAGTACAAGTTACAACCTGATGATGCCAAGCTGGTCTTTCAGGCTGCTAGAGACGGCGACTTGGTGGCGCATGAACTGGTTCTGTGGGCCGGGCGTGAGCTGGGCGATCTTGCGCTGGGCGTTGTCCGGCAGCTCAACCTGGCCAACGAACAGGTTGAGATCATTCTAGCCGGAAGCTTCTGGAAAGGCAGTCCCTTATTGTTAAGTGCGTTTGAGTCCGTTGTGTATCCCATCGTCCCGGAAGCGAGCATTGAGCGCTTGAAAGCGCCGCCGGTGGTCGGGGGTGTGTGCCTGGGTATGGAGCTGGCAGGGATGAAGGTGGATCGCATCAAAGCGGCGAGGGAACGATTGCGCAAGGAAGCACCATAAGGGCAGTGAATCTGCTGAGACGAGCACACTACTGCCTGATCTGCTGCAAAAGGAAAGTATTAATCAGCCCAACATTACACAAAAACTGCTGGATGTGGGCTGGCCAGACATTCAGGAGATCGCTTCTGCGCTGAAGCGCAAAGAAATCCGCTATGTATTTCTTGCGACACGCGTCACATCTGATAACGCTGGATTATTCGCTAAGTACCTGCAGGCATCAAGAATCAATTGACTGTGGCGCTGGCTGCCCCGTTCATGTTCAGCATCTGCCGGCAGCCGCCTGATTCGTAGAGTAGTTTTCATGATTGTCTCGCAGCCAAGCCAATCGCTGTAGAAGTGTTTATTCTTGAAGAATCTGGCAAGCAGAATGTCCCAACAGATGGATGAAAGGCTCTGACAAACATATGTCTTCTAGTCTTGACACTTATCGGTAGTGCGTCCCAGCAACCGGAAGTCGCTCTACTTTTCTAGGGGACTACCGATATTAAGAAAACCATTTATGATGAACAGCCGCGAGCGTGTTATTGCCGTACTCACATTCAACAAGCCGGATCGCGCCCCCCGGGATCTGTGGCCTCTGCCCTACATTTCGTTATTCCGGAAGGATGAACTGGAAGTACTGCTGGATAAGTATCCGATGGATATCGAAATCATAAACACGGATTCTGAGCAGGCTCAGGCAGATGAAAAAGCCACTGCCCAGGCTGGCATGTATACCGATGATTGGGGAAGTGTGTGGCAAGTCGCTGAACCGGGCGTCATTGGAGAAGTGCGAACCCCAATCCTTGAAGACTGGTCCGATCTGGCAACCTTTTCGCCCCCTGGGATGTGCTTCGCGGGCGCGACCTGTTACATGTCAAACGTGCTCGTGAAACGAACGACAAATTCTTGCTTTCCGACATCAGCGCTCGTCCCTTTGAGCGGCTGCAATTCCTGCGGGGCACCGAGAACCTGTTCATCGATCTCGGGTATGGCAAATCTGAGTTATACCAACTGCTGGAAATGGTACATGAATTTTATCTGGAGGATATTCGCGGCTGGTGCGAATCTGATGTGGATGGGATTTTCATGATGGATGATTGGGGCTCGTATCAACATCTTCTAATTAATCCAACCGTGTGGCGTGAGATATTCAAGCCGCGCTATCAGTCTGTTTTTGAGGCTGTACACAGCGCGGGCTGGCACGTCTGGCTGCATTCAGATGGGCATATAAACGCCATCATCGAGGATTTGCTTGCGTTGGATGTCGACGTACTGAACCTTCAGCAGCCGCTTGTCAACGGCATTGATGAAATAGGAAAACGATTTGCAGGACGTGTCTGCTTCGAGTCCACCTGTGATATTCAGAAGACGCTGCCCTTCGGATCGCCTGACGAGATCAGAAAGAATCCAGGCAGCTGCTTGATAAGTGGGCGACTTCAAAGGGCGGCTTTATCCTATCTGTAGACGAGAATGCGGACGACTTGCAATTACCAAAAGAGAACGTTGCACTCATGGTAGAGACATTTCTCAAGCACGACCCCTGGCTTTGAGGGTTGCTTGAATGATAGCTCACGGGCGAGTTTAATCGGGATTTTAAAGATAGGACTGCAAACATGTCCGGCGATCAACCATCATACCGTAGCGGAGGGTTCATTGTTGGGAGCCTACGGAGGCTCATGATGTGCTGGACCGTCGGGTC
>JGI1689J12820_1000079_pt1 | contig 17942 bp, 18 predicted proteins | sample PRCRCaboRojoPR_6_FD_12820 | JGI IMG/M metagenome (IMG submission 12820)
TAATTCCCAGTGAGGGATATTTCCATAAGCGGATAAGTCCAGTTGTTTTAGAGTGTATAGTTACTATAGTAAAACTCACTACCATGAAGGCATAAGTTTGAGCACGCGAGTCGGAAATTTCCCGGGCCGGAAGCCCGGTAGGTCTATACAAGGCTCTAGCAGTTAAAAGCTAAAGAAATTCTATTCCTCCGGCGGTGCTTCGATCAGACCTTCCTCCATAGCACTCTGAGTCCACTTTCGTGCTTTTTCGATCTTCGAACGGGCCGACTCCTCCAGTTCTTTGCTCGTAAGTTCGTTACGGGCAATTCCCTGTTCGATGGCCTTCTCACCAACCGCGACTGCCTGGTTTATGAAGACCTCCCACTCGTCCATCGTGGGAACTACGTAGTCTTCTCGGAGCCCTTTTTCTTCGGCAGTATCGGCTATAGCGTGAGCGGCAGCTATTGCCATTTCGTCAGTTATCGTCTTCGCGTTTACGTCCAGAGTCCCGCGGAAAATGCCGGGAAAGCCAATAGAGTTATTGATCTGGTTTGGGAAGTCCGATCTACCGGTTCCAACTATCCTGGCTCCTGCCTCTTTTGCCTTCCAGGGCCAGATCTCCGGAATTGGATTTGCCACGACGAACACTACCGCGTCGTCGTTCATCTTTTCGATCCATTCCTTTTTCAGTGTATCCGGTCCCGGAGCTGAAGCGGCAACCAGTACGTCCGTATCGCGGATTGCTTCTTCCAGCCCACCGGTTCTCCCTTCCCCGTTAGTTTTCTTTGCCAGATCCCACTTGTACGGGTTGTAGTCCTTGTTTTCTTCGAGGTCTTCTCGGCCCTCGTGGAGAATTCCGGAGCTGTCGGATATTATAACGTTTTCCGGGGGAACGCCCGCGGTAAACATAACCCGGGTTAGTGCGACGTTTGCGGCCCCGGCTCCTATGATGGAATAAGTTACGTCTTCCAGGTCCTTGCCCACTATTTTCAGGGCGTTAATTACTCCGGCAAGCTCTATCGACGCGGTACCCTGCTGGTCGTCGTGCCAGACCGGCACGCTCATCTCTTCCCTTAAAGTGTCCAGGATTTCAAAGCACTTGGGTTTTGCGAAATCTTCGAGGTTGATACCTCCGAATGACGGTTCCAGGATCTTTACGGTTCTGATTATTTCCTCCGGATCCTCCGTATCCAGGGTTATTGGAAAGGCGTCTATTCCGCCCAGGTATTTAAACAGCAAAGCCTTGCCTTCCATTACGGGTAGACCCGCTCTCGGTCCAATATTACCCAGCCCAAGCACCCTCGATCCGTCCGAAACGACCGCTACCATGTTTGCCTTGTTGGTATGTTCGAACACCTTTTCCGGGTCCTCGTCGATTTCCCTGCACGGTTCGGCCACACCCGGCGTATACCAGATGCCGAAGTCGTCGAAGCTTCGGATCGCGCACTTCGGATTCGTCTGAATCTTCCCCCTGTAGAAGGGGTGAAATTTTAACGCGTCCTTTCCGGGTTTTTTCGCCTTCTCCAGAAGTTCTTCTTCGCTAAATTCTTCTTCCATAGAAAACCTCCTTTTATTTTCCTTTATTTATTTGAGTTGGTGAATTTTTTCAAACCCCGGTTTCGTCAGGTAACTTGCTATAAACCCGACGAATAACCGGGCATGTGTGGTCGGTTTCATCCCGGAAAGACGTGTCCCTATCCCCGAGCGGTCCGTTATTTTCCCTGCAGGTAATCGTCCGCGACCTCACAGTAAGTTGGTCTGTCAATATCGACGAACTTCCCCACCACTATCTCCGCTTCCGGGTCGCGTTCGATTTCGGCTTCGTTCGGGTCCGATCCGTGCTTTATTACAGCTCGATCCTGATAGCTTTTTAGTTCGTCTATTCCTTCTCCTAGTTGGTTCTTTCGTCCATATCCGGTGGGGCAGGGAGAAAGAATTTCCACAAAGGAGAAGCCCTTTTTGGACAGAGCCTCCTCCATTGCTTTTTGGATTCTCCTGGCGTGTACCGTCGTCCAGCGGGCGACGTAGATAGCTCCTGCAGAGGCGGCCAGATCGGGCAGGTTAAACGGGTTTTCGTAGTTACCGTAAGGAGACGTTGTTGCAGTTGCTCCCCGTGGCGTCGTCGGACCGAACTGTCCTCCGGTCATTCCGAAGTTGTAGTTGTTAACGCAGATGACCGTCATGTCGACGTTACGCCTTGCCGCGTGGATAAAGTGGTTTCCGCCGATGGCAAAGAGATCGCCGTCACCGCTGAACACGGTCACGTTCATCTTCGGGTTGGAGAGCTTCAAGCCGGTTGCAAAAGGAATAGCTCGGCCGTGTGTGGTGTGATAGGAATCGGTTTCAAAATAGCCCGCTGCTCTTCCCGCACAACCTATTCCCGATACTACGCCAATGTCGTCCACGGGAATTCCCAGCTTTTCGTAAGCATTTGTAAGGCTCGTTACAGCGGATCCGAGGCCACAGCCCGAACACCAGATGTGAGGCAATCGCTCTTCCCTGAGATATTTTGTTGCGGGGTGTTCTGCGGCGGTCAACTCGGGTTTGACGTCTTCTTTCTGTTTTAGTTCTGTCGTCATAGCAAAGCCTCCAGACTTTCAAGAATCTGCTCCGGTTCGTGTAAACCTCCACCGGGATGTGGCACCAGCTTGACTTCGGCGTTGCCCGCGCTGGCTCGTTCTACTTCCCTCACCATCTGACCGAGGTTGATTTCGGGCACAACTATACCCTTTACCTGTTTGCTTAATTCCTTTATCTCGTCTTCCGGGAAGGGCCATACGGTTACAAGTCGAACGATTCCGACCTTTATTCCCTTTTCCCTTGCACGCTTGTAAGCACCCATAGCCGTCCTGAATGCCATTCCGTAAGAAACGATGAGAACCTCGGCGTCCTCTACGCCGATCTTTTCGATTTCAACTATGTCGTCCTTGTTCTTCTCGACCTTGTCGATCAGCCGTCCGACCTTTTCCTGTTGAGTCTTGACGTCGAGCTGCGGATAGCCCTGTTCGTTGTGCGTAAGTCCGGTTACGTGGACCCTGTATCCCTCTCCGGCAGAAGCCATGTGAGGCACCAGATCCTCGTCGGGTTTGTAAGGCTTAAATTCGTCGGGGTCGACTTCCGGCTTTCGGCGAGGGTATATGTCAACTTTGCTTTCGTCTATCTCCACGCGCTCCCTCATGTGACCGATCTTCTCGTCCGCCATAACGAAGACGGGCATCATGTACTGCTCCGCCTTGTTAAAGGCCTTGACGGTGAAATCGAACATCTCCTGAGGAGACGTGGGCGCGTAAGCGATTACTCCGTAGTCGCCGTGAGAACCCCATTGAGCCTGCATCATATCTCCCTGTCCCACGGCAGTGGGTAAGCCGGTACTCGGGGACCCCCTCTGAATATTTGCGATCACGCACGGCGTCTCTGTCATCATTCCCAGTCCAATGTTTTCCATCATCAGCGAGAAGCCCGGGCCGGAAGTTGCCGTCATGGACCTGGAGCCTCCCCAGGATCCACCCAGGACGGCGGCAATCGAACTCAGCTCGTCCTCCATCTGAATGAATCTCCCGCCGACCTCCGGCATCCTCTTGGACATTCTCTCCGCTATCTCGGACTGAGGCGTTATCGGGTAACCGGCGAAAAACCTGCAACCTGCCGCGAGAGCACCTTCGGCGCAGGCCTCGTCTCCGTTCATAAAGTGCTTACCCGTCAAAATAGCTCTGTCACTCATTTGCCCCCTCCTTTTCGTCCCATATCGCAAAGTCGGGGCAGATGATACCGCAGAATCCGCAGTTCACGCATTTATCGATGTCCTTCGGTTCGGGAGGATGGTACCCCTTTTCGTTAAATCCTTCGGATTCCTCCAGAACCTCCTGCGGACAGAACTCGATGCAGTATCCGCACCCCTTGCAATAGTCCTCTCTGATGTAGAGATATCCTTTATCGGTCGCCCACTTCTCAGTAGTCTTTTCCTTTTCTATTTCTGTACTCATAGTCACCCTTTAGTCAAAATGTGATAGAATTTAATTAAAGAACGTCAATTGATCTCGATAGCGTCTCCTCGCCCCTGTATTCAGGAACTAGCATCGGAGACTTTCTGTTATCGTCAACTCCCGCTTCGTCAAGTTGCTCCGCGTACTTCTCGGCGTGGTTCAGGGTCAACTCTCCCCAGTCGGTTTCCCTGGCTCTCTTTGCCGCTGCAATGCCGGCCCGTTTCCCAAAGACGTTGTAATCGAGCAGCGAATTTCCCATCAGCCTGTTTTTTCCGTGTACTCCACCTTCGACTTCTCCTCCCGCGAAAAGACCTTCAACTGCCGTCTTTCCTTCTTTGTTTATCTCGACTCCTCCGTTCTGGTAGTGCAGGGTCGGGAATACGAGCAGCGGGTCTTCAGTGGGGTCTATGCCGAATCTGGTATAAAGTCTATGTATGTAAGCGAGATTATCCTCAAACGTACCTTCTCCGTGCAGCATATCGATCATCGGCGTGTCCAGCCAGACTCCCTTCATCCCTGTGGGCGTTTCAACCCCGTTACCCCTTCCATAACATTCCCTGATAAGAGCGCCGGCTTCCACGTCCCTGGGTTCGAGGTTGTAAACGAAAGCCTCTCCGTCTCGGTTTACCGGGATCGCACCCGATCCTCTTACCTTTTCCGTTACCAGCAAGCCAACTATCTGTTCCGGGAAAGCAGCTCCTGTGGGGTGATACTGGACGGAGTCCATGTCGAGCAGGTTTGCCCCCGCCCGGTACGCCATGACCAGGCCGTCGGCGGTTGCTCCGTAGTGGTTTGTGGTCGGAAATTCCTGAATGTGTAACCTTCCAAAACCACCGGTCGCCATAACCACGGATTTTGCTCTGACGACGTAGTACTGTTCCGTCTCCATGTTGTAGAGTAATGCCCCGGTTACCGTACCGTCGGAGTCCGTCAGGAGTTCTATTGCGGGCGAAAATTCCACGACGGGAACTTCCAGGTTCCTCGCCTCGTCCCTTATCGTCCTCATCAACTCCATTCCCGTGTAATCCTTTGCCGAGTGGAGCCTTTTCCTCGAGGTTCCACCTCCGTGGAGCGTCTTCATGGAACCGTCCTCGTTCTTGTCGTACATAATTCCCAGGTCCTCGTGCCAGTTGAGGATTTCGGGAGCGTCTTCGGCGAGCGCCTTGGCTAATTCCGGTTTGTTTGCGAAGTGCCCTCCTCCTATCACGTCGAGGAAGTGGGCGGACGGACTGTCGTTTTCCTTGTCCGCCGCCTGAATTCCGCCCTGGGCCATCATCGAGTTGGCGTCGCCGTGGCGCAACTTCGTGGCGATGAGTATATCGGAGGGATCAATCCCTTCCTTGATTGCCCAGAGAGAAGCTACGGTCCCCGCTCCGCCGCCGCCGATAACCAGTACGTCCGTCTCGTAATCCACCTTGGTCAGATCGACTTCCGAGGGGTCCACGGCGGGATAAGCTTCCAGGAGATCGGCCAGCTCTAAAGGCATCTCNTCGCCCCGGTTGGGNCCGACTTTTAGTGACCTCATACCNTCTTCCTTGTAGTCGGGGTGGAACTTGTTTAAAACCTCGTCCCGTTCTTCCGGGTTCATCATGTCGACTTCTTGCTCGAGCCTCTCTTCTCGAGTCTCCTCCACCTTCTTGATGGACTCCCTCATGGATGCGGGATAGGGGTCCTCTTCTGTGCTGTCGTTACGCTTCAATTTCCCGGTTCTCATATCTTTCTCTCAGTTCCTCCTCTGGCAGGTTGACCAATTCTTCTAGCTCGTCGTCAAACACGCCATTTTTTATTTCTTCAACTCTTTCATCCAGGTGTTCGGATTCCGGTGCCTGATAGCGCCCGTAGATCCTTCGAGCGAGCTGGCCCACGTGGTGGTGGGGTATCTCGGCGGGACAGCGAGCGGCGCAGAGCCCGCACTGAATGCAGTCAAACGACATTTCCGCGACTTCCTTGATATTCCCACGGATTGCTTCGTTGATGAAGTCCATAACTTCCAGATCCTGAGGGCAGGTCTTCGTGCAAGTGTTGCAGGATACACACCTGGCAAGCTCCGGATAGAGGTCTAGCAGTGGGTTGTTCGAGACCTCCAGTTCTTCCAGGTCGTATTGCTTCCTCCCGGCCGGAGTAAACGGGAGCTGGGTCAGATACATTCCGTCCTGTACTGTAGTCTGACAGGCTAAATCCGTGTGGAGTTTGTAGTCACCCTCCAGCCTGTAGATCGTTGCGCAGGCACCGCAAAAACCCCCTCGGCAGCCTACCCCTCGGATATATTGATAACCGCTATATTCCATCGCCTTCATTATCGTCAGGCCTTTGGGGACCTCGTACTTTTTCCCCATTATAAAGATTTCTACCGTTTCAGCTTCCGGTTTGTCAGGCACGATATCACCTCTCGCTGCCCACTTTCATTTCTGGTTCGAAAAGTTCTCTCGGATCTATCGCATGTTCTTCGAACTTGCTAACTTCGGGATGTCCAAACGCAACCGCCATCAGTTGGGTGAAGTAAAGGACCGGTACGGGATCGTGGTTCGGAGCTACTTCGAGTAAGTCGGCCTGGCGTCTGTCCAGGTTGAAATGGCAGAGAGGACAGGCGGTTATGATTACGTCCGCTCCGGATTTTCCCGCCCCGGCTGTAATGGTCTGGGTCTTCCTCAGAACCATCTCCTCGTTATCTACGGTATTGTAGGAGCCACAGCACTCCGCCTCGTAGGGAAAATCAACCGGCGTGCCTCCCAGGCTTTCGACCAGTTCGTCGAATACCGACGGTTCGTGGGGATCGTCCAGGCCAATTTCTTTCGGCCTGGTGAGCATGCACCCGTAATACGGAGCCACGTTGAGTCCCTCCAGAGGGTTCACGACTTTATCGCTGACCGTGCTCCACTCCAGTTCGTCCCTGAGAAGTTCCAGGTAGTGACGTATTTCTACGTCCGCCTCGTAGTCGTTCTCCTGATCCATGAAGTTATTGATCTTATCCAGCTTTTCCTCGTCTTCTTTTACCAGTTTGTTCGTGCGCTTCAGAGTGTTGTCGCACATCGAACATAGCGTGTAAAGCCTGTCGAATCCCTCGTCTCTTGCCCTGATTAAATTTCTTACGGGCCCCAGTTGTTTCATCAGGTTGTCGTCCGTCAGGGAGTAAACCGTACCGCAACAATTCCAGCGAGAGAGCTCCTTCAGGTTGATCTCGAATTCCTCCGAGACCTTAATTGCCGAATCTTCGAACCCTTTCGCCGTATCCTTTAAGCTACATCCAGGGTAGTACAAGATATCTTTCATGTATATCAACCAGTCTTTTTCCTGAGATTGCTGACCAGGGCTATCTCGGGTAGTCCTTTTGCGTCCAGTTCGTTAAGGTCGACCCGGTCCAGGTTCTTTCTCAAGCTGATTTCTCGAATTGCCTCCATTATTGCCGGTACGTCGTTGCCCTTGGGACAATCGACCTCGCAGCTGAGGCAGGAGGCGCAGGTCCATGGGGTGTTGGAATCCAGGACCGTTCTGTCACCCATCTGGACCTTTCTAATAACCTGATTGGGCAACAGGTCCATTTCTTCGGTAAACGGACAACCGGCGGAACACTTACCACATTGGTAGCAGGAAAATATGTTTTCCCCGCTCAGTTCTTCTACGTCTGCCGTGAGTTCACGGTCGGAATTGGTTAAGTCCATATTGCCTCCGGTTTCTCATATCCTTTTTCATAGGGTTCGGAAGTTTAATATAAGTAGCTTCTCTTCTAAACGACGAGCATTTTGGCAACCTTTCAGGAAAATCCTATCGGAGGCCGAGCGGGCATGGTTCCATGCTTTCTCCGAAAGCATGGAGAGCGAGGCCGAGATCGGAAGCAGCAATTTCCTCGCCGGGGAAATTGCCTGCGGTTTTATCGAAAGGTTGGCAAAAAAGCTCGTCATGTTCGATCGAACCTCCTCTAAAACTTCTCCAGAATTATCTTTCAAATTCTTTTATTAATTCCCCTTCTGAATCGTAGATGCTCAAACCGATATCAAGGCCACCGTCGACGCTATGGGTGGCACAGGCCAGACAGGGATCGTAAGGTCGAAAACCCATCTCTACCTGATTTAGCACCTGCTCGTCCGCGGTTCCGTTTCCGAGGGAATCGAGGGCTGCCTGTTTTATCGATATGGAAAGTGCCGCGCTGTTACTCGTCGTTGGTACTATCATGTTCGAGCTTTCCACCAAACCGTCGGCGTCCAGTTCGTAGCCATGGATTAAAGTACCTCTGGCGGCTTCGATCACCCCTACTCCCTTTCCGGGTTCTTTGACCGGTGACCTGAGGTCGTCCCCCGCGATATCTTCCCTGCCGGCCAGCTCTTTTATTCTTTCGGCGGCCTGAACCATTTCCACCAACCTCGCCCAGTGGTAAGCGTAGGTTTGATGCACGGGAGTACCGTCGAAATGGTTTACGTACCTCTCGTACTCTTCCTGGGCGAGTTCGGTTTTCATTCCGTCGGCCACGTTCAACCTCGCCAGGGGTCCGACCCGGAAGACTCCGCTGTTTTTTCCCGTTTGAAAGTCGTCCCAGCCTACTTCTTTAAGATAGGGAAATTTCACGTAGGTCCAGGACTCCACTCTTTCTTCGAGAAGGTCGAGAGCCTCGGAGGTATCCGTCTTCAAGAACTCGCTACCGACGGGATCGATTACTCTGAGGTCCCCGTCGTAAAACGACACCCTGTTTTGATCGTCGACCAGACCCATATAGTAAGTGTCCAGGGCGTAATCCGGGTTATCCAGAAAGGACTCAAACTTCTCGGTTTCGAGAACTTTCTCTCTGAACAGCTCTAGCGTCTGGCGGGCAAACTCGACGGCGGATTCGCCGATCGAGTTCAATTCTTCCCGTTCTTCGGAAGTTATGCCCTGCGAGAGACCGCCCGGTATCCCCGTTATGGGATGAACCTGGTGGCCGCCGATTATTTCTATCGCTTCGTGGGCCAACCTTCGGGTCTTGATTACCTTCTTTCCGATCTCTTCCCCGAGCGAGTTAATTACACCGACGATATTTCTCTCGGCTTTACTCCCGTTATCAACCAGAAAATCCGGTCCACCCAGGTAGAAAAGATGTAAAAGGTGATCCGCGAATATGTAGGAGTTGTAGAGTAATTTTCTCAGATCCAGAGCAGTCGGGGGAGGTGTTACGGAGTACGCCGCATCTAGTGCCTTGGTGGAGGCGAAGTGATGGGCTTCCGGGCAGACGCCACAGATTCTTTCCGTTATCCTTGGCATATCCTCTCCTTTTCTACCCCGGGAAAACTCCTCGAAGCCCCGAAGTTCGGGAACCTGAAGTACGGCGTCCTCCGGCTTGCCGTCGTCGTCGAGAAAGATCTCTATTTTTCCATGCCCCTCAAGTCTGGTGATTGGGTCTATTGAAATTTTACGTTCGGTCATTTTCTCCTCCTTCCGAGACCTTTCCGCCGAATATCGAGTTGGATAGTGAAAAAGTGTAGAAAGTTCCTATCGGATCGGGTAAGGAGCTCAGCATTTCCCTTTCCTGTTCCAGAGCCTGTCCTTCTTCACCGAGCTGAAGCACGGAAGCAAGGCTGTTTAACATCTCCGTGCCCTGATCCTCTACCTTGGGAGGTGGACCAAAACAGCCCTTGCAGGGCATGTTTACTTCGGGGCAACTGCCACCGCAGCCGCTTCTCGTGACCGGACCCATACAGATTATCCCCTGATCTAAAAGACACTTTTCCGGGTCTATTTCTACCTCCTGGGGTCTTGAGAGTTCGTCTATAGTTTCCCTGTTCCACTCCCGGGAGCACTCGTCACAGACCGTTTTACTTCCCGCCACCACGGATCCTTTTTCGGGTAATTCGCCTTTTGTTAGAAGATCCAGGAAATCCTCGGTCAGCTCCGGAGGCGGTGGACATCCGGGGACCGTGTAGTCCACTTCCACCACTCCGTCAAGACTTCGGACCCTGTCTTCAATTTCGGGAAGGTTAAGTACTTCTCCGTTTCTTTTCGTGGACTCCAGGGGCACGGTGTTGTCGGGATTATTGCTCGTCGGGGTTTGTTTGTAGACGGTATCGAATAGTTCGTTTTTTCCGCTCATGTTTGCCAGCCCCGGTATGCCTCCCTGGTGAGCGCACGACCCGTAAGCGACGAGTATTTCGGACTTTTCTCTCAATAATTTTGCTATCTCCTCGTTCTCGGAAGTTCTTATACCTCCGTTAAAGAAGGTTAGATCCAGTTCGTTTTTCCCGTAACCCTTTAAGTCTTCGTATTTAAAGTCAGTAGCCGCGGGCCAGAAAGCGATATCCGCAAAATCGAGCAAATCGAGTATCCGTTCGTGTAAACCCAGTAAGGCAACGTCACAGCCCCCACAGGAAGCAGCCCAGTAGGCGCCTATCTTCTTCTTATTCTTTGGCATTGCTAAACGGCCCCGGTCCCAGTTCTTTGATTTCAGCGGTAAAGTCATCTACGGTCTGAGCGAACTTTTCGCCTTCCGTAGCCGAAATCCACTCGAGCCTAACCCTGTCGGGGTTTAAGCCGAAATCTTCAAGAACGTGTTTCAGTAGGGCCACTCTCCTCCAGGTTTTGTAATTTCCGCTGGTGTAGTGACAGTCTCCGGGGTGACATCCGCTGACCAGTACTCCGTCCGCCCCGTCTTTTAGTGCTTTTACGATGTGACTCACGTCTATCCTTCCCGAACAATTGACCGTAATCGGCACCAGATTAGAGGGATAACTCTTCCTGCTTACTCCGGCGAGGTCAGCTCCCGCGGAGGAACACCACTTACAGAGAAAACCAACCAACTTTGGTTCAAATTCCATCTTTAATCACCGATGTGAGCGTGGATCATTTCCGTCAATTGTTCATCCGTCAGGTTTCTTAGGCTTAACGCGTTGGTCGGGCATCCGGAAGCACAGGTCCCGCAGCCCTCACAGAGAATTTCATTGACTTCTGCTACCCCCTGAGAGTTTATATCCAGGGCATCGTAAGGACATTGACCGACGCATAATCCGCAACCGCTGCACAGGTCCTCGTCGATTTCCACGACCTGGGGATCGTGAGACAGCGTCGGTTTTGCCAGCAGGTCTATCGCTTTTGCAGCAGCGCCACTTCCCTGTGAGACGGAATCCGGAATGTCCTTGGGTCCCTGGCCCGCCCCGGCGAAAAACACTCCTCCGGTCAGGCTTTCCACGGGCCTCAGCTTTGGGTGGGCTTCCTTGAAGAAGCCGTTTGCCCCTAGATTGAGGTTTAAATGCTTGCTCGTTCCCTCCGTCCCTTCGGAGGGTACTATCGACTGGGCGAGGACTACCAGGTCCGCGTCTATTTCCACTCGTTCGCCCGCTATTTCGTCCAGACCCCAGACTCGCAGCTTTCCGTCCATTTCTTTCAGCTTCGATACCTTTCCTTTGAGGTAGAGCACCCGGTCCTCTTCCTGAACGTCCTGAATGAACTCTTCGTAGTCCTTGCCTCCGGCTCGAATATCTATGTAAAAGACGTAGGCATTGCCCTCGGGTACGCTTTCCTTGTATAGCTTCGCATGTTTCGCCGTATACATGCAGCATATCTTCGAACAGTAAGAATTGTGGTTTTCCGGATCTCTGGACCCGGAGCACTGGATAAACACGACGTTCTCCGGTACCTTGCCGTCCGAGGGCCGGCGGACCTCACCGCCAGTTGGGCCCGTTGCGGAAAGCATCCTTTCGAACTGAAGCCCGTCTATTACGTCTTCGTGCTTTCCGTAGCCGTACTCTCCCATCTCTTCTTTCGGATACAGGTCGTACCCGGTTGCGACGACGATCGCGCCGAACTCTTCCTCCACGTACTCGGAACTCTGGTCGAAATCTATCGCGTCGGCGTCGCAGGCTTCGGCACATTCGCTACATCTTAGCGGATTCAAGCCGAGACAGGCCTCGGTATCAAGAGTGTAAGAGGAAGGAATCGCCTGGGAGAACGGAATATTTATCGCCTTTCGGGTATCGAGACCCTGGTTGAACTCGTCGGTAACCTCGACGGGGCAGACGTCCTCGCAGTCACCACAGAGGTTGCAGGCGTCCGCGTCGACGTAAGTCGGCTTTCTCTCTATTTGAGCTCGATAGTTCCCGACGTAGCCGGAAATCTCTTTAACCTCGCTGTAAGCCATCAGTTCGATATTGGGGTGCTGGTTTAGCTCGACCATCTTCGGAGTCAGGATACACTGGGAACAATCGAGCGTGGGGAATGTTTCGGACAACTGGGCCATGTGGCCGCCTATCGACGGCTCTTTTTCGACCAGTATTACCTCGTTGCCGGCCTCCGCGACGTCGAGCGCCGCCTGAATTCCAGCGACTCCTCCGCCGATAACCAGGCATTTGTCCGAGTGCTCCCGTTCGACCGGCTCCATCGAGACGTTTCTTTTTACCTTTTCGACCGCCCCTTTGATTATCTTCAGCGCCTTATTGGTCGGCTTGCCTCCGTCTTCCCCGTGGACCCAGGAGCACTGCTCTCGGATGTTAGCTATTTCGCACTGGTACCTGTTCAGCCCTACGTCTTCCACGGCTCCCCGGAAAGTCTCCTCGTGCATTGAAGGCGAGCAAGCCGCTACGACGACTCCGGTCAGGTTCTCTTCCTCTATTGCCTCCTTTATTTTGTTCTGTCCGGGGTCGGAGCACATGTACTCGTAGTCCGTGCTGTACGCTACGCTGTCGTAACCAATAATTTCCTCTGCCAGGCTGGAAACGTCCACGGTACCGGCGATGTTCTCGCCGCAGTGGCAGATAAAAACCCCGATCCTTGGCTTGATAGCCATGTTACCTCCCGGGAACTTCTTCTTTCATTAGCTTGGATCCGTACTCCAAACCGCTTTCAAACGCCCTCTCGTTTAGGTCTTCGGTGCCTTCGGGAACGGAAGAGAGGACCGACTCCTTCATTTTTTTCTCGTCGACAGCTCCGGTTACTGCGACCAGTGCGCCCAACATGACGACGTTTGCGACGATCTTATGACCCAGATCTTCCGCGATTTTCGTCGCCGGTATCTTGTACTGTTTGACCCCCTCGGGCTGCTCAACGTCCTCGACCAGGTCCTTTTCCAGCAGCATTATCCCGCCGTCCTGAATCTCGTCGCTGTACTTCTCGTAAGCTTCCTGGGACATCAGAACGAGAACCTCGGGAACCGTAATCTGCGGGTAATCGATCTTTTCGTCCTCTATCACAACGTCTGCGCTACAGGCACCGCCCCTCGCCTCGGGGCCGTAAGATTGAATCAAAACCGCGTTCTTGTCCTCAAAAATTGATGCCGCCTTGCCCGTAATATTTCCCGCGGAAATTATTCCCTGACCCCCAAAACCTCCAAACCTTATCTCCTTCCTCACTTTACCACCTTCTATAACCTAGATTTGTCCTCGTGATTTCTTTCCTAAGATACTAGCGGTACTAGGATTCTCGTTCCATGATTAGTATCAACCCGCAAGCTGATTAAACTCAATTTTATAGTTATAAAAGTGGTTTAGGTATTGGGTTTTGGCTACGGTTCTAAGTTTTCGGAGGGTGGTCGGCAGGGGTTCTCCCCTGTCTACAATCCGTTTGTCGTCTCCGGAGGGTTAGGACGGGGTGGTAATTCGTCTCGGCCCGGGCAAGTTTCTGAAAAAGGGCTGGTTCCGCCGGCCCCGGGCTAAGTATTTGGGACGTTGTCAACTTCACCGGTTCTGGGATAACATTAAGTCCCATGAAAAATACCATAGAGATTCCCGCGCCGAAATCCGCTGGCTTGATACTCAGTTACCGCTGTACGGCGAAGTGTGCTCACTGCATGTACTCCTGCGGTCCGGAGTGGGAGGAAAAATTGATTTCGTCGGACCGATTGAGCCGGACGCTTTCTACGTTATCGGAATACATCGTTCCCAGCCCCGGTGGACCAAACTCTATCGGGCTGAACCACGGTCTTCACCTGACCGGCGGAGAGCCGTTTCTTCACTACGGTAAATTGCTGGAGGCAACGCGGGTCGCGGAGGAACTAGGAATTCCCTCCGTCTTCGTGGAGACGAATTCGTTCTGGTGCAGTGACGACGAGACGACGAGGGAAAAACTGGAAGAGCTCCGCCGGGCGGGCCTCGACGGGATTATGATCTCGGTGAACCCGTTTTATCTCGAATACGTCCCGCTGGAGAACGCGAAGAGAGCGGTCAGAATCGGACGGGAGATCTTCGGAAAGAACGCTATAGTCTATCAGGAGGAATACCTCCGGAAGTTCGACCGAATGGGAGTAGAGGGTAAGCTCGACCTCGAGGATTACGTCAATCGTCAGGGAGGTAGTCTGGGAGGTAACGTTGAATTCTTTCTTTCCGGGAGAGCTCCATACGTGGTTCCTCAGTACGAAATATCGAACCTCGAGCCGCGATCCCCGGAATGGTGGTTCGGTGGTTCCTGCAGTCCTCCGTTTCGTCGGGAATGGCATAACCACGTGGATAATTACGGTAACTATATGCCCGGTTATTGTGGCGGTCTGACCTTTGGGGATATTGAGGAGGTCGGTTCGCTCATTTCCCGGGGCCTGGATAGGAACGATTATCCAATACTGGATTTGCTGGTTGAAAACGACCTGGGCGGACTATACGAACTCTCTCGGGATCACGGTTATCGTGATTCAGAACCGGGTTATTATTCCAGATGTCACCTCTGCCTTGACCTCAGGGCTTTTCTTCACGAGCGAGAAGAGTTTTCCGAACTGAAACCCGACGAGTTTTACCGCCAGATTCCCGTGAAGTACTGAAAGGAGGTTTCCTGGCCGAGAAGTTAACTGGGGCTAAATACCGATTCCGGAATACCCTCGTTTACCCTTATGTCGTAGACTCTGTCCGGTCCTCCCTCGTTTTCTACGGTAAATTCTTGACCTTCCATACTCTTCCACTCATCGGTCCTGTAAGCGAGGTACTGATTCGATCTGGTCTGCCATAATTGAGTAAAGCCCACTCCGGTAAAGTGAGTCCATTCGTCCGAGGAATAGTCGTTTACCCAGCCTTCGTCCGTACTCCCCTTCAAAATAATTGTCATTTCGGCACCATCGTCCCTGGTGGTATCTATCCTGATGTCCTCGTCGTCCGAGCCCGGTCTCATGATTCTGAATCTTGACGTATAATTATTCTCGTCCGTCGTGACGTCTACCTTGAAGTCCAGGCTCTGGATATCACCCGATATGGCCCCCTCTTCCCGTTCGTAAGTGGACTCGACTTCTTCCTGTTCCAGCTGTCTTTCCTCCATCTCCGTTTCGGTTTCTTCCGGTAACCTTTCGACGGCGGGCTCATCCACGCCTTCCCGGGGAACGGTCCCGGTATCGGTCAGAGTACCGCTTACAAAAGCTACGCCCACCACGAGACCCGCGACCAGCAGAAGCATTAACACGTTATTCATCTTTAATACCTCCCTTGATCCTATATTATGGTTTTTGAAAATCTTTGGCAAAAATGGAAGAAGTGGATGACTGATATACCAGGGTCTCGATTTTCTCGGGCGGCAGTTTTGAGTTAAGCCGCCTTAATTTTCGGACCCCGAGGGGGAGATAGAACCCCCGAAAAGGAAGGTGAAGCAATGATTTCGGCCGTTTAGATTTCTCTTAACGGTCCCGGTTTTGGGTTGTGATAGTTCTTGAGGAATAATTTCCCTTCTTCCTTGTTAAGGATGAAATTTCCAAGCCTGCTCGCCAAAAGGTAACGTTCCCTTCCCGCACCTGTCAGTCCCCGATAAATCAACTTGCCTGAGACCCTTAGATACTGTCTGCCCTGCGGGTCCGACTCCAGGTATTTTGAGCCGGACCAGAAGGTATTGTTGGCGAGGAATATCGTTATCTCTTCCCTTATAGCGTCGCCCTTTCTCTTTCCTTCGTCCTCCAGGAAGTCGTCCCGGCTTTTCTCGTGGATTACCATATCTATTCGTTCGGTTCTTCCTCGAGAGGGGTTAATCGACCTTCCTGCTCCTCGATCCAGCTGATCGCAGTATCGAGGTCTTCGTTTCGGCTGTCCGATTTAATATCCGGGGAAAGGCCTTTCTTATTTAACTTTTCTCCCGACGGGGTAAGGTATTCGGACGACGATATCTTTACCCTTAAGCCCCGACCGACGGAATGAGTCGTCTGAACGAGACCTTTTCCGAAACTCTTTCGGCCGACAAGTATTCCCATCCCCTGATCCCTTATAGCTCCGGCTACGAGTTCTGACGCACTGGCAGTTCCGCCATTTATCAAAACCACCAGGGGTAAGTTTGGGTTCTTATTTCCTCTCGAGTTGTACTCCCTGTTACCGCCCGGTCCGACCGTCTTCGTTATCAGGCCGTCGTCCACGAACTGGCTTGCAACTTCGAGGGCCGAGTTCAGCCAACCTCCCGAGTTATTCCTCAGATCGATGATGTATCCTTTTAGGTCTGAATCCTTGAGTCCGGCGAGAACTTTCTCTAAATCATCAGCCGTTTGTCGGTTAAACAGGTTGATATCGATAAGAGCGATTTTATCTCCCTCAAGCAGTTTCAGTTCCACCGGAGTTATCTCGATCTTCTCTCTGGTTAAGTTAACCGTTTCTTCTTTCCCGTTCGGACGTCTTACCGTAACCTGAACCTCGGTACCTTTCTTACCATCCAGAACGTCGAATACTTCCTGGTAGGTCATTTCGCTGGTGGGTTTTTCGTCGACGCTGATTATTATATCTCCGGAACTTAAGCCGCTTCGGGAGGCCGGAGTGTCCGGAAAAACCGACACGACCCTAACGTGGTCGCCTGATTTTTCGATCTCCATACCTAACCCGATGTAATTTCCTTCCTGTCTTTTGCGATAATCTGCGTATTCCTCACGGGAGTAAACCGCGTTGTAGTCATCCGGAAGCTCCTCGAGCATACCTTCTATCGCCCCCTTGATTAGCTCCTCCCTGTCCACGGATTCGGGCAGGTAATAATTATCGAGGATCAGCTTGTACGCTTCCTGGATGGGCTTGAGTTGCTGGTCCACTGATTGCCCGTTCCCGCCGGGGGCCTGAATGGCAAGGCAAACCAGCAGGACTACAGGTAGAACCAGGGTCCACTTTCTACGCGAAGTAATACTCATGGTTTCACTCTCCATAAAATTTTAGTGAATCGTTAAACCCTGTTCCACGGGAATCCTGGCCGAACTAATTTAAATAAACCTCATTTCTTTTCTTATTTTAGAACTTTCTTAAATTTGATTACAGCGAACTCAAATATCCCATCTCTTCCGCAGTTCTAACTTACACATTCGTGTGGTGGTCCATATAACAAATCCCGAGATGCGTTATAGCATTGGTTCATAGGTGTTTTTGCCTACATTTGACGAGAAAGAGAGAATGGGCTGATCTGGTTCAGAAAGAACCATTCCAGTTCAGTTTTAAAGATTGATTTTATTATCCGTTTCGATGGTTTGTTCCTGTAACAAACCTTAGGTCCACGTGATTTAGGATTACTCAGGTGTTCATTGGTGTTAATTTCCCCACCTTCACCCCCACCTTGCGTCCTCCCTCGTCAAGGGGGAGGAACGCGGAAAATTATCCGGAGTTCGAAACTTATTACGTTTCGAAGACCTATAAATCCGAACAACGTATTTGGAAGCTAGAGAGTGATTAGAAGAAACTACCCGTAGAATGAAAAAAACACGTTGCCCATCTTTTTTACGGTCTTTTTGGTAGCGGGACTCTTTAGAGTTCCAGTATTTTGGAGGTCTGAAGTTCTCCACTACTTTGATATGTCGTCATTTGGTGTGGTTGAGAGTTTTTTGGTCCGTAAAATAGCGCGAAAGTCTATCTCGGACTAATTTACTTGGGTGTTCATTTCCCTCTTGATGAGGGGAATTTAGGCTGAGGATGAAGTTTAACCAGTACTAACGGGGGCACAGGGACCCCCCTTTGCTACCTGTTTGGGAGACCACTTTAGCAATTTTGCAGCAACAATAGCAGGCCGGGCACCCGTGCCGAGGCGGTTATTCCAAAAACAAAGCAGGCCGGGTGCCTCTGCCCGGCCGGTAGGTTCGGTACTAACGGGAGCGCGGGGACTCCCTTT
>JGI1689J12820_1000082_pt1 | contig 17562 bp, 14 predicted proteins | sample PRCRCaboRojoPR_6_FD_12820 | JGI IMG/M metagenome (IMG submission 12820)
TACGCAAACCGGCGGTTTTACAAGGGGACCGAGTTCGTTGACATGGTCGAAAGCCTCGCCGGGACGAGGGCGAAGGAGGCTTACGCCACTGACGAGGTGGAGCCGGACGAGATCTACGTCAACGTCCAGCCGCTCTCCGGTACGGCGGGAAACCTCGCTATCTACGACAGTTTCGTCGATCCTGGAGATACCGTCATGGGAATGGCCCTCGATCAAGGAGGACACCTGTCCCACGGGAGCGAGTTCAACCTGACCGGCAAGCGGTACAACATAGTTCCCTATTCCACCGATCCCCATACCGGCAGGCTCGATTACGATCGGATCAGGGACCTGGCAAAAGAACATAAACCGAAGATGATAATCGCCGGCTACACCTCCTATTCCTGGGCGCCCGACTGGGAGGAGTTCCGGTCGATAGCGGACGAGGTCGGGGCGGTTCTACTTGCCGACGTTTCCCACGTCGCGGGAATGGTCATTGCCGGTGCCTATCCTAACCCGGTTGGAAAGGCTCACGTCGTGATGAACACGACCCACAAAACCATCGCCGGACCGAGGGGCGCTATAGTCTTGACCACGGACAAGGACAGGGCGGATATACTGGACGAAGCCATCTTCCCCGGAGCTCAGGGAGGACCACACCCAAACAAATTTGCNGCCATGTCGGTCGCGTTCAAGATTGCTCAGACGGAGACCTTCAAAAAGCTTCAGCACCAGATAGTCGCTAACGCAAAAGCCCTGGCGGAAGGACTTCAGGATAACGGGTTGACCCTGGCTTATGGCGGGACCGATACACACCTGATGGTGATAAATCTCAAAGAGCTGGAGCAGGAACTCGACTTTACTCCGATGGGTGAGATTGCCTCCCGGATTCTCGACGAGACCAGGATAGTGACCAACAAAAACACCATCCCCGGTGACGAGAGCGCCGCCGAGGCGCACGGGTTGAGACTCGGAACGCCCTGGATTACCCAGAGGGGCATGAAGGAGCCCGAGATGAAAGAGATAGCCGATATCGTCTCCGACGTCCTTCACGGAATGAAGTCGTTTCACTGTATAGGTCAAACATGCCCGCTTTCCCGTGGTAAGATCGACCTCGACCTGATGCTCGAAACGCGCGAAAGGGTAGCTAGCCTGCTCGGCGACTTCCCACCGTTCCCGAACCGGGACGAGAAGTATCCGGAGTACTACCCGGTGGAGGGAAGCGTACCAGGAGAAGCAGAAGGGGCGGAGCCAGCAGGTGCCGTTGAGGCTGATTTGCCCCAGGTCGGGTTGATCGAGGTAAAAGGCCACAGGCCGACGGCTTTTCTCGACCAGATATCGACCAGGGATATTCTCGATCTCGAATACGGAAAAGGGAAGAGCGGAGTACTGCTGGACGAAAACGGAGACGTGCTGGACCGAATAGAAGTCATTAAGGAGGAGAAGGACGACGAGGAGCGGTACCTGGTTCTTACATCGCCCGAACGGAAGGGTCGGGTTCTCAACTGGTTCAGGGGGATATCGGACGGATACGTTACCTTCGACAAAAGAGATTACATGAGGAAGGTCGAAGGGCCCGTCAAGGTATACGACCTCACCAGCGGGGAGGCCAAAGGGAGGACCCGGGCCGGGTTCGGACCGGTTAGCTACGAAAGCTTTCGGGAATCCGTTGCTTCAGAAGAAGAGATTCCATCCGGTGAACTTTATTCGATCGACTACGACGGCGTGGAATTTAGCTGTTTCCGGTCCGAAGTCGATCCGGAAGATCTTTACTTCTGGGCCGAGCCCGGTGACCTAACTGCCCTGGACCGGGAGTTAGGGCTGAAAAGTGGTTCCCGTGAGGATTACTTCGGGGAGCCCGGACCGAAACTGTACCGGGAGAAGGAGGACCTGTTCGACCTCGTGAGACCTTACTTCGTCGGCCAGAGGGAACTGGAAGACGAGCTCGATAGGTCGGAATTTCCCAAATCGGTGGACCAGATATTTACTTACGAGGCGGACGAGAAAGACGAGGCGGAGAAGTCAACTCCCCTGCTGGAAAAACACAGGGAACTCGGGGCGAAGATCGCCCCGTTCGTCGGCTGGGAGATGCCCTTCTGGTATTCTACCATTCAGGACGAGCACGAGGCGGTCAGGGAGACGGCAGGACTGTTTGACGTCGGCCACATGGCCGTATTCGAGGTAAAGGGCCGAGGGGCGACCCACTTTCTGGACTGTGTTACCTCCAACTACATCCGCTGGATGAAGGACAAGGAAGCCCAGTACAATTACTTCCTCGATCCGGAAGGCCGGGTAATAGACGACGCGATGGTCTACAGGATAACCGAGGATCGCTACATAATAGTCGCTAACGCGGTCAACGAGGATAAAGACTGGGCCTGGTTAAACGCAATTCAGTCCGGTGAATACGTTCTGGACCCCGATAGACCGTGGGTAAAGCCGAGCCAGACTCCGCAATTGACCGACCTGAAGTCGGAAGAGGCCGGGGAAAAGGCGATGCGAGACCTAGCATTACAGGGACCGCACTCGAGACGGGTGCTGCAGGACCTGACGTCTCCGGAAGAAGCGGACAAACTGGACAGTATGCTGAGGAACGAGCTCGATTTCTACGATTTGAACGGTGCCAGAACGATGGTCGCCAGGACGGGCTATACGGGCGAGGAGATAGGATACGAACTACTGGTCCATCCCGACGACGCGCCCCAGCTATGGGACGACCTGCTTGAAAAGGGAGAGAAGTACGGGATCAAACCCTGCGGGCTGGGAGCGCGAGACTCGACGAGAATCGAAGCCGGCCTGCCCCTCTACGGCCACGAGCTCAGCGGGAATGACGAAATACGACCGACGGAAGCCGGATTCGGTGCTTACGTTAAGTTTCATAAGCCTTATTTCATCGGCCGTGACAGGTATAAAGAGAAAGCGAAGTCGTTCCTCCACGTCGACAACAAGATAATCAGGTTTGAAGTAAGCGGAGGGGCGAGGGTAATCCGGGAGGATAGTCCGGTCTTTGACGAGAGNGGTAAATACCTTGGATACGTAACGAGNTGNGCGAANATCGGCGGCGGTCAGATCGGTATGGCTTACGTAAAGAAGGGTAAAAAGACCCAGGAAGGCAAGAACGTCCGGATAGTACCCTCGTTTGCCGGTAAGGAAAGCACGGAGATAGAAATCGGACCGGGCGGGAGAATGCCCACCGCTTATGAAGCGGAAATCCTACCCCGGTTCCCCGAAACCGAGGAAGGCGTACCTGGTATGGAGAGCAACGAGTAACGGGAGTTGAAAGGCAGTAGGGAAATAGATAAACTTAATCGAAGTTGCGAAGGTGGCGGAATCGGCAGACGCGCTAGGTTTAGGACCTAGTGGGCTATTGCCCGTGCGGGTTCAAGTCCCGCCCTTCGCACCATAATAGCAAAAAGCACAAACCCCTGACTCGGCCGAGTCAGGGGTTTGTTAATTCCAAGTGCGCCCGGGAGGATTCGAACCCCCGACCTACGGATTAGGAATCCGTCGCTCTATCCTACTGAGCTACAGGCGCATAATCACGATCTTTTTAGCTTGAGGTATATTTTTTTTGCGGCGGCTTCTTCTGCCTCCTGCTTGCTCCGGCCCTTTCCCGTGCCCTCGAAGCCCCCGACTTTTGCCAGGATGCGATATTTTCTGTTGTGGGCTTTTCCCCATTCCTCTTGAACTTCGTAGCTCGGCCTCGTGTTAAATCTCTTCTGAGCCTCGATTTGTAGAGCGGATTTGTAATCCAGGACTTCCTGACTATCGACTAAATTGTCAACTTCGTCGCTGAGTATTTCAACCACGTACTCGGCGGTTTTTCGGAAACCGTTTTTCAGGAAGAGAACTCCTATAAGCGATTCGAATACGTCGCAGAGTATGGACTCCTTGTTTCTCCCGCCGGACTCCTTCTCGCCCTTTCCGAGGTAGAGAAACCGTCCCAGGTTCAGATCCGACGCCTTTCCGGAAAGAACAGGTTTGCTTACCGCGACCGCTTTGATTTTGGAGAGTTCGCCCTCGCTTTTTTCGGGAAATGAATTAAAGAGGTGCTCTCTGATAGCCAGCTCGATCACGGCATCTCCGAGGAATTCCAGTCTCTCGTAGGACCGCCTACCCCCCTCCGATTCGTTGACGTAGGAGGTGTGGAAGAAGGCCTTTCGGAGATCCTCCTCGGGAACGTCCAGGTCGAGCCTGTCCTTTAGCTTTGAGAAGTCTTTTTTCATATCTATTTTACCTTAATAACATCCGTTTATTCGATAATCAGGTTACTATTCCCGTATTAATCCCGGTCCAATCCGTATTCGGCAAATCCGTAAACGCAAAATTATAACCGGTCGTTAGAAAGTCAATCAAGACGACAGGTCAATTTTATTATGGTTCCAATAATCGAATTATCCGCCGGGCCACTGTGCAGTTCTCGGCTCAGTGCCTTTTCAGGATTGATTTATCTTACTCATAACGTATAATGGATTCGACCTGAACCGACCGGTTAGCCCGTTAAATAAAAAAATATTCGTTTTTATGAAGTTACGAAAAGATCTTCAACTACCCAAACAAACCATGACCGGTCTGGAGATCGGGGATAAGTCAAAGTAAAGTTTGAAGCTCTGTTAAGTACAGAGGTTGAGTTTTTTGTATTGGTTGGTTTTGCAAGAAGAACTTAGGGACTCATCAGAGTTTAATATCAATAAGGTGGGTTATAATGACCAGAAAAAGTTATACGGAACAACTAGAAGAGTTAAGAGAAAGCGTGCTCGATATGGGTGGCACGGTCCATAAGAGGCTCGACCAGGCGCTCGAGGCTATGGTCCAGGTGGATGTGGAGCGAGCCGATGAAATTGGCAAAGGCGACGATCAGATAGACGATACGTACGTAGAAATAGAACGAAAATGTTCGGATCTTCTGGCTTTACAGCAGCCCGTCGCTTCGGACCTCCGGCTCATTACCGCTTCGTTCAAGATAATTACGGATATCGAGAGAATTGGCGATAAAGTGGTTAACCTGACGGACTATACCAAATTAATCAAGGATAATCGCATACTGGACGAGGAAGACGTGCTCGAGCTGGGCGAGTTTGCTTCTTCCATGCTGGAAGACGCCCTAACCTATTACGGTTCGCAGGACGCGGACGGTGCTAACGAATTGGTGGAACGGGACGACGAGATGGATCAGATGTGTGAAAAGAGCACGAATATAATACTTGGTCATCTGATCGAGAAGGAAAGCGAGACGCTGGATACTGAAGAGGCGACGAGATTGGGCCAGCAGGTCTCTACCGAGTTGCTGACGATAAGGGACCTTGAGCGAGTGGCGGACCACGCTACAAATATTGCCGCCAGAACGATCTATCTCGTGACCTCCACCCGGGAACTCATTTAGCGGGCCGGGTACTTATCGGGGTAATTCTCGAGTTTATAGTGTCGGAAACCGATTATCTTGCCTCGAGATTGCTTGACTAGCTCTTCCCCTGTCCGTCGCACTGGCCGTAAAAATTTAGTTCAATCCGGGTTGCTTCGAACGAACATTCCTCCAGGAGTTCCCGGAGCTTTCTTTCTACCTCGGGATCGTCAATATCTCGGACCTCTCCGTTTTCCTCGCAGATAAAGTGGGGATGAACTTCCGGAGATAGATCGTACTTGGTTTCCGCTCCTTCCTGGATAGGAATCAGTTCCCCCATTTCTTCAAGCAGATCGAGAGTACCGTAGATGGTGGAGGGACTGATCATCGGGTACCGATCTTCGATGTGCTGTTTGATCTCCTTCGCCGTCGGGTGGTCGAGCTCCACCAGGGCGTTAACGACTTCAATCCTCTGTGGGGTTACTTTGAACCCTTCTTCTTTCAACTTTTCTCTGAATTTCTTTAACTTGTCTTTCTGTTGCACGAATAACTCCTCTCTGTTTGTGGATTTTTACCGATTATTATTAACAAGAATAACTTGGCAAACCGATATTTTAAACTAACTTTTCAGGATTCGTAAAATCCTACCAGCTCCGACACACTCGTTCTATAGGTCCTGCACGGACTTCTGTAATTGCCGTTTCAATAATTATTTCGAGGTTTTCTCCGACATCACATAGATTGTGAACGGATCTTAGCGTTCAACAATGAGATAACTCATTTCAACTGTTAGAAATTAACACTAACCTGGTGAATTTTTCGACAGAACCCCTTCTCCCGGGACAATTCTACTACAAGTTGAACAAATTAGCTAAATATAATANTTCTCATCTCAAAATGAATTTTAATTAATATTACTGTATAATTAGCTAGTTTCAAGGCTGGCAGGACAAAGTAGGGAATCAAGAACCCCGCCTCAAGAGACAGGGCTTGTATAAAAGCGGATTTAACGACGGACCTTGTTATTTTACAAAAGAAGACCCAGCACTCAAATGAGGAAAGCTGCCCGGCCCAAGAAATCGTTAATTGTGTACCTATGCGCTGGACAATTCTGGGCCCAAGCTACAGTACTTGAGCCAAGTTACACATCTCATTTGAGTGCCGGAGATAAACCAGCCGATTCATCCCCGGACCGAGCTCCGGGGCTTTCTCGGCAAGTTTTGGTAACTCTCTAGAATACACCTCAAACTTAATCAGGAGGTAATGTATGCACTCCGAAGAGGAAACAGGAGAATTTGAAGAATTAAGGCAAGAAGTGTTTGACTACATCATGGAGGACAATCCAATTCTTGCGACCAATATGGGGCTCCACGAGTTCGACGGCAAGCTCCCTGAAAGGTCGCTTGCCTCCAAGGAAGAAACGATTGCAAGGTTAAAGAACTGGCTGGAAAAACTCGAGAATCTAAACCGTGATCGACTGACTGACGACCAAAAGGATTCACTCAAAGTCGGTAAGCACGTCCTGGAGTTAAACCTGTTCGAGGAGGACGAACTACGCCTTTGGGAGAGCAACCCGAGTCAGCCTCAGGTAATAGGGTCGAGTTTGTTACCTCTGTTGAAAAGGAACTTTGCTCCGCTGGAGGACCGACTCGAAAGTGCTATATCAAGGATTAACCAGATACCCGAATTTCTGGAATCAAGCAGGGAACTGGTGGACGACCCAATAGAGCTATGGGTAAAAATGAGCAAGGAATCCCTGGAGAAGATACCCGGGCTCCTAGAAGTAGTGGTAAAAACAGCGAAGGAGAGCGAACTCGACGAGGGCAAAGTTAGAGAGCTGGAAACGGCCGTCAAGGATGCTCGAGCCGAGCTCCAGGATTTCGACGGCTGGTTGGACGAGCTTGGTGCTGAATCGCGGAAGGATTTCGCCATCGGGCGGGGGAAATTCCAGAAACTGCTGGAAAAGCAGAAACTTGGATACGATATTGAGGAAATTATGGAACTGGGCAAGGGTTACCTCGAGGAAAGCAGGCGGTCTATGGAGAAGTACACGAGGAGGATCAACGAGGATTACAGCGTAAAGGACGCGCTGGATCACGTGGAGGACAACACCCCGGAAGATTTCTCAAAAGCGGTGACCTGGTACGAAAGTGCTATAGCAGAAGCCAGAGATTACGTAAAAAGAAAAAACCTCGCGACGATTCCGGATAACGAGGATATATCGGTTATGGAGACGCCTTCCTATTTGAGGCACATCATACCTTTTGCCGCCTATATACCCCCGGCAAAGTACGACGAAGATCGTCAGGGCGTCTATCTCGTTACTCCTCCGGAAGCCGAGGAGGAGCTTTCGAGGTTCGCATTCTGGACAATCAGAAATACGACCGTTCACGAGGGCTACCCCGGACACCATCTCCAGATGTCCGCCAGCATGGAGTCGGACGATTTGTTTGCCCTGCTGTCTCACGCAACGGAGACTATCGAGGGCTGGGCTCACTACTGCGAGGAAATGATGAAAGATTATGGATTTGACGACACTCCGGAGGCAAGGCTGGTTCAGTTGAGGGACAGGCGCTGGCGAGCGGCACGAATAATAGCCGACGTCAAATTGAGTACGGGGAAATTTTCCTATCGGGAAGGGGTCGAGTACATGGCCGACACGGTGAGAATGGACGAGAAATCGGCGGAAGCCGAAGTCAAAAGATATACCCAGAATCCTTCCTACCAGTTAAGTTATCTCCTCGGAAAGCATAAGATAGATCGATTGCGAGAGCACGTGAAGGAAATTATGGGTGGAGATTACCGGGACAGGTTCTTTCACGACGAGCTTATCTACGGCGGGTCGATCCCGATAAAGTTTCACCGGGACAGGTTCAGTAGATTAGTCGAAAAAGGTAACTACGAGTGATCGACCGCGGTATCTCGGGGACGCGTGTTTAATCGAAATTAATCTGGATAACGGATAGCCCTGGCTCGATCTCAACTGAGGTGTTTATGTTAAGAGTCAGAAAGACGATAGAGCTGGCAGACGAGAAATAACGGAGGCTTTGATTTGGATAGACGAGACCTGGTCGAAGTGCCCGATCTCAACCGGATCATTTTGGAGCTATTGGTTCAGATACCGAAAGGCATGGTTACAACGTACAAAGATATCGCAGTGGCCCTGGGAGATAGTGCTGCCGCGAGGGCGGTTGGTACCGTCATGGCAAATAACGACGAACCGGAAAAGTATCCCTGCTGGCGGGTCGTCCGGTCTAACGGAGAAGTTGGTAACTACAGTGCGCCCGGAGGAAAGGAGGCCAAGATTGAAAAAATGGAAGACGAGGGGATTACCGTCGAGGGCGAAACAATAAAAGATTTCTCCGACGTGAGGTACTCTGAATTCGAGATCGAGCCTCCGTTAAAAGGTCTTTTTGAACAACAGATGAAGTTAAGGCATTTGGTAGAGGAAGAGGATGTCGGTAGGCCGCGAACTGTTGCCGGGGTGGACGTTTCTTACGGTCCGAACGGAGCTGTAGCGGCCTACGTAGAGATGGGCGAGGGCTGCGAAGACGTTCTTTACCGAAAAACGGTTTTCAAAGAAGAAGTCAAGTTCCCTTATATACCGGGGTACCTTGCCTATCGGGAACTACCCTTTTTGCTCGAACTGCTGAAGGAAGTTCGGGACGAGAGGTCCTGGGCGGACGTGGTCTTCGTCGACGGCAACGGCCTGCTCCACCCCAGAAGGGCTGGCCTGGCAACTCACCTTGGGGTGGTAATCGATCATACCACCGTGGGGGTTGCCAAAAAACTGCTCTGCGGAAAAGCAGAAAAGGGCGAGCTGAGCGTCGGCGAGGAGAAAGAAGTACTGGTTGGCGGAGACAGAATCGGGCTGGAACTGAAGACGTTTAAGTCGGCAAACCCCGTTTACGTTTCCGTTGGTAACCTAATAAATCTCGATCNCGCCGGAGAGTTAACCAGGGAGTATTCGGCCTATAAGCTGCCCGAACCTCTCAGGCAGGCCCACAAAGCGGCAAAAAAAGAAGCCACCGGTTAGGATTAGCCCCCTCCCAGTTTCGGCAGAATTAGGATCTCGTCGCCTTGCTGTAATTTGGCACTGAGACCTCCGGGTCGATTTATTCTCTTCTGGTTCAGTCTAATCTGAATAAACCGCTTGAGCTCTCCCGGTTTTTCGAACATCTTTTCCTCGAGTTCCGGGAACCTTTCGACGAGCTGGTCTATGAGGGATTTGACCGTGGTATTTTCCGGAATCTGAATTTCGACGGTCCCCTTACTGTCGAGTCCGGCCTTGAACGAGAAAAATATCTTGACCTTTACATCGATCATTCGGACCACCGATAGTGTAAAACAATTGTATAAATTAAATTTAAAGCTTTGGGAACCGTTCCGAAGTTAGTTTTTACGGGTAAATGCTACACTAGAGGATCACCCATTATGCCCGTCGTCAAATATTACCTGCCGGCGGGATAAACGTAAACACCGGCAAAACTCGTCCTGGTTGGTATTAATATTACCTCGTGACGATAAAACTTGACAGGGAATTAACGGAGTGTTCGACGGAGTGGGGTGAAAATAAAAACGCCCCGGCGGAACCGGGGCGTATGGTGATGGTCTTATTCGTTAAATCAGGAACCTCTCAGAGCGACCTTGCTCTTGAACCAGGTTTCTTCGAGGAGGAACCTGGATACGAACAGGGCACAGAATAAACTCCCTATTATACCTATTGTAAGGGTGATCGCGAATCCTCTGACCGGACCTGTTCCGAAGTACATCAGAATGAGTGCGGTCGCGAGTGTCGTCAGGTTTGCGTCTATCACCGTGGAAAGAGACTTCTTGAATCCGTCCCTTATCGAAGGCACGCCCGACTTTCCACTTGCCAGCTCTTCCTTTATTCGCTCAAATATGATTATATTCGCGTCGACGGAAATACCGATCGTCAAGATAACACCGGCAATTCCGGGGAGCGTGAGAGTNGCGCCGAAAACTGAAAGGGCGGCAAACATGATGAGCATGTTGAATACAAGAACCAGGTCGGCGATAACCCCCAGCCATCTATATCTAAGAGGCATGAAGAGCAGTACCAGGACGAAGCCGACTAGAATGGTAGTAACTCCCGCCCTAATAGCGTCCTGTCCGAGGGTCGGGCCAACGGTCTTTTTCTGAATCTCGTTTACTTCCACGGGCAGTGCACCGGCGCGAAGAACTACGGCCAGGCGTTTTGCCTCGTCCGCGGAAAAGTCCCCTTCAATCGTTGCCCTGGCGATGGAATTACTGTTCTGAGCGTTGTCCCAGATGCCCTGGCTGATAACGGGGGCGGACTGGACGACGTTGTCGAGAACGATTGCGATCCTATCCTGGTTCGGCTCCAGGTTGGTAATTACGCTGGCGAACTTCTCGGCTCCCTCGTTGTTGAATTGAAGCGAGACGAAAATCGGGTTTTCTGCCCTCTGACTGGTCTTTACCTCTGCGTCTTTGAGAATTTTTCCCGTCATCAACGGAGTCTTCTGGACCAGGTAGGGCACTCTCTCGCCGTTTTCCTGCTGTCGACCGTATATTACTTCCTGGGATAGGTTGTCCGGAGAAAGGCTTGAGCCGGGAGACCCGGACTTGACCACCTTCTGAAACTCAAGCAACGCGGTCCTGCCGATCAACCTTCTAGCCACTTCGGGATCCGTGGTTCCGGGCAATTCTACCTCCACCCTTCTATCTCCCAGTGGCCGAATAGTTGGCTCGGTCAACCCGTACTGGTTGACACGGTTCTTCAAGATGGTAACTATCCTCTCTATCGTCCTGTCCCTTTCCTCGGCGTTCATGTCCTCGACGCCTTCAGCTTCGAGGACTATTCTGGTACCACCTTTGAGGTCCAGTCCCAGGTTAATTACGTTGTCAACCGGGTAAAAGGGGTAGAGGAAAAAGATCGCCAGACCGAAAACAAGCAGGATAATGCCCGCTTTTAACAGCGTGTTTTCGCCAAGGTCACTCAAGTTCATGAGTTATCTTCCTCTTCTTTTTTCTCGATTTCTTCTTTTTCTTCGTCGGACTCCATTTCAACCACACTATCCTGCTGTATTTTCATGACTGTCCCGTCTTCTACTTCTATCAGAAGGTTGTCCTCCATTACTTTCTTTACGGAACCGTGAATTCCCCCTGCGGTGATTATCTGATCGCCGCTCTTCAAATTATTGACCAAATCCTCGTGTTGCTGTTGCTTTTTCCTCTGTGGCCGGATCAAAAGGAAATAAAAAATACCTCCGAAAACGGCCAGCAGAATTATAAGTGAGGTGGCACCTTGCATGCGATTTAAAACCTCCTTTAAGAATAACTTCTGTTGATTCTAAATAGACCAATTCCTATCCAGATCAAACCACCAATTGCCAATCCCAATCTGGTGACGAGTGCAGCCAGGTTAACAAACTCCAAACCGTTGATTAATAGCCTCTGGAATAGGAAGATAATTATACACCAAATAATGCAGTATAGGAACATCGTTGTCAACTTCGTAGAGACCAATTTAACTTCCCCGTTCGTGGCTAGATCGTAGCTCAAAGTGCCGAGAACGAGAAATGACCATAAGGAAATAATTACCGGTGACGCAGGCGATTGCAGGACAAAAGCAAAGATCAGCAGGTAATGTCCCGGAATGAAACCTATCATCGAGTCACCCGGTTCCTCCAGGTAGGTTCGTCTGAACCACATTAAGTAAAAAAATACGAGCAGGGAGGTTGATACAACGACCAGAGTGGTCAGCGGAGAAAAGTTCGCCACGACTACCGTTATGAGACCTACCAGCAGGACGATTATCGAAGTAGCCTCTTCCGAATAGAAACCCATAAAACCTCCAGTAAGCTATCAGCTGCGAAAAATTGTCTTTCCTCGCAGATATCTCTCCCAGGCCAACCGCCTAGCCAGGATTCAAACCGGTGTTGAATAGAAAGAATAACACACGGAAAGGGACCTTCTCAATTTTATCCGAAAGAATATTGTCAATCATCCGGACCTGCTTCCTGCCACCCAGAGCTGGCCCAGCGCGATCCCTCCGTCGCCGGGTGGAACGAGTTCATTCGTCACGAACTTAAGCCCTTCGTGCGAAACGGCCTCTTCGATTACCCTCGATATTGCGTCGTTAAATGCCACACCTCCGGAGAAGCCAACGGTATCCAGCTCATGTTCGCGGGCGGCGCTTAGCGCTATCTTCGACAGGCCCTTTGCCAGAGCCCACTGAGCCGTTGCAGCTATGTCTTCGGGTTCTTCCTCCTCGGATAGTTCTATTAACCTGAGAAGTATCTCCGACTGGTCCAGGAACGGTCTGCCGGCGTCTCGATTAACGGGAAGATCGATCTCAATTACTTTTCCCCGACGAGCAAACGATTCGAGTTTCATGGCCGGTTCTCCCTCGTAGGACCGCTCGGTACAGACCCCGAGAAAAGCGCTCACGGCGTCCAAAAACCGTCCGGCACTGGTGGTGAGGGGGGTATTTACGCCCCTTTTAAGTTGAGTCAGTGTAATTTCATATTCGTCCGAACCGTCCGGGAAGTCTAGCTCCAGGCTATCGAGAAAAGGTTCGAACTCGTCGAGTGAACCCCTTTCTGCGAGAGGGTAGAGAATTCCGGCGACCATTCTGGCGGGATGCTTCGTAGCTAGATCGCCGCCCGGCATGTAAGCGGGCGAGAGCGAGCCGAGACGGCTAAACCCCTCACCGGAACCTCTTATGACCTCGCCGCCCCAGATCGTATCGTCTTCGCCAAAGCCTACTCCGTCGGCAACGACCGCGACTATCTCGGAGAGATCGTGTTCGGCCAGCAGCGAAGCCACGTGTGAATTGTGGTGCTGGACCGGTATGCTGACCTCTCCCAGGTCCTCCGCGATTTCCGTCGTCAAAAACCCCGGGTGGAGGTCGTGTGCCACTATATTAGGGTTACTCGAACCGGTAAGCTTGAGCAGCCTGTCCAGGGCCGATTCCAGAAACTCCAGATCTTCGGGTCCTTCAGTATCTCCGAGGTACTGGGACAGAAAAACCTTACCGTCCTTGTACAGGCCAATGACGTTGTCCTGTTCCGCCCCCACGGCAAGTAGTGGTCTATCCCCGAGATCGGTTTCAATTGGTTCGGGGACCCAGCCTCTAGATCTTCGGATGAACTTCTGTCCTTTCCCGGAAAATCGGAGCACCGAATCGTCCACCCTGGATACTACCTTTCGATCGTGCAATAAATAACCGTCGGCGACCTCGTTTAACTGGCTTTTTATCCTGTCGTTTCTTATCAACATTGGCTGGCCCGGGGAGTTTGCACTGGTCATTATCAGGGGGAAATCAAGTTCGGAAAAAATCAGGTGATGAAGCGCGGTATAGGGCAACATTACTCCTACCGTATGAAGACCCGGAGCAACTCGTTCCGAGGGCCAGTTTTCCTCTTTCTTCTCAAGCAGAACTATCGGCCTTCGTGGTCCGGTAAGTGTCCGGAATTCTTCCTCCGAAAACCGAGTATTGGCTTGCACTATCTCTTTAGTGGCCATTAGAGCGAACGGCTGATTTTGCCTGCCCAACGAATTTCTTAACCTGGTAACCGTTTCGTTCGAGGTAGCGTTGCAGGCGAGATGGGTTCCACCCAGGCCCTTTATTGCCAGGATCTTGTTCTGGTTGAGCTTCTTCGCGGCGACCTCTATCGCTCTTTCGCGTGCCCTCCCTTCGGTTTCTGGGGATTCGTACCAGAGTTGTGGCCCACATTCGGGGCAGGCGATCGTTTGAGCGTGGTAGCGGCGATCCAGCGGATCGGTGTATTCTTCGTGACAGTCTTCGCACATCGGGAATTCGTCCATGGAGGTCTTTTCCCGGTCGTAGGGTAGTTCCCGAATTACGGAAAACCGTGGACCGCAGTTCACGCAGGACGTTGCCCAATAGCCTTCGTACCTCGTGTCGCCGAAAACGTCGTCCAGGCAGTCCTCGCAGGTCGCTATGTCGGGCGGAATGGTTCCGGAACCGGACGAGCCCGAACTAGACTTCTTGATCGTAAACTCTTCGAGCGATTCGTCCGCATCAACGGGTTCGACGTCAATATCATCGATCCGGGCAAGGGGCGGGCTCTCGCCTTCGAGATCGGCAAGGAAGCCGTCGATATCCTGGCTTGAACCCTGGGCAAATATCGCCACTCCGGCATCGCCGAGGTTCTTAACCCAGCCGTCGATTTGGTTCGCGGAAGCTATTCTGTAGACAAAGGGCCGGAACCCCACCGCCTGAACTACACCTGTTATCTTAATACTTAATGCCTTTATATCATTCATCCTGCNCCCCGTCCTCCACGGTCAAACTTTTCACGGAAAGTTCGTTTCCCTTAACTATCTCGACGGAACTACCGCACTCGGGGCAGGAAAGGACGGGCACGGAAAAATGGAGCGAGGTATCGTCATCGTAATTGACCCCGCCTTCGAAGTCGCATTCCTTACAGCGGGCGAACAGTGGTATCTCTTCGAACTCCAGTTCGGCCTCGCTCAGTATCGTATCCTCAGTTACCAGCTTGAAAGCCTGGGCCAGCGCCTCCCTGGATATTATCCTCAACTCCCCGAGTTCCAGGTGAATCTTTTTCGTCCTGCTCAATTTCTCGTCGTCCACCTGGTCCGTTAAGGTGTCTATTAGCTCTTTCGCGATGGAGTATTCGTGCATAACCAGTTCCGTAAGTTAGTTCTCGAGGATATCGAGAGCGGAAATTAGTTCGTCGATGCCTTCACCTTTGGTTGCCGCCGTGAAGATGACCTTGCCGTTTGGATTTATTTCCTCGTAATCCGATCGCGGTTTCTCCGGATTAACGCCTATGGCGTCCGAGAGATCGACCTTGTTGATGACGACGATGTCCGACTGGGAGAAGATTTTTGGATGTTTCCTTACCATGTCTTCACCCTCAGTAACCGATATTACTACGATCTCCTTATCCGTTCCGAGAGGAAAATCCGCGGGGCACACCAGGTTGCCGACGTTCTCAACGAACAGAAGATCGAGTTCGTCGAGCGGCATGTTTTCGAGCGAATGGTCTACCAGGTGAGCGTCGAGGTGGCAGTCGGAATGAGTGTTGAGGTTATATGCCGTTATTCCGGCCCGTTCGAACCTTTCGTAGTCGTCCGTCCCCGCTACGTCCCCGGCGACGGCGCCCATTCTTACCTCTTCCTTTATCTTATCGTGGATGGCCTCTATTAGCGCCGTCTTTCCGCTGCCGATTGCACCCATTACGTTTATCGCTCTTACCCCGTGCAGGGAAAGCTTATCCCTGTTCTTTTCCGCTAATTCCTTCTGTTTTGCTAAGATATCTCCATCTTCGAGATTAATATCGTGCATTATTACCTCCTGAATTACCTGTCTAATGATAGTGGGGTCGGCTCGTGTTTCAAGATTTGAGACCGGCGAACCGCCTTGAGGAAGCCCGTCGAAAGCGGGAAAATCTGGAAAAGACCGGATCTAAATCGTATAAATAATAAGGAGAACTAATAAGTATTCATAATAAATTAGAAAGCGTTATGGGGGTGGACGATGTTTTCCAGTAAAGGTCTGGGAGTTATCATCGTAGTGTCGATTCTTTTGATTGGAGGGCTATTCGGTACGAATATCTTAACGAATAGTTCAAATTCAGAAAGTACGGACAGGGAGGAAGTAAGTGAAATGTTAACGGAAGATCTTGATATGGATAAACTGGAAAGGGCAACGCTGGCGGGTGGTTGTTTCTGGTGCATGGAACCTCCGTTTGTCACGCTCGACGGGGTAGAGGAAGTAGTTGCTGGTTACACGGGAGGGGATAAGGAGGAACCGACATACGAGGAAGTTTCTTCCGGCAATACCGGGCACTACGAGGCGGTAGAAATATACTACGACCCCGAAGTAATTAGCTTCGAGGAAATTCTGGAAGTTTACTGGAAACATATCGATCCGACCGACCCGGGCGGACAGTTCGCGGACAGGGGGTCGCAGTACAAAACTGCAATTTTTTACCACGGAGACGGCCAGAAACGGATAGCCGAGAAATCCCGGCGAGAACTTGATGAATCAGGCAAGTTTGACGAACCGATAGTCACGGAAGTCCTCCCGGCAGAGGAGTTCTATCTTGCCGAGAGATATCACCAGGATTATTCGGAGAAAAACCCCGTGCGCTATAATTCCTACAAAGAACTGTCGGGACGAGAAGAATTCATCGAGACGACCTGGGGAGAAGAACGCGGCAGTGAAAATAACGATTCCAGTTCTTACGAAGATTTTGTCAAACCGAGTGACGAGGAATTGAGGGAACAACTAACACCGCTACAGTACAGGGTAACACAGGAAAACGGGACCGAGAGAGCTTTCCAGAACGAGTACTACGACAACAAAAGGGAAGGAATCTACGTAGACGTGGTCTCGGGTGAGCCGCTGTTTAGCTCGACGAACAAATTCCAGTCCGGTTCGGGCTGGCCCAGCTTCACCAAGCCCCTGGAACCGTCTAATGTGGTAGAGTTAAAGGATACCTCCGCCGGGATGACGAGGACGGAGGTAAGAAGCAAACACGCGGATTCTCACCTGGGGCACGTGTTTAACGACGGTCCGGAGCCCACGGGAAGAAGATATTGCATAAACTCCGCTGCGCTAGAATTCGTTCCCGTCGAAGAACTCGAGGACCGGGGTTACGGCGAATACCTGGAACTATTCGAGTAATATATACTCCAAGCCGCTCAACCGGAGACCCCACCAAAATAAGGTGACGTCCGAGGTTGTTGGCTGGCTGGACGGTGGTAACTGGTAATTTGCAGTCGTGGGGACATTTTATTATAAGATAGAGTTGGAAATACCGGTGCTGCCTTATTTCACCCGAACTAAATTTAAACGATCGGTGATGTGACGTAATGGCTTCAATTAGTTCCCGCGACTTCGTCGTAAGCGTTGTTCCGGCCGGCGAAAAGTCCTGCAGGCTTGAAGTTACTCCGCAAAAGAATACCGATTCCGGAGCCGATGTGCTTCCTTCGCTGGACGAGGAAACCGGGCGAGAAAAATCGGAGCCGGAACTATCCGGAGTTCCCGAAAAATTTCTGGTCGAGCTAAACGGCGAGCCGATAGCCGAGTTTGCTGATTTAGGCCAAGGTTTCCCCTCGTGGGGACGAGGTAATCCCGACGATAGCGGGGAATGGTTGAATTTCGATCACCTGGTTGGGGAAGGTTCTCGAGTCTACGGATTGGGCGAGAAAACGAGGTATCTCGAAAAGAGCGGTGCAGTTTACGAGATGTGGAACAGAGA
>JGI1689J12820_1000084_pt1 | contig 17238 bp, 12 predicted proteins | sample PRCRCaboRojoPR_6_FD_12820 | JGI IMG/M metagenome (IMG submission 12820)
CCGACAGATAACCGTCGGATCGTACCTTACCAATTGAATAGCATACTGCGAATAAATATCGATTTCTCCGCATCACAGTTAAGCTACTAAGTGCTTACGGTGGATGCCTTGGCGTTCAAGTGCCGATGAAGGACGTGGGACACTGCGATAAGCCTCGAGGAGCCGTGAACAGGCGTTGATCCGAGGATCTCCGAATAGGGAAACCTACATTGGGAAACCCAATGTATCCTCCAGCTGAATACATAGGTTGGAGGAAGGGAACCTAGGGAACTGAAACATCTTAGTACCTAAGAGGAAAAGAGAATATTCCCCTAGTAGTGGCGAGCGAACGGGGAGCAGCCCAAACCGGCCGTGCTTGCATGGCCGGGGTTGAAGGGCCTGATCTATAGAAGTTACAAATTATCGCGTTAGTAGAAAGGTGTGAAAAAGCCTACCAAAGAGGGTTATAGTCCCGTAAACGAAAACGCGCTAACTTCTTTCAGGACCCCTGAGTACAACCAGACACGCTAATTTGGTTGGAAGCTGGGAAGACCATTTTCCCAAGGCTAAATACACTTGAAGACCGATAGCGAAATAGTACCGTGAGGGAAAGGTGAAAAGTACCCCGATGAGGGGAGTGAAATAGAACCTGAAACCGTGAGCATATAATCTGTCGGAGGACTATGGTAGGCTGAGCGCAGACGTAAGTCTGTGGCCGCTATCACGTCTGACGGCGTGCTTTTTGGAGAACGAGCCTGCGAGTTAATCTCAGTGGCGAGGTTAAGGGAGTAACACCCGGAGCCGGAGCGAAAGCGAGTCGTCCTAACAGGGCGCGAGTGGCTGGGATTAGACACGAAACCAAGTGAGCTACTCATGACCAGGATGAAGCGGGTCTAAACACCCGTGGAGGTCCGAACTTTTCAATATTGCAAAATTGTGAGATGAGTTGTGGGTAGAGGTGATATGCCAATCGAACTTGGATATAGCTTGTTCTCTCCGAAATAGCTTTAGGGTTAGCGTCATATATTGAGTGTTGGAGGTAGAGCCACTGGACGGGCTAAGGGGCTTGTCGCCTACTGAACCTAACCAAACTCCGAATGCCAGCACTTTAGAATATGGCAGTTAGACTACGGGAGATGAGTTTCGTGGTCAAAAGGGAAAGAACCCAGACCATCGGCTAAGGTCCCCAAGTGTAAACTAAGTGGAAAACGAAGTAAGACTACTGAGACAACCAGGAGGTTGGCTTAGAAGCAGCCATTCCTTGAAAGAGTGCGTAACAGCTCACTGGTCAAGTGGTCTTGCGCGGAAAATTTAACGGGGCTAAGTTTACCACCGAAGCCATGGGTTTCAGTCTTCGGACTGGAGCGGTAGGAGAGCGTTCTGTCAGCAGGGAAGGTCGACCGTGAGGACGGCTGGAGCGGGCAGAAGTGAGAATGCAGGCATGAGTAGCGTGAAACATGTGAGAATCATGTTCGTCGAAAACCTAAGGTTTCCGATGCCAGGTCAATCCGCATCGGGTTAGTCGGTCCTTAGTCGAGGCCGGAAGGCGTAGGCGATGGATATCTGGTCAACATTCCAGAACTATTCAGAAGGAGCGATGGGGTGACGCAGGGAGGTAAACCAGCCTACAATTGGATGTAGGTGGAAATGTGTAGGCGTTGACGTCCGCAGGCAAATCCGTGGACTGAGCCGAGGCATGAGTGCGAGCCCAAGAGGCGGAAGTGGTTGATCCTTGCTGCCAAGAAAACCCTCTAAGTGTTGAATTCTGAATATCCGTACCGCAAACCGACACTGGTAGGTAGGTAGAGCATACCTAGACGAACGAGAGAACCTTCGTTAAGGAACTCGGCAAATTAACCCCGTAACTTCGGGAGAAGGGGTGCCTTCCATCGTGAACGTAAAACTACGGGAGCGTAGGAAGGTCGCAGCAAACAGGCTCTGGTGACTGGTTACCAAAACCACAGGTCTCTGCTAAATCGTAAGATGATGTATAGGGGCTGACACCTGCCCAGTGCCGGAAGGTCACAGGGAAGAGTTAGCGCAAGCGAAGCTCTGAACTAAAGCCCCGGTGAACGGCGGCCGTAACTATAACGGTCCTAAGGTAGCGAAATTCCTTGTCGGGTAAGTTCCGACCCGCACGAAAGGTGTAACAATCAGAGCGCTGTCTCGACGAAGGACTCGGTGAAATTGAAGTACGCGTAAAGATGCGCGTTACCCGCAGCAGCACAAAAAGACCCCGTGGAGCTTTACTGCAGGCTGTCATTGTGTTTGGACATGGTTTGTGCAGGATAGGTGGGAGGCTAGGAAACCGGAGCGCCAGCTTCGGTGGAGCCGCCACTGGAATACCACCCTGATCATGTTTAGGCCCTAACTCCAGTCCGTGATCCGGACTGAGGACAGTGCCAGTTGGGCAGTTTGACTGGGGCGGTCGCCTCCTAAAAAGTAACGGAGGCGCCCAAAGGTTCCCTCAGGTTGAATGGAAACCAACCGTAGAGTGTAAAAGCATAAGGGAGCTTGACTGCAAGACCAACGCGTCGAGCAGGGACGAAAGTCGGGTTTAGTGATCCCATGATACCGTGTGGAAGGGTCATGGCTTACCGGATAAAAGCTACCCCGGGGATAACAGACTAGTCTGGTCCAAGAGTTCACATCGACGACCAGGCTCGGTACCTCGATGTCGGCTCATCGCATCCTGGGGCTGAATAAGGTCCCAAGGGTTGGGCTGTTCGCCCATTAAAGCGGTACGTGAGCTGGGTTCAGACCGTCGTGAGACAGGTCGGTCTCTATGCGCTGTGGGCGTAAGGAATTTGCGAGGAGCTGCTCCTAGTACGAGAGGACCGGAGTGGACAGACCTCTAGTGTGCCAGTTGTTCCGCCAGGAGCATCGCTGGGTAGCTACGTCTGGCAGAGATAACCGCTGAAAGCATCTAAGCGGGAAACTCGCCTCAAGATTAGATTCCTCATCCCGTTAAGGGAGTAAGACCGCAGGAAGACTACCTGCTAGATAGGCGGCGTGTGTAAGCACAGCAATGTGTTGAGCTAAGCCGTACTAATGGTCGAGGGCTTAAAACGTGGTGCGGAGAACTCGATGTTTATTCCTCACAGCTATTCAAATTGGATAAGATGTAAATGTGAATATTGTTCTTGGTGATTCTAGCGGCAAGGGTACACCTGGTTACATCCCGAACCCAGAAGTTAAGCTTGCCAGCGCCGATGGTACTTGAGTGGGAAACCCTCTGGGAGAGTTGGTCATTGCCAAGAACATTTTCTTTTTAAGTGCCCCCCTGACCCGGGACGTTAAACGAAAACAGGGCTGCTGGATGAGCAGCCCTGAATTTATTTAAAAGGGGAGGAGATCAGCGGTAACGAGCCCAGCACCTGGATGTAATTGGCCCGTTCAAAGGCCGCGTCCTGGCGGGATGCCTGCTGACTCATGCTGCCCTGCATCTGCTGGATGGATTCATATTCATGCTCCTCCATCCATAACTGGACTTCGGCGAGAAGCTTGGTTGGATACCCCATACCGTGTTTCAGGATTGCTGAGGTCGACATGGCAGCCCGGGCCCCGGCCATCATGGCTTTGATCAGGTCTTCCGCCTGGTGGACACCTGTGGTCAGCGCGAAATCGATCTCGATACGTCCGTACAGCAGGGCGATCCAGCGCAGCGGCAGGCGCAGCTCGTCGGAATCACTCAATGTCAATGACGGGGTGACTTCCAGTTCTTCCAGGTCGAAGTCAGGTTGATAAAAGCGGTTGAAAAGGACCACGCCGTCCGCGCCTGCCTTCGCCAGACGCTGAATGAAGTGGGGCAGGGCTGTGAAGAAGGGGCTGAGTTTAACGGCCAGCGGGATCTTGATTTCTTTCCGGATATCCCCCACGAGTTCGATATAGGCGTTTTCTAACTCTTCACTGGTCAACTTGATGTCGGTGACGACGTTGTAAAGGTTAAGTTCTAAGGCATCCGCTCCAGCGGCTTCGATCTTCTGAGCGTAGTTGATCCACCCTCCTGTCGAAACCCCATTTAAACTCCCGATGATGGGGATACCGGCTACCTCTTTTACCTTCCCGATCCGGTCCACATACGCATCCGGTCCGATGGCATATTGGCCCACCTCGGGGAGGTAGGTCAGCGCTTCTGCGAACTGCTCCCTGTCGCGGCTTAAAAAGTGGTCCAGCTCTAAGCTCTCTTTGATAACCTGTTCCTCAAAAAGGGAGTGCATGACGAGGGCGGATACGCCCGCTTCTGCGAGCTCACGGACTTTTTGCGGGTCTTTTGAGAGCGGAGAAGAAGAAGCTACCAGGGGGTTTTTGAGTTCTAAACCGAGATAGTTCGTTTTTAAATCTACCATAATTCTCCCTTGTCTTTCTGACATTCATTAAGATGGGGGAGCAGAGCTCCCCCATCGCTGTCATTGTTACCTGCGTCTAGCTTTCGTCGCTGTAGGTGAGGTTGGCCATCTGTTGGTACAGGGTCCAACGCTCATTGATGCCTTCTTGGGCTTTCTCCATTAATTTTTCAGCACGTTCCTCGTTCGTTTGCAGCAGCATCCTGTAGCGGGTCTCATTGTAGGCAAACTCGGTGAGTGGGATGCTCGGCGCCCGAGAGTCCAGCTGTAAGGGGTTTTTGCCCTCTTCCGCAAGCCGGGGATCGTAGCGGTAGAGCGGCCATAAGCCAGATTTGACGGCCAGATCGGAGTGTTCCAGGCTCTTCTTCATGTCGTACCCATGCGCGATGCAGGGGCTGTAGGCGATGATCAAAGAAGGCCCGTCATAGGATTCCGCTTCCCGGAAGGCTTTCAATGTCTGGGTGTCGCTGGCACCCATGGCCACTTGAGCGACATAGATGTAGCCGTAGGACATGGCCATCATCCCCAGGTCTTTGCGGGGTTCTTCCTTCCCGTTAGCAGCGAACTTAGCCACTGCGGCCAGCGGTGTGGCCTTTGAGGATTGGCCGCCGGTGTTGGAATACACCTGGGTATCCAATACGAGCACGTTGACGTTCCTCCTGGAGGCCAGGACATGATCTAGCCCGCCGTACCCGATGTCGTAAGCCCAGCCGTCGCCGCCGATGATCCACACGCTCTTCTTGACCAGCTTGTCAGCCAGGGTGAGTAAATCTTTAGCCTTGGGGTCATTGAGATCTTGCAGTCGTTTCTTGAGCTCCTTGACGCGGGAGCGCTGCTCATGGACGCCGGCCTCTTCGGACATATCGGCGTTATGGATCTCCTCCGCCAATTCTGGACCGATGTCATCTGCGAGCTCTTGCAGCAGCTCGCGGGCATATTGGTTTTGTTTGTCCATGGTTAGGCGCATGCCCATCCCGAACTCTGCGTTATCCTCGAAGAGGGAGTTATTCCAGGCTGGCCCCCGCCCCTCCTCGTTGGTCGTATAAGGGTGGGTGGGGAGGTTCCCGCCGTAAATGCTTGAGCAGCCTGTGGCGTTGGCGATCACCATCCGGTCCCCAAAAAGTTGAGTGGCCAACTTGACATACGATGTTTCGCCGCAGCCCGCACAGGCGCCCGAGAATTCAAACAGCGGCTGCAGCAGTTGGGCGTTCTTAATGGAATTAGTCTTGAGCTTGGTGCGGTCGACATCCGGTATACTCAGGAAGTAGTCCCAGTTTTCCCCTTCCTGTTCCCGGATGGGGGGTTGGGGCGCCATGTTGATGGCTTTACGGCCCACTTCTGACTTATCTTTCACCGGGCAGGCTTCCACACAGACTTCGCAGCCGGTGCACTCTTCCGGAGCGACCTGCAGGGTGAAGAGTGTGTCAGGGAACTCACGGAAACGAGCTTCTGTGGATTTGAATGTCTCTGGCGCGTCTTCAAGGTATTTGGGGTCGTACACTTTCTGGCGGATGACCGCGTGGGGGCAAACCATGACGCATTTTCCGCATTGGATGCACAGATCAGGCTCCCAGACCGGGATTTCCAGGGCGATATTGCGCTTTTCGTATTTCGTGGTCCCGGTGGGATAAGTCCCATCTTCAGGCAGGGCACTTACCGGGAGGCTGTCCCCTTCCGCTTCGATGATCGTCCCCAAGACTTCTTTGACAAAGGCAGGGGCATCTTCTGTGACCGGTGGGCGGCGCTCCTTTTGGCTGGTAATTTCCTGGGGCGGCTCCACATGGTAAAGGTTTTCCAGGGCTTGATCGACAGCAGCGAAGTTTTTCTGCACGACCGCTTCACCACGTTTCCCGTAAGACTTACGGATGGCCTTTTTGATTTCCTCGATGGCCTGCTCACGAGGAAGGACGCCGCTGATGGCGAAGAAGCAGGTCTGCATGATGGTGTTAATGCGCTGCCCCATGCCCGTGTCTTCGGCCACCTCGTAGGCATCGATGATGTGGAGGTCGAGTTCCTTTTCAAGGATGTCCTCCTGGACGGGTTTCGGCAGGTTGTCCCATACCTTGTCCGGCCCGTAAATGCTATTGAGCAGGAAGGTCGCTCCCTGCTTGGCATATTTGAGCATATCAATCTGCTCGAGGAAGCTGAATTGGTGGCAGGCTACGAAATCAGCCTGATCGATCAGGTAAGGTGCCCGGATGGGTTCTGGACCAAAGCGCAGGTGAGAAATAGTCTTGGCCCCGGATTTCTTGGAGTCGTAGACAAAATAACCTTGGGCGTAGTTTTTTGTTTCTTCGCCGATGATCTTGATCGAGTTCTTGTTGGCGCTCACGGTCCCGTCCGCGCCCAAACCGAAAAATAGGGCCCGCAGTGTGTCTTCGTCCGCGATGGAAAATTCCGGGTCGTACTCGATGCTGGTGTGAGTGACATCGTCTTTGATGCCAATCGTGAAATGATTTTTGGGCTTGTCTTTCTTGAGTTCATCGTACAACCCTTTGACCATGGCTGGCGTGAATTCTTTTGAGGACAGCCCGTACCGACCGCCTACCACGAGAGGCGTTTCTGAGAAAGGCGCGGTGCCTTCTTCCAGGGCTTCTTTGATTGCCGTGATCGCGTCTTGATAAAGCGGTTCTCCAGCCGATCCCGGTTCTTTGGTGCGGTCCAGGGTTCCGATTACCTTTGTTGTGGCAGGCAGGGCGTTCATGAAGTGTTTCACGGAGAAGGGGCGGTAAAGGCGGACACGCACCACGCCTACTTTTTCTCCCTGGTTCTGTAAATATTTCGCGGTCTCCTCTACGGTCTCTCCACCACAGCCGATGATCACCAGGACCCGCTCCGCTTCCGGATGCCCCACGTAGTCGAAGAGTTTGTACTGGCGGCCGGTCAGCTCAGCAAAGCGGTCCATGTAGGATTGAACGATGTCAGGGGCTTCATTGTAGTACGGGTTGACGGTTTCCCGGGCCTGGAAAAAGATATCCGGGTTTTGGGCTGTGCCCCGGATCACAGGATTCTCCGGAGACATGCCCCGGGCCCGATGTTCATGGATCAGCTCATCATCGATCATGGCCTGGATTGTACCGTCGCTGATCACATTGATCTTGTTGATCTCGTGGGAGATCCGGAAACCCTCAAAGAAATGCACGAACGGTACCCGAGACTTCAGGGTTGAAGCCTGGGCGATAAGGGCGAAATCGTGCGCCTCCTGGATGGATCCGGATCCAAGCTGAGCAAATCCTGATGCTCGCGTGGCCATGACGTCGGAATGATCCCCGAAGATGGACAACGCTTGAGCAGCCAGGGAACGTGAGGCGACATGAAAGACCGAGGGGGTTAATTCCCCGGCAATTTTATACATGTTGGGAAGCATCAACATCAAACCCTGGGATGCGGTAAAGGTGGTTGTCAGAGACCCAGTCTGCAGTGCTCCATGAATGGCGCCCGCTGCTCCCCCTTCCGCCTGCATCTCAATTACATCCGGTACCGTTCCCCAGATGTTGGTCTTTCCTTCTGCGGACCAGGCATCGGCATGCTCCCCCATCGGGGAGGAGGGGGTGATGGGATAGATGGCGATCACTTCATTTGTTTTGTGGGCAATGTAAGCTACAGCCTCATTGCCGTCAATCATACGAATTTCTTTACTCATAGGTCTACTCCATAAAATTTGATTTGACTTGTTGAAACCCTGTAAAGTAAGGGTGCCTTCATTTCTCACACTGAACTATATTATACCCTTCGGTTGTGAAAATATACACTTGCGGTTACCTTAAACCGCGGGAGATCACCCTTTCCCCGTATTTTTTCTGTAAAGCATCCAGGGTTTCTTGGATTTTGAGGTTTTTTTTCACTTCAGGGTCCCAGAGGCCGAGCTGCTGTGCCTCGGTGTCCAGGTTGCTCACACCCACCCCCACTAAGCGGACCAGCCTGCCTTCTTCCCAAACGGTATCTAATAGATCCTGGGCCTGCTGGAAGATGATTTCGGGATCGTGGGTGGGGAAGTCAAGCGTGTTTTGTCGGGTGAGAGTGGTAAAGTCTGACCAACGTACTTTGATTTGGATGGTTCGTCCTTTGTTTTGGTTCTTTTGGAGTCGATGGGCGACTTTATGCGCTAAGGACTGGAGCCGTTTCAGGAGTTCTGCCTTTTTTCCGATATCACGGCTGAACGTCGTCTCGTGGCTGACAGACTTCATCGTCCGCTCTGTCACAATAGGCCGGTCATCTACGCCCTGGGCCCGTTTTGAGAGATCGTATCCGTGCTTCCCCAACTGTTTGGCCAGCTCAAGGGCCGGGAAGCGAGCCAGGTCACCGATGGTTTCGATTCCCATATTCCCCAATCGGGCTTTCGTTTTGGGTCCCACTCCCCATAACATATCCACGGGAAGGGGCTTGAGAAAGTCAGCTTCCTGTCCGGGGGGAACGATGGTGATCGCATTCGGGGGTTGGTTCCCGGTGTGAGAAAGCTTTCCCACATCTGTGGCTGTTTTTGCGATCAGTTTATTGGTAGCGATGCCTATGGAAGAGGGAAGTCTGTACTTCTCCATGATCCCTGTCTGCAGTTTCTCTGCGATTGACCGGGGAGAGCCTTGGATGGAGCTGATATCCAGGAAGGCTTCATCGATGGACAACTTTTCAACTTGATCTGTAAGGTCGTGGAGTAAATGGAGGACTTTTTTTGACAGCAGACCATAGGCACGGTGGTTGGCGGAGACGATGATCAGGTGGGGGCACTTTCGGACGGCCTCCGCCATGGGCATAGCTGAGCGAACCCCATATTTACGGGCGGGATATGAGCAGGAGGCGACCACGCCGCGCTTCGATGGATCCCCGCCGACAGCGAACGCTTTTCCGCGCAGCGAGGGGTCTCTACGCTCTTCAACCGCGCAGAAGAAGGCGTCCAAATCCAGATGCAGGATCGTTCGTCCTCTTTTCCAGCTCATTTTTCGGGGATCGTGGTGATGAATACGAGGTTGTCGATCCCGGGTCCGATTTCTAGATTAATGGGGNTTGTAAGGGTAATTTCCAAGGCGTCCGGGCACGTTATCCAGTCCACAGTGTTTCCTTTTGCATGTTGATACGATGTCTGATTGCTGGGCGTTGTTCCTGAATTGTAGCAGGATTTTTATTCAGGATGGAAAACGCCGGTGTGGGTAATATGTTCTATATCTCGTGGTTACTGTTTGCTGTAGTTAGTATACCAGAACGGGAATAGCGAGTTTCCTGATCTGAATCTTATGAGGATGACTTTTCTGAGGCGACTGCTTGGGTTGGCAAGGTTGCGTTTTGGTGATGGGGTTGTGACAATTTGTTACGCAAGGTGCAAGGGGGTTAAGCTATAGTGGAATTAAGCTCCTAGATAATTATTTTCATGGATCCTAGGAGCTATCTCTTTGAGATGTCCCCAGCTGTCCGGGTGTATGGCTGAGTGAGGGCTCAGTTAGCTGGGGACTTTTGATTTTAATCGTGACCCACAGAGAATGATCCGAAAAAGGGAGTCTCGGGTTGATATCACGCGATGGGGTATCCCGGGGTGGGAGTTTGAGAAAGATTGGGAATTAGTGCTATAATTTCTAGGGATTATCCGGGGCATAGGAACTGGCTTCTAGGAGTCCGCAGCGATGTACGATCGCCAAGCATTCATCACCACCTCTTATGAAGTCCTCGATCGGTCATACACCCCCCTTGATCTTATAGACATGGATTTCGAAATAGAAATAGACATTCTCGTGAATACCCCATCAGATGAGGATTCCACCTGTCCATGTACCGGTCGTAAATGCTTTTTAAGAAGGCGGTAACCAGGATGTCCCGATATGTCATTTGGAACCGGTAAAGCACAGGTTTTAAAAGTTGAAATTCTTGCGCTAAAAATAGTTTCTGGTTGGATGGGTCAGGCGTTGGATCAGCTATAGATAGTTTGTCAGGGATTGAGAACACCAAGCCCGATATGAAGGAGGCTGTTCGCGCTTATGACAACCCGGGTGAGATTGTGAATGTGAAGAGGGTAGTATCTGGCACAAACCGTGAGCAGGACTGGATATAAAGGAAGAAAATAGTGGTCGATATGGAATTCAAGCCCGTGGATGAATTGACATATGAGGAAGCCTTGGGCGAGTTAGAGGAGATCGTTGAGGAGCTGGAGCGTGGCGAGCGCGATTTGCAGGTCACGTTAAGATATTTTGAGCGGGGTCAAGAGCTTGCCAGTTACTGCCTCTCTCTCCTGGACGAAGCGGAGTTAAAGGTGGAAGAAATCATAGAGGATGATGAGAGTGATGCTGCTTGATTTTATCCAGCTTAATCCCGTCTTGATTTCCGCCCTGATCAGCTGGACTCTGGCACAGGTCCTCAAGGTATTGATCGATTTTTGGTTGAATCGGGATTGGAACTGGGCCCTGCTCTTTCGGGCGGGGGGAATGCCAAGTTCTCACTCTGCCATGGTCAGCGCTGCTGCGTATGCTATTGGGTTATACGTAGGGTTTGGGTCTCCCTTATTTGGGGTGGCAGCTGTTCTTGCTGCCATCGTCATCTATGATGCCACCGGTATCCGCCGCCAGGCTGGCCGCCAGGCGGCTTTATTAAATTCCATCATTGAAGATATTTCCCAGGGAAAGTTGACACCTCAGAGAAAACTCCGGGAAGTCTTGGGGCATACACCTGGAGAAGCACTCGCAGGGATGGCCTTGGGGGTTGGAATTACGCAGATACTGTGGTGGATAGCCGGGTGAGTCAGCCGCGTCCTCCGTTTTCAAGCAAGATACGGCTTGGTCCCTCGGGATCAATTTCCCAGGGGTAGATGATGTACGCATCTGTAATGGCCCCATAGAAATCGGGTTCGCATTTCAGTAAATTACGGTAAGGATTGAAATGGAGGACACAGGTGGAAGGACTGCCACCTGAAATTTCCACCTGCTTTTGTACAGCGCGTGTCGAGCGGCCTGCACCCCAGGCGTTGTTTACGACCAAGATATTCCGGTCGCACAGGTGTTCTTCTTCAGGGAAGACTTTGAAATCTGGCCAGGTTAAGAGTTTGGATTTTTCCTGGTCAGGATCAGGGGGAAACTCAACCTGGGCGATGAGTAATTCTTTTAGACCCATGGCGGAGGACAACAATCCCCCGGGAATCACCCCGCAGGGGGAAATCATAATCATCGCTTCAAATTCAGATTGGAATTGATCAATGAGGTGGAAAACTAACCTTCCGACTTCCTCCCAAGAGATGAGCTCTTGCCGAGGTTGATTCATGAATGCATGCTCCTGATAGTATTGAAACTGACTTTATTATAGCAATAATGGAGAAGAATTGGGGTCTGATAGCCCCTTCAGTTTTCCGGTGCTGGATCGGGGGGGATTTCTTGGGCTGCTCTTTCTAAGATCTGAAATCCCATCGTCATCAACGCTTCCACTTGTTTCATTTCTTTGGGTCCTGCTTCCTGTGTCAGGTCGGAAAGGGACTTCGCCAAAGAAGAACGGATGCCGCTGGCCTGGTGTGACCACATGGAATCGGGGGAAATCTTTTCCAAACGCTGTAAAAGCGTTTTAGCCTGGGTAATCTGGTTTTTGTTTCTCATCTTGGACATGTTGAAATAAAGGCTGCGAAAAGCAGTTTAGGGTAATGGTTAAGGGTGTTTCACTGCCCAGGTTTTTTTGGTTGAATCTTAATCTGAGCAGCTGTCTGAATGATGGTGTTCGATTTAACACTTTGTTAAATTATCCCGTATAATTATATGGTATCAATAAGAAAGGTGTTATCCATCATTCTAGGGAGAGGAGGTTGTTCTCATGTCACAATTAATTAATTTTGGGAGCTGTATTTTCGTAGGGGCACTTCTGGTTGTCCTCATGGTGGTCATCCGGGGGATTCGCTTATTGTACGAATATGAGCGCGGTGTGGTTTTCACCCTGGGTAAATTTTCCGGTACCAGAGACCCGGGCTTAAACATCATCATCCCTGTCTATCAAAATATGCAAACAGTGGATATGCGGATCAAGACCGCTGAGATCCCCCGCCAGGAGGTGATGACCAAAGATAACATCCCCATGCTCGTCAATGCTGTGGTGTATTTTAAAGTCGTCAAGCCGGAAGACGCCATCATCAAGATTGAAGATTACGCCTTTGCCATCCGGCAGTACACCCAGGCGGCCCTGCGGGACATCGTCGGCAACAGCGAGATGGATTTTGTGCTCACCGAGCGCGAGCAAATCGCCCAGAGCATCAAAGAAATTGTGGATTCAGAGACCGACGGATGGGGGATTGATGTCGAGTCGATCAAAATCCAGGAGCTTGAGCTTCCGGCGGAGATGAAGCGCGCCATGGCCCAACAGGCAGAGGCAGAGCGTGAGCGCCGGGCGGTGATCATCAATTCCAAGGGCGAACTGGAAGCGTCCCGGAACCTACAGGAGGCTGCCAAAAATCTTGCAGAAAGCGAAGGAGCAATGCACCTGCGGACCCTGCAAACCATCCGGGCCATTGCTGCTGATCCTTCGGAGAAAATTGTGCTCTTTGTTCCTTCTAACGTGGGAAATGTTGTCAGCTCGCTGGTGGAAGGAAAGGAAGGATAGTCTTCCATGAAATCAAAGCTTGATGACAGAATACGCTATCTGCAGATCGCTTTCAATTATGATATGGGGCTGGTGCGCCGGATCTTGCCATCGATCCGGGAAAGCCGCCGGATCTTGATCGAAGCCGGGACCCCGTACATTAAGCGGGAAGGGATGGACGGTGTGCGGTTGATCCGGCGCTACTGGGGCGGCCATGTGATTGCGGACATGAAATTGGTTGATGGGGCATTAGGTGAGGTGGATATGGCGCGGTCAGCTGGAGCCACAGCGATGACTGTGCTGGGGAACTCGCCTACAGAAACCTTAGACCTGTTCATTAAGCGGTGTGATTCTCTGGGGATGGTTTCTATGATCGATATGCTGGGGGTGAAGGACCCGCTGGATGTGATGATGAGGCTTCGTAAACCGCCGGATGTAATTGTCCTCCATAGGGGGCGGGATGAGGAGGGCACGCGTGGGAAGTTGATTCAATACCGGCATATCAACCGGGTCCACAGCAAGTTCAATGTGCTTATCTCTGCAGCCGGGGGCGTGGACATCAAGGAGGCCCGCAGCGCGATTTTCAACGGGGCCAACATCGTCGTCGCCAACCTGGTCCACCCCAGTGACCCCTGGACGGGGATTTCCACAGAAAGTGATGTGGCTGCCATGGCGAGAGATTTCTTGAACACGATCGAGTGATGGATGACAAAAAAATTGAATGATAAATGAGGGAGGAGATGATGGCAGCTCCTTCCTCATTTCATTGTCTCAAGAGGAGTGGCTGCTTGGTTCACGTATGATGGAGATGAAGTCGATCTCCGGCTTTGATTAAAAGCCCCCATCACAATCTGATGATGATCATCGTGGAGGAAGAAGAGTCATCACCAGGCAGCACACCAACCAGAATCGTTTTATCTCTCTGACGGGCCTTTATTTGCGCGAAAGGATGTCCGCCGGTATTGGGGAAGGGGATATACTGCAGCATTTCCCATTCATAATTAGGCAGCTCCCGGGTATAAAAAGCCTGTAATGGCCCTACGCTGTGACGGGTTGTGAATCCCTGCCAATATTCGGGTTCTTGTATGTCATCCACCATCGCAGTGGGATCAGCCGGGGATACCTGCGGGGGAAGCGGGACCCCTTCGGCTGTGGAGCTCAATCCGTCCACGCCCGGGGGAAATTGCAGGCTGGAAATCACCTTGGTGACCACTGGCTCGAATGATTCCCGGTTGGATTTCCAGTGCAGAACCATAAAGGAGAGGACGAGCATGCCGTGTTCTAAGATGCCAGCCCAGAGCCGCTTTTTACTCTGTTTGGGGAGGACGATTTCCACCTCCAGCCCGGATCGTCCCGCTATGCTCCAGGGGGCAGCGCCAATCTTCTTGGCGCCCAGCATCATGGCTGTCTTGCTGATGTGCCCTTTCCATATCTTTTCAACAGGTTTCTGGAGAGCGTTCCATTCCCCCTGGATGAGCAGGTGACCTAATTTTTCCCCTTCATAACCCTCTTGAAACGCATCGGGATCTTCTGCAAAGCCATCTTTGCTGTTAAAGGCGATATGCTGCCAGGTATCGGGGAGGGTGATCTTATATCCCCATAATTTGTGTTGGAAATTTTTCATCTTGGATGATAGCGAACTGACCTATCGCCCCCCGTGAAGGGGAGCGATAGGTCAGGGGTTTTTAAACTTGTTTATCCACCGGCGACAGCAGGGATGTAGGTGATCCGGTCCCCGTCCTGAGCGAGATCCTCTTCATCCGCCTGGCGGTTATTGCGCATGATCACCTTGACTTCCTCGATTGGCAGCCCCAGGCCCTCCCGGATCTCGCCAAGTGTCGTCCCTTGCGGGACCTCCAATAGCTTGGGTTCACCGATGTCCAGTTCGGGCAGGTAGCGGCGCAAGGTGGCAAAGACGCGCACCTCAACATGCACGGCCAGTGTGTCCTCCGTCACCCCTTACTTACCGTTGGTCCAGGCGTACACTTGGTCAAGTTCTTCATCCGACACGGACCAGACCTCGTTGTGGGGCGGGAGCTTTTCGTAGCGCATGAATTCCGGGGGCCGATCATCCTGGGCCGTGAATCCGGCTTTCTTGTTGAATTCACGCTCCATGCGCAGGATTTCTTTCCCTATATCGATCACGTCGTCACCGGTGATGTCTAATCCAGTCACACCTGCCACGGATTCCGCCATCCCCTCCCAGCCGGATGAGATATCCAGGATCGGGAAGGCGATGAACAGGCAATAGCCGGTGCTGTCCACAAAGGCAGTGGCAGCCTGGAAGGTGAGGGATAAATCGGATTTCCCTTCCTCGTCAAGGGGGTCGACTTTGCCGCCCACCCCGGCGATCTCGGGAGCGATGGTGTAACCGGCGGTGTGGTCAGCGCCCATAGGGGACGTGGCGTAGGTGACCCCGATGCCCTTGATGGCACGTGGTTCGTAAGCGGGCATGGATTGACCCTTTACGGTCGGTACGCGGTGTACGCCGAAGGCTTTGGCGGTGGCTTCGACGCCCTGTCCATAGATGCGTCCCAGGGGGGACATTTCTCGGATTTCGTCGAAAAGTGCCAGGGCTGCTTCTTTATCGCCAAATTCAATCTGGCCGCCTTCCATGGCTATGGCAATCGTGTTCCCGGCTTCAATGGTGTCCAGGCCCAGATCATTGCACTGGTAGGTCATCTCTGCCACATAATCCAGGTCGTCGATCCCACAGTTGGCACCCAGGGCCCAGGCGGTCTCATATTCCACAACTGAAACTACCGCTTCACCCTCTTCGTCGGGGTAAATATTGGAGCATTGGATGATGCATCCGGGATGGCATCCGTGCCCGGTCATGCCTTCCCCGCCGCGCTTTTCCACCATCTCAGCTACTCTTTCTCCTGAGATATCTGCTGCTCCTTCGAATTGGCCAGCGCTGAAGTTGCGGGTGGGTAATCCGCCAGCTTCGTTGATGATATTCATCAGCACATTGGTGCCGTAGGTGTTCAGTCCGCCATCCGGCTTGGTAAGGTCATGCTCCATGATGGCGTCACGGAGCTTGGTGCGGCCTTGCTTGAGGAGGTCCTCATCAGCGATGTCCACGCCCGGTCCACCTTCATCATCGACGACGATGGCTTTCACACCTCGAGCGCCCATCACGGCTCCCAGTCCGCCCCGGCCCGCGTAACGTCCCGGCTTTCCTTCCGGATCATTGACGCTGATGCCGGCATTGGAAAGTTTCTTCTCACCCACAGGTCCGATGCCGATCACGGCTGGCTTATTGGGATATTGATCCCACAGGATCTCATCCACTTCATACATCCCTTTCCCGGCCAGATCAGAGGCATCTTTGAATTCCACACCATCTTTGGTGATCGCCAGTTGATACCACTCCCCATCCTGGGGTTCTCCTTCCAGAATGATGGCAGCCAGGCCGAGTTTGGCGATCTTTTTGGAGGAGAGCCCGCCGGAGTTGCTCTCTTTGATGGTTCCGGTCAGGGGGCTTTTCCCGCCAAAGGAGGTCCGGCCGCTGCTCGGCGCGGCGGGAGTGCCGGAGACCCAACCGGGGGCGATGACCAATTTGTTGTTCGGCCCCAGCGGATGACAGGTGGGCTCCACCTCGTCCAAGACGATGGCAGATGTCAGGCCGCGGCCAGCCCATTTGGACCACTTTTCAGGTATATCCTCATACACGGCCGATTGATCCGACATGTTGATTCTCAATATTTTTCGCGACATCGTGCAACCTCCTTGTGCTGTCTGATTAGCGCCGTTACTTGTCCGTTCTCCCGTAAACATTTTGCATGCTTCCATGCTTTTTCATGGCTTTCTGGAGTTGGTCAGACATGTGAATGCCGTCCCGGTATTGATAGGGCCACATGTGGGTTGTGGAAAAGATCCCTATATGATCACCATCGTCAAGCGCAGCATCTTTTGAAGCGTATAATCCCGGTGCGTCATGGAGAACAGCATTGATGAACAGATAGCCACGGTCATCTGGGGAGAGACCCAATTTCTGCAGTAGATCACCTACCGTGGCTTTTTCGGTCAGGTTGACGTCCTGTGAGGCAACATGGCTCCCTCCCGCGAAGTGAGCGATATCGCCGTAAAGTGTGACGTCAACGGTAATCATGATGCCTGACCATGTCTTGTACTGTCTTTCACAATTTAAACTGTAACATAAAGTTGGTGGGTCATCAATTATTTACAAAATAAATAGGAGAGTAAAAAAGGGTGATCACGTAAGTGATCACCCTTTCTAGATCCCTGTGGATTTTTTTTGGAGAGAGGCTCTAGTAGATCGGCATGTCCTCTTCGACGTCCCGGGCCCAGGCGTTGATGCCCCCTTTCAGGTTTTTCACTTTCCGGAAGCCGGCAGAAGCCAGGATTTCCAGCGCGC
>JGI1689J12820_1000089_pt1 | contig 16352 bp, 12 predicted proteins | sample PRCRCaboRojoPR_6_FD_12820 | JGI IMG/M metagenome (IMG submission 12820)
CGGCGAACATGGGGTTGAACGGAACGTCCTGGACCCAGGACCTAACGAACCTCGTTCCTTCCGCCTGCGGTAACCAGACGTCTATCGCCAGGTCGTGAGCCAGTTTTTGAAGCTCATAATAGACTTTCTTTCGTTCCTCGGTATCTACTGTTTCCATGGCCTTCTGGATGAGGGGATCGAACTGGTTCTGNGCCATTTCCTTCATGCCCTCTCCCTGCCAGCCGGAGAAAGTACCGTCCGAAGCCATGAACGGAGTAACGAAGTTATGTGGGTCGGGGAAGTCCGCAAGCCAGCCGATGATGAACAGCGGCAGCTTGGTGGAGATCATCTGATCCAGGTACGTGGACCAGTCTACCCCTCTGACCTTGATTTCGAATTTGTCGTTCAGCTTCTCGATATTGGCTTCAAAAATCTCGGCGGCCGTCTTCCGGGATTCGTTACCTGTGTTATAGAGAATCGTGAACGTAAAGCCCTTCTCCCAGAGTTCGCCGTCGTGAGCCTCTTTTAGCAGCTGTTCCGCCTTGTCGAGGTCGTAGCCGTAGAGCTCTAAGTCCTCGTTGTAGAACGGCTGCATGTTCTTCGGTACGGGACCGTTGGTCTTGTAGCCCAGCCCCTGCAGTACCTGGTCGATAAACGCCTGGTACTGGAAGGCATAGTTAAAGGCTTTTCGGACTTTTATGTCGTTGAAGAAGTCGGATGGAACACCGTCGCCCCAGGTGCCGGAGCCGGTCAGGTCGTTGTTTTCAGTTATGACATCCTGGGTGAAGAAGGCGGCAGGGTTCATCTGGATCGTCGGCAGGTGTTTCTGGACGGTGATCCCTTCCGCGCCTTCGACCTGGCCCATGAACTGGAGAGGTACGTAAGCTATATCAGCTTGACCGTTTATAAATTTGAGCCTTCTTGTACCCCATTCCTTGATCTTCTGGACAACTACCCTCTTCATCTTGGCGGGTTCACGCCAGTAGTCCTCGTACCTGGTAAAGACTATTTCGGTTCCGACGTCCCAGCGTTCGAGCTTGAACGGACCGGTTCCCATTGCTTTGTCGTAAAGCGGTGACTCTTCCGCCGCCTGACCGCCACCGGGATTGTGGTATTCCGGCCACGTCTCAGCCGTACCGGGCCAGCCACCCTGCTCTTCGACCCACTGTTTATCCACTATTGCGGACCAGCCCGCGCTCTGGGTCAGTATATTGAGGAACGGTGGATAGGGTTTGGGCAACCTGAATATTACGCTCTGCCCTTTTACCTCAACTGCCGGGTCTATATAGGATTTAAACGCGGCAACCCTGTCTTCTTTCGTCGTATTCTCGTATTTGTCCACGCCTGCCACGTCGGTTACCAGGTTCTTGACGCTCTTGTACTGAGTAAGCGGCTGAAGGATCATCCAGGCCGGTCCTCCGGACCTGTCCTGAATCATCACTCTCTCGAACGTGTACTCTACGTCTTCGGGCGTGAGTTTGTTTCCATTATGGAAGGTAACTCCTTCCCTGATGGGAAACTCGTAAATCATCCCTCCGTCCGCCGTGGTCCGGATAAGTCCGTTTTCCTGGCTCGGAACCTTGGTGGACAGCAGCGGTTTGAACTCGCTCACGCTATATCCTTCAGTCTTCTTCTCGTTGCCGTCAACTATTCCGTAGGGATAGCGGAGCAAGTTCTCGTAGACGTTCATTATGATGTTTCCGCTGGAGGTATCGTAGGCATACGCCGGATCCATCGTATTTGCGGAACCAAACCACGCTACGTTCAGCGTATCGGGGTTCTTTACCTCGGGCCTGTCCTGAGCAAAACCCGCCACAAATAGTGAAATTACCAGCAGGAAAGAAAGGCCAAATACTAAGTTTCTTTTCCAGTCATAATTCATAAGTAAAACCTCCTAAGCTCAAGGTACAAATTATTAGAAAAACTTTACAGAGATAGTTCAACGTGGAACCTCAGAAGTTCCGGTCAATCACCCCCCCAATCAGTATACTCGCTTTTTGTGGTATTCAGAACCAGTCCACAAGCAGTACAATTTTATTAGGAGAAAAAATAATTTGCAACAGAACCCGCATTAGCAGGCAGTTTAAAGAACCTTTTATCGGATGGTGAGATTATCCGTAACGTGACCCCGCTACTACACTAAAGTAACTATCACAAACTAAAAAGCTAAGAATCACGGCAGGTAAATATTTCGGATATCTTTACTCTACGAGAAAGACCCGGGCCTTGAGCGGTTATCGTGAAAAACCGCTCGAGAAATAAAATGGTGTGAAAGAATTACGCCCGGATGAACCGATAAGACCTATTATGGATTCACCCGGACGGTTTCGTCTAAGATAGGCTGTATTAAATTATCTGCCGCTTGCGGACATCTTTGGATCCAGGACGTCCCGTAAACTATCTCCCAGCAGGTTGAACCCAAATACCGTCAACACAATCGCCAGACCGGGAAATACCGCCATCCACCAGGCAACGGTCATGTAAGACTGGGCCGACTGTAGCATGGCACCCCAGCTCGGGGTCGGCGGTTTTACACCGAAACCGAGGAAACTCAACCCCGCAACTACAATTATATTAATTCCTATTCTCATCGTCGTAACGACCAGCAGGGAGGCCATAGAATTGGGAAAGATGTGGTTGAATAACTTGCGGAAATCCCCGGCTCCTGTCGCCTCACAGGCCATTATATAATCCTCTTCCCTTACGGATAATACCTCGCTTCGAATGATCCTGGCAGCCTGCAGGCCGTATATCCCCAGAACAATTATTATCTGCATGACACCGGCCCCAAAGACGCTGAGTACCAGGAGGGCAAAAATGATATAGGGAATCGAATTAAGGACCTCCAGAAACCGCATGACGGTGGAGTCAATTATTCCTTTGTAGTACCCCCCGAGAAGTCCCAGCAATCCACCCAGTACCATGTTAAGCAGGGTAGCCCCTCCCCCTACTCCCAGAGCAACGCGGGAACCGTAAATAATCCTGCTCAATATATCTCGACCGAAATTGTCGGTCCCCAGGGGATGACCTCCTCCGCCCGGAGCGGTAACCGTATGCAACAAATCCATCTTCAGCGGTTTAAACGGAGCGACGAGCGGAGCAAACAGGGCAGCCCATATTACCAGAAGCACGATAAACGCCCCGACAAGTCCCTTCTTGTGCCTCATAAAGCCCCTGGCTGCTCGAGTCCAGTAACCACCCGACTCCCTCTTCAGGTAAGACCGGCGAATCATGATAAAGCTTAGAGCCCAGATACCCAGAAAAAACAAAACTGAAGCCCAGGTGGCTATTGTCCCGTCAATTGACCCTCCAAACCACGTCATCCTTCCGTTGGAAAACCCCACAACCATTATTACTATCTGCAATACAGTAAAGGAAGACAGCAAAAAACCCGCTTTAAACCTACCTTCCTTGAAATGGCCCAACCCCGGAAAGAGCAGCGCCAGGATGAAAGTCGACCTCGGCAACTTCTTTCGTTTTTTCTGTATCTTCTTTTCTTTAGTCATAAGTTATCCTCGGATCAGCGTAAGCGTAGAGTATGTCAACTATCAGATAAGAGACCACGTATCCAAAAGAGATCAGCAACGTCAGTGCAAATATGACGGCAAAATCCCTTCTGTTAATGGAACTTATCATCAAGCGACCCAGACCCGGCCAGGCCGTAGTCGTCTCCGTCAACACCGCCCCGGCAACCATAGTTCCAACCATCATCCCTATATTTGTCATCACTGGCAATACCGCGTTCCTGAAGGCATGTCCCAGAATAACTACGTTCTCCTTTAAGCCCTTGGATCTTGCCGTGGTTATGTAGTCTTCCCGCAGTACCTCGAGCATACTTGATCGGGTTAACCTCGTATTCATCGCCATCTGGACGGACGACAGTGCAATCATGGGAATAACGATATGTCTCAACCCGTCCAGAGTAAAGATCGAGAACCCCCAGAGCGTCGCCCCCCTCCCTGAAACCGGCAAGGCATCCAGTTGAATGCTCAACAACAGCATAAGCATTAGAGCCGTCCAGAACACGGGAGTGGAAATCCCGAGCAGAGCAACCGTGGTTACCGTATAATCGGCAGTGGTGTCCTGCCATATTGCCGAAATTATCCCGGCGGGTATTGATACTATCGTAGCCAGAATAATAGCAAATAACCCCAGCTCAAGGGTTGCCGGAAACCTCTCCGCAATTATCGAAATAACCGGTTGCTTGTAGGCATAAGACTTCAGAGTGCCGTTGAAAAGTTTCTTCACAAACGTGACGTACTGCATATGTATCGGTTTGTTCAGGCCAAGGTCCTCGCGAATTGCTTGGAGCTCCTCCACGCTGGTACCCGGACCGGCCAAAACGGTAGCGGGGTCACCGGGGGCAAGCTGAAGGAGGCTAAATATCAATATACTTACGATAAAAAGGACCAAGACTATCTGGCCTAACCTTCTAATAATGTATGAAGTCATAAATCCCTCTCCCTTCAAACGATCGTATTGCTACGAAAGCGAAGATAGCTGCTAAAATATAACCAAGGAGGCCGGTTTATCCAGCCCCCTTGGTTTTGGTAATCCTTAATTTGAACTGATATTGAACTAACTATCAGAGAACTTTTACTGTTCGATCCAGACGTTCCGGAACGGATTCACCAGAGGCATCGTACTTAACGGGTCGGGCTTGTAGTCGTGTACCTTGGCGTTTACTCCCCGGGTTTCTATCTGGTGATAGGCCGGAATGTGGACGTACTCGGACATGATTCGACGCTGGAGATCGACGTAGAGTTCTTCCCTCTCTTCCTGGTCCATCGTCTGCTGAGCCTTCATGACCTTGTCCTGTACCAGCGGGTCGTAGAAGAACGACATGTTGTTGGCCGCTCCCAGAATTGCGTTATCCTTGGTTTCGAACAGGTAGTAGGTGAACGCGTTCGGATCGGGAGACCCGGACCAGCCGAGGATGAATATGTCTACCTGAGATCCCAGTGGATCGTCGTCTCCCCTGTAAAGGAGATCCAGGTACGCACCCCATTCCAGAGGCTGTGTTTCCGCCTTCAAGCCGTGGTCCCTGAGGTTGGTTACTATAATGGTAGCCAGTCTCTTACGGTTATCGTCGGGAGGAGAATAGACGGTGATGGTCTTGTCCTCGTCGAGTACTCCCTGTTTTTCGAGCGTTTCAAAGAGCTCCGCTGCCCGTTCGTCGTTTTCCTCGAGAGCCACGTTGTTTTTCAGGTATTCTCGGTCATTTGCCCAGAGAGTCGGCGGAATGGCTCCATAAGCTCTCTCGGCGGTCTTTGCCGTCGAGTTAAAGATAGAGTTTATTGCCTGCGTCATGTCAAAGCTCATGTAGACCGCTTTCCGGAACTGCTTGTTCTTGTAGGGTGCGCGGCTCATGTTAAACGCCACGTAGAAGTAATTGAGACCGGGCGTCTGCATGACGTTTACGTTATCCATATCCTGGAACTTGGGGACCTGAACCGGTTCCATAGTATCCGTGATATCTACGCCGCCCTTCTGGAGTTCCAGCATCATCGTGGAAACCTTCGGAATCGGGCGGAATATGATCTTGTCGAGGTTTACGTCTTTGAGCCAGTAGTCCTCGTTCTTGACCAGAGTAATGTGGTCCCCTTTCTTCCATTCGACGAACTCGAAAGGTCCACTACCTACAGGATTCTGGTTGAACTCCTCTCTGCCCATTTCCAAAAAGGTGTCTTTGGGCACAATGGCAAATGTTTCCGCAACCAAACCGGGTGCGTAAGGAGCAGAATCTTCTTTAACTACGAACTTTACCGTGTATTCGTCGACGATCTGAACTTCCTTCAACCAGGCAAACTCCGAGGCGTTGGGTGATCCGTTTTCCGGGTTAATTATCCAGTTAAAGGTAAACGCGACGTCTTCGGCGGTAAGTTTCTCGCCGTTGTGAAATTCGATCCCTTCGTTTAAATGGAAGGTAATCTCGGTCATATCTTCTGAATATTCCCAATCCTTCGCCACGTAGGGTTTCGGCTCCATGGTCTCGGGATCAAGGGCGAGCAGTTCGTCAAATACCTGGTTCGTAACGTAGTTGTCGTATACAGCGTTCATAACCATCGGGTTCAGGTCTTTGAAGTTCTGACCCGAGGCGATCGTCAACGTACCGCCTTTTTCAACTTCCTGGGCTCCCGCCAGCAGTCCAAATCCCAGCGCGAAGACCACAACCAAAGTTAGTGCCGTAACTTTCTTCATAAAATACCTCCTAAGGCTTAATTATATTAGATTATACGGTTTTCCAGAATATCTTCATCGTCTCGCCGCCATTTACCACCCCCTCCTTTTAGAGATAATTCGACGCATCTGTGTCCTTTATCATATTGACAATCCAATAATTTTGCAAATTCAATCAGGGAGGTTCGTTAAGATTCCAACGAAACCACGCTGAGTCGACATCCTGGTTGAAAAAGCAACCAGGGCTAGTTAAGATTTAGCAGTCTGAGGGTGTGAGTGCTAATTTATGAAAAACAGAAAGGAATTAATACTTAAAGAGATCGTCGACGGGTACATAGAGACCGGGGAGCCAATTTCATCGAAGATGATTCTCGAGGAATACGAACTTGACTATTCCTCGGCAACTGTAAGAAATGACATGCACGAACTCGAGGAAGAAGGCTACCTCAAAAAGCCCTATACCTCCGGGGGAAGGGTACCCACTATAGAAGGATACCGTTACTTCGTCAGCTGGTTGATCGAACTTTCGGAGCTTTCGGGCGAAGAACAGAGAGCCGTAGTAGAGGCTTACGAGTTCGAGCAACAGAACACCGAGAGGTTACTGAGAAATACGGCGACTCTGCTGGCAAATATAACGGGCTACACGGGATTCGTGCTGGGACCCGACCTGGAGGAGCGAGAGGTGAAGTACTTCACCCTGACTCAGCTGGACGAGACCCACCTGATGGCAATACTGGTGACGGATATAGGCCTCGTCGAAAACCGGGTAATCGAGTCGGACAGAAATATTACCAAAGAAGAACTTGATCGAATAAATCCGCTGCTCGCCGACAGACTGGAGGGGACTCAGCTAAAACACCTGAAGGAACTAAAAGACGTGGACCTGAACGAAGACGGGTGGTACGACAAGTTGACCAGGGATTCTTTTCTGCTGATCAGGAACTTTCTTCGGGAACGCAGCGAAAGAAGGCTTTACCTCGAGGGAACGCTAAATATACTGGGAAACGGTCGAGAGGAAGATCAGGACCCTGAAAAACTAAAAAAGGTTTTCAGTTTTTTGAACGAAAAAAGCCTTGCGAGAATAACGGAATCGTGCAAGGACAGCGAAAATCAGATAACGGCAATGGTTGGGCTCAACGACGAATCAGAAAGTTCAGAATTATTGCCCTACAGTCTGATAATAAAGAGGCTCGTCAACTGCTCGAGTTCACTGGGCATCATCGGACCGGTTAACATGAACTACAGTAAGTCCTTTTCGACGGTCCAGTACATAGGGAGCAGGCTGGATACTTTACTTACGGCGGGCAAGAAGAACTAACGGAAGGAGGGATATAAATGGCAAAAGATACCGAGGAGAAATCTGAAAAAGCCGACGGGGAGTACCTTGATCTCGAAGAAGTCGAGGAAGGCGGGAACTCACGGAGAGATAAAGACGAAGAATCGGAAGAGGAATCAGCCAGGATAGCCGAACTGGAAGAGGAACTGGAGGACAAGGAAGAGACGATTAAGGAGCTTAAAGATAGAGTCAGGCACCTCAAAGCCGATTTTGACAACTACAAGAAAAGGCAGTCCAGCAAGAAGGAAGAACAGGTGGACAAGGAAAAAGGTGAACTAATAAAGGACCTGGTACCTCTATACGACAACCTGGACAGAGCCTTCAAGAGTTTCGAGAAAAACGACGACAAGGATTCTTTCGTAGAAGGAGTGGAAAAGATTTACGCACAGTTCGCCGAGTTTCTGGAAAAGAGGGATATCGAACCGATCAAGGCAGAAGGCGAAAAATTCGACCCGAACAAGCACCAGGCTTTGATGAGGGTTGAATCTGATAACCACCAACACAACGAGATAACGGAAGAGTTCGAGCGTGGTTATACTTACAAGGACAGGGTGCTCAAACCCAGCAAAGTAAAGGTAAATATCAAACCCTCGAATTCCGAGGGAACCGGAGATAATTAACCCAGAATAAACATGGGAGGTAGAAATAATGGCTAAAGAGAAAATCATCGGCATAGATCTTGGGACGACCAATTCATGCGTTGCCGTTCTCGAAGGAGGAGACCCCGAAGTAATTACCAACGCCGACGGGAACAGGACCACGCCGTCGGTAGTTGCTTTTACGGACGAAGGAGAGAGACTGGTCGGAGAAACGGCAAAACGTCAGGCGATCACCAACCCGAGCAGAACCGTAACTTCGATAAAACGGAAGATGGGCGAACACTACGAGGTAAATATATCGTCCAACGGAGAGGAGAAGACTTACTCGCCGGAGCAGATCTCGTCCATGATTCTGAGAAAGATCAAAGAGGACGCGGAAGAAAGACTGGGGCGAGAAGTCAACAAGGCAGTAATTACGGTCCCGGCCTACTTCAACGATAGCCAGCGCCAGGCGACCAAGGACGCAGGCAAGCTTGCTGACCTCGAGGTAGAGAGAATAATAAACGAGCCTACCGCGGCTTCTCTGGCTTACGGGTTGAAGGACGAATCGGACCAGACAATACTAGTCTACGACCTGGGCGGAGGGACGTTCGACGTCTCGATACTGGAACTCGGAGACGGGGTTTTCGAAGTAGTTGCAACCGACGGAGATACCAAACTCGGCGGGGACGACTTCGACCAAAAGATAATTGACTGGCTGGTAAATCAGTTCAAAAGCAAGGAAGGAATAGATCTTTCCGATGACCAGAGCGCCATGCAGCGACTGAAAACTGCGGCCGAGGAAGCCAAACAGGAACTCTCTTCCAGAAAAGAAACGACGATAAATCTTCCTTACATCACGGCAAATCAGAGCGGCCCCAAACACCTTGACGAAAAGCTGACCCGGGCAAAATTCGAAAGCATGATCGACGGTATGCTTTCCCGAACCATGGATATCCTGGAGTCTACGCTTTCCGAAGCTAGCATGGACAAGAACGACATCGACCAGGTTGTTCTGGTCGGAGGGTCGACGCGGATACCGAAGGTTCAGGAATTGATCGAGGAACATATTCCGGGCAAAATAAACAAGGAGATAAATCCCGACGAAGTAGTCGCGAGAGGCGCGGCCATACAGGGAGGAGTTCTGGCCGGAGAGGTAGACGATCTGGTACTCCTGGACGTCACTCCGCTAACACTGGGTATAGAGACCCTCGGTGGAGTTACGACTCCGTTGATAGATAGAAACACGACTATACCGACCGAAAAGACCAAGACTTTCTCCACGGCAGAGGACAACCAGACGACGGTGGATATAAACGTCGTTCAGGGAGAAAGAAAGATGGCGGAGGACAACAAGAGCATTGGAAGGTTTCAGTTGACCGGAATTCCGCCCGCTCCCAGAGGGACGCCGCAGATTGACGTGACGTTCAGCATTGACGCCGACGGAATTCTTCACGTGTCAGCGGAAGACAAAGGCACCGGGAAGTCCGAGTCCGTGACGATCGAGGAACCCTCGAGGCTATCGGAAGAAGAAATAGAACAGATGAAACAGGAAGCCGAAAAGCACGAGGAAGAGGACAAACGAAAGGCTGAACAGATCGAGATCAAGAACAAGGCAGATCAGCTAATTTACTCGACCAGGCAGAGCCTGGAAGAGCTGGGTGACAAGGTAGACGACGAGATTAAATCAGAGGTCGAGGACAAGATCGAGAACCTCGAGGAACTGGTAGAAGAGGACGCCTCCAAGGAAAAAATCGAGGAGGGAATAGAAGAGCTGAACGAGGCAGCCCAGGAGATAGGCAAGACCGCCTACGAAGGTGGACAGGGCGGCCCCGGAGCTGGACCCGGAGGCCCGGGTGGCCCCGGCGGACCAGGTGCAGGAGCAGGACCAGGTGCTGGCGGCCCCGGCGGACCGGGACAGGCCGGTGGAGCAGATGCCGATGACGACGAATACGTAGACGCCGAATACGAAGAACCCGAAGACGAAGAATAACCAATACCACAAAAATAACGAGGGCCGGTATATATGCCAGAAGACTACTACGAAGTACTGGGCGTGGACGAAGACGCTTCCGAAGACGAAATAAAGAAAGCGTACAGAAAGAAGGCAAAGAAGTACCATCCGGACATGAATCCGGATCTCGACAAAGAAGAGGCTGAAGAAAAATTCAAAGAAGTCACGGAAGCGTACGAGGTACTGTCCGATCCGGACAAACGGGCCCAGTACGACAGGTTCGGACATACCGGCCCCTCTCAGGGATTCGACTTCAGCAACCAGGACTACGAGCGTGCCCGGAGCGCGTTCAGCGACAGCTCGTTTGACGATATATTCGACCTGTTTTTCGGCGAAGGCCGGAGGCGGGGCAGATCGGGGTCCCAGACGGCAGCCCAAAAAGGCGAAGACCTTCAGAGAAAGCTAAGGATCTCACTCGAGGACGCCGCCAAAGGCACCCGGGTTAAGTTCTCCATTCCCCGGTTTGTCCAGTGCGACCGCTGTGACGGGAGTGGCGTCAAGCCCGGTTCCTCGAAACGCACCTGCTCCCACTGCAACGGTAGAGGTGAAATCAGGCAGAAACAGCAGACGATGCTGGGCAGTTTCGTAAACGTCCAGGTCTGCCCCAAGTGCGGAGGGAGCGGCGAAGTAATCGACCAACCCTGTCCAAAATGCCGCGGCGAAGGAAGGACCAAGGAAAAAACGGAGATATCGGTGAAGGTGCCGCCAGGAGTAAAGGACGGATCCCGGTTGAGAATCAAAGGAAAAGGGAACATCGGAAGACAGGGTGCTCCGGCGGGAGACTTGTTTATCACCGTGGACGTGAAGGAACACGAAACATTTATAAGAAAGGGTGACGACATACTGACCACGGTTCCGGTCCAGTTCACCCAGCTAACTCTCGGAGACACTATAAAGGTTCCTACCCTCGACGGCGTTGAGGAGATCAAGGTAGAACCGGGAACCCAGTCGGGTGAGAAGATCAAACTCCGGGACTACGGAATACCCCACCTGAACAGTCGCGGAAAGGGCGACCAGATAGTTAGGCTCAAAGGAGTAACCCCGACGGATCTGGGTCCGGAAGAAAGAGAACTAATGGAAAGATTAAACGAGCTTCTGGATAGCCCGGTCGGAAACAACTCCGACGAACAGGAGTCGTTTTTCGAAAAGCTGAAAAACTTCCGGGAAGAATTCCGGAAGTAATTGGTACCCTTATAAGATCTCCTTAATCGGAACTTCTTTACCTTTCTATTAGAGAGCTCTATTTAGAACGGCAGCAATTCATGAACGACAACTCCTATTTAATACTAATCCCCGATACCCGTTACCTGGCGACCGATTTAACCTTACGTAACTTAATAGTAGACCAAATCCCGTCAGCCAGGTAAGGGGTATCGGGGCAAGGTCCCAATAATTAAGGACAGTAATAGTCAAAACAAGGGGAGAAGGCCAAACTCCACGTCTTAAGGGAACTAAAGTTTTACCCTCCTCCCCATCTCCATCTTAATCCAGGAAACTCCGGGCGAGATCGAGCAACTCCTCCCTGGGTATCTCCTGACCCAGCAGGAAGTAAAACGATTCTTCTCCCTGCCAGCTCACTTCGTAAATGTTCTGCTCCCACTCGTCGGGCAGACGCTCTTTCACTGCCTCGCCTCTGTCAGCTATCTTGACGGTCGTCCCTTCGAGCTCTACCTCTTCTCCGTTTTCGGACATGTAGGTTCTGTGGCGACTCATCTCCCGGGAAAGGTAATTCCCGAGTAACAGCTGAATCGAGCTCGACGGCCTGCCCTCCTCGTCCGATCTAAGGAAAGTCATCGAACTGTAGGACCTGCCGGCTTCGTCGTCTTCCATAACGGAGATATTTTCCCGGGCCCGTTCGTAATCCTCCCCTTTGATTTCGTCAAACGGAACGGAGAGCGGAAAAGCATCCGCAAACTCCTCTTCCGAAACCATTTCCTCCCGGAAGACTCTATCGACTTTAGAGGGGTCGAACTGGAAATCCCTCTTGCCGAGTTTATCCACTTCGTAATTCGAGTATTCGACGATCACCGGACTACCCTGGCTTCCGGAAAACCTCAACTGTTCACCCTGTCCGGGGTAATAGGTAATTTTCAGAGGCAACCCGAGCTCCTTGTCGAGAGCCAGCTCTGCCCTGGCCAGGTTAAATACTTCGTCCTTTAAGAATAGAGATCGTCTCGACGACTTTGGCTTGAGACCGAGCCTGTGTACCGGTCGACCATTTATCTCTCCCTTTCCGTCGTCTTTCAGCAGAAAATCGCTTACAAGGGAAGGGAGGAAGCCGAGCTGACCGATCACGTCAACTCCGGCAAACGGGGAATAAAGATATTTCCCTTCCTTTTTGACCGCGGTACTTTTGTCAACCAGATGAATCCAGGTATCTTTACCCCCGTAAATTACCCGGGAATCCACCAGGTCGTCTCCGATAAACTCCGATCCACCCGAGAGCTTGACCTCAAAATCTTCAAGAGGACTCCTGTACTCCTCGTATTCCACGGCCACGCTCTTGGGCTTCTTGAACTTCACGTGGCCCTTGATTCTCATACCACCCGCAGTTATCTCCTGATCGGCTTCGAAACTCTTCAACTCTTCGTATCTCTCGCCGGCATTTGCCGCTACTTCTCTTACGCTGGTCATCCTTATATCACCGATAAAATTATTGAACTAAAAAGGTTCAAAAGTTTCTCCTCTGATATCGTTTACCGTAGAAGCAATCAAATTAACTATGTCGCCTAAATCCTTCAGGCTAACTACTTCACAGGGGCTATGCATGTATCTATTGGGAATCGATACCAGCCCGGTTGCAACGCCGCTCCTGGTTAGCTGGATTGCGTTTGCATCCGTTCCGGTGCCACCAGGTGCTCCGGCCATCTGATAGGGTATCTCTTCCGCCCCGGCAACGTCCACCATTTTCTCCAGTAGTACCGGATTTATATTCGGTCCCCTGGAGAGTATGGGTCCCTTATTAATTTCGACCTTTCCGACTTTTCTCCTCTCTTTTTTCATCAGCGGAGTATCTGTCGCGTGACTCACGTCTACCGCAATTCCGATGTCGGGGTCGATTCCGAAAGCCGAAGTCTGCGCTCCCCGGAGTCCGATCTCTTCCTGGACGGTCGCTACGGCGTGAATTTCGGCCTGAGGGTTTAATTTGGCGAGCTTCCGAGCAACCTCGAGGACGATAAACCCTCCGGCCTTGTCGTCAAATCCCCGGGCCGTGGCCAGATCTCCCTGGAGCCTCTGAAAGGAATAATCCAGAACGCCGGGCGACCCGACCTCAACCAGTTCCCTCGCTTCGTCTTCTCCTTCTACGCCGATATCTATCCAGAGGTTTTCCGTCTTTACCACCTTCTTGCGCTCTTCCTCCTCCAGGAGGTGAATGGGCTTGCGCCCGACGACTCCGATTATTTCCTCCTCCTTGCCTCGCAGCCTAACCCTTTGACCGGGAAGTATTTGACTGTCCCAGCCTCCGATAGTATTAAAAAAGAGGTAACCTCCGTCCGATATCTGACTCACCATCAACCCTATCTCGTCGGTATGACCCGCCAGCATTACCCTGGGGCTCCCACCTTTATTTACCACCGCAAAGGAATTTCCGTGGAGATCGCCTTTTACTTCGTCCGCGAACCCCCTTGCCTCTTCCTTCCATATCTTCGCCGCTTCGCCTTCGAACCCGGATGGGCTTATCGTATTTACGTATCTTTCCAGAAACTCGATCGTTTCGTCCCGCATTTATTTCCCTCCTTCTTGTATTTCAACCGCCTGAGCAGGGTTTCTAGAATTGTCGAATCCATTTTGGCAGCTGTATCAACGAGTGATTATCGTAAAAAAGTTAACTTTGTTCAATCAAACCAGGGTTGTAAGGTTAATTAGCTACGAAATTCCGGGCTTCGGTCGATCTTGCAAAAGAGAAAAACCTGAACCATCCTTAAAATGACATGAAATTAATGAAAATAGTTCAACAACAGTCCGGATTATCACGGCGCAAGGCAAGAGACCTCATAGAGGAAGGCGAAGTTTCGGTAGACGGGTCCGAGGAGCACAACCCGTTCGAGGACTACTCCCTGGAGGAGATCGGGGAGTTATATCTTCGGGGACATCCTCTCCCTACCTACCCGCCCCAGAAAAGAGCCTACAAGTTCTTCAAACCGACGGGAATGCTCTGCACGCACGACGATCCCCACTACGGCAGGACTCTGGGTCGAACTCTGAGATCCGAGGGATTTATCGGATACCGGTGGGCCGGAAGGCTGGACCAGGACGCGGAAGGTCTATTGTTGCTCAGCAACGACGGCCAACTGGTCCATTCGCTCACCCATCCCCGCTACGAAGTGGAGAAACGCTACCACCTATGGCTCTCCGAAAAACTGGGCCACGGCAAGATAGGTGGAATCATCGATCAATTTATGGAAGGTATCGAGGACGACGGCGATCTCCTTCAGATAAAGGAAGGCGGGGTGATAAACCAGGGTTCGGAGCATACCGAACTGAAACTGATACTTACGGAGGGCAAGAAAAACGAGATAAAGAGACTGATAGATACAGTGGGACTCACTATAGTAAGATTGAGGAGAGAAGCTATAGGGCCGATAGAACTAGGAGACCTTTCCCCGGAGGATATCCAACGGGTATCCTCGGAAGAATGGGAGAAATTACGTCAATATAAGGAGACGGCACTGGCACAGAGAGAGGACGGGTAGGGAGAAATGGATTTCGTAGAAATATATCGAACCTGGAACGAACAGAAAGCCGGGATGATAAAAGAACTTCTCGGCGATTACGATATCGAGTGCTACCTTTCCTCTCACATAACTCACTCTGTCTACCCCATACCGGTAAACGGTCTCGGTGAAATCAGGGTGATGGTGCCGGCCGAAGAAGAGGAGGAGTCGAGAGACATCGTCGCTAATTTCTTCGCTCCTGAAGACGAGGAGTAGATTATCATGGAGGAAGGGAGTTATCGGGCTGAGCTTGAACGGATGATAGAGAAACAGCTAAAGAAACGGGGGATTGGCGACGAAAAACTGCTGAACGCTTTCAGAACAAACCCCAGACACCTGTTCGTCCCTGAAGATCAGAAATCCCAGGCGTATGCCGACAGGCCGCTGCCGATAGGAGAGGGCCAGACAATATCCCAGCCCTACATCGTTGCCCTGATGTCCGATTTATTGAAGGTGGGCCCGGACGATCTCGTCCTGGAGATAGGCACCGGTTCCGGATTCCAGACCGCCATACTCGCCACTCTCGCACAAACTGTCTATACCGTGGAGAAAAAGGGGCGTTTGCAGAGCCGGGCCCGGGAGATTCATAAGGAACTTGGCCTGAAAAACATTTATTACAAAACCGGGGACGGGACCAGAGGCTGGAGCGAAAACGGTCCGTTCGACAGAATCATCGGGACCGGTTCGGTGCCCGAAGTGCCGGAAAGTCTGATCGAGCAACTGAGGGATCCGGGCAGGCTGGTTATCCCCGCAGGCGCCAGGAGGCAACAGCGACTCGTATTGCTAATCAAAGAAAAAGGGGAGGTAAGAGAGGACAAGAAAGCTTACTGCAGCTTCCTTCCTTTGATCGGCAAAGAAGGCTGGAAAAAGTAGACCGGTTAATCTACCTCGGAGACTATCCATACATAGCTCGGCGAGTTAAGGGCCGTAACACCGGTTTGTGAAAGGTAATACCCTCTCCGATAGTTCCAACATCCCCTTCTCAACCAACCCCACTCCTACCTGAAACAATCCTGGCCAATATCCCCGGTTTTCGGTCAAGGTAACAGATTTGACCGTTTTTCGTTTGAATATCAATTCCGGGATATGTTATTCTAACAGGGATGGCCTATAATAATGTGTGAGTGAACGGCCTAGCCGAAAAAATCTTCTTTTAGGCTTACCAGTCCAGGAGGTACCATATGAAAAGATCGGTAAAGTATTTTGCCTTGGTGATTTTATTCTCCATTCTGATCTTCAGCTTAAATGGTTGTAAATCCAACAAAAGCCCAACAGCTTCTTTCTCGCCTAATCCGAGCACTGGCGGAGCTCCACTCCAGGTTACTTTCGACGCAAGCAATTCGGAGGACGAGGACGGAATTATAGATAGTTTCAGCTGGGAATTCGGCGACGGTAACTCGGGTGGAGGTAGAGTAGCAGAACATACCTACTCAAGTCCCGGTGAATATACAATTACCCTGACGGTCACCGACAACGACGGATCAACCGATACGGCCACGGGTACCGTCACCGACAACGACGGATCAACCGATACGGCCACGGGTACCGTT
>JGI1689J12820_1000090_pt1 | contig 16103 bp, 16 predicted proteins | sample PRCRCaboRojoPR_6_FD_12820 | JGI IMG/M metagenome (IMG submission 12820)
CTGGGTCGCTCCCAGGGCCAGAGCGGATTGTGCCAGCACCGGCAGCTCCTCTTTTATCAACCTGGATTTGGCGATTTCCTGAAAAGTAGCAGTGGCCAGAACGGTAATCACTCCCCCGTTCTTCTCCAGCCCGGGCTCCGTTTGGATCTCCGAAATGTCGATTACTCGATCGGGATTTAGGGCCTTTTTCTCCATTTTTACGAATAGATCAGTCCCCCCTGCCACCAGCCTGTAATCGTCTTCCTCCATCAGGGAGAACAACTTCTCTTCATCTTCCGGAACCAGTAGCTCAAATGCCAATTTCCGTTCCCTCCTCGGCAAGATAGGATTTTATCTCCGCCAGATCGCTGTCTTCGTTTACGTCCATGATAACTCCCCTGTTCTCCGTCGAGATTAGGGTTAAGTCCCGCCGGTTTCGATTTATTAAATCTCTAGCCCCCCTGTCACCAGCCGTCTGATCGAGTAAAGACCTCTTCCATTTGCTATGAAGATAGACCGGAAATCCTCTCTTTCCTCGGAAGCTCGGCGCCACGAGGGACTCTCCTTCGGCTGCTTTTCTCAGGACTTTTCTAGTTATTGAGGGTCTGACAAGCGGCATGTCACCCAGAAAAAACACGAAGCCGGAACTGTCTTCCGGGGTCTCGTCGACTCCCAGCGTGAGGGAAGTGCTCATGCCGTCCTTCCAGTTCTCGTTGGTGACGGGTCTGAATCCCGTGGAATCGATCTCGCTCAATATTTCATCCGCACCGTAGCCCAGAACCAGTAAAGGTTTGAATTTCCAGTTGATCTTTCGGACCGAGTCGAGGACGTGCTGGAGCAGGGGTTTTCCACTGAGGGTGGCGAGTTGCTTACATCCGTCGTACCTTTCTCCTTTGCCGGCGGCGAGAACTATCGCAGTAGGTTGCGCCGGTTCAGGTTTCAACTTTCTCCTCCCCGGACCTCATGCGCTGGGCAGCGAGTTCTATCGCGTCGACTATCTTGACGTAACCGGTACAGCGGCAGATATTGCCTTCTATCCACTCACGAATTTCTTCCCTCGTCGGATCCGGATTTTCTTCCAGCAGTTCCACCGCTACCATGATAAATCCCGGCGTGCAGAACCCGCACTGTACTCCGCCGGTTTCCACGAACGCCTGCTGGACCGGGTGAAGGTCGTCTCCGTCCGCGAGACCTTCGACAGTTACTACTTCTTTTCCGTTTACCTGAGCAACTCTGGTCAGGCAGGAAAGCATCGACTTACCGTCGACCAGAACAGTGCAGGCTCCGCATTCTCCGACCCCGCAGCCCTCTTTGACGCCGGTAAATTCGAGGTCCTCTCTCAGAAAATCTATTAACCTTGTATCCCCGTCGACCTCTTTCTCGAAATGTTTACCGTTGACCGTAAGTTCTAACTGCATTTACGCCCTCCGTGGTAAAGAAACCTGCTCGTTCTTCCCTCCTTTTCACCTGGATCGACAGTAAATTCAAAACTTTTTCGTCGATTACTCTCAACGATTTTGGGTGGTTAATCTCCGAAGTCGAGTCCGTGTTCGTCCAGAGCGTAGTCCACCTCGGCAAGATCGGGGGAGACTTTCATCGGGCCTTTTACACCTTTTTGGGCGGCGCTGACGTCTTTTAGCCCGCTTCCCGTTATAAAGACCCCGACTTCGTGGCTATCGGCCAGATCTCCGCGCCCCAGGGCTTTCTTCAGACCCGCGTAAGCAGTGGCGGCAGCCGGTTCGGCAAATACGCCCCGCTTCCGGGCAAGTTCCACGAGCCCCGAAGTGATCTCCTCGTCGGAGACCGTCAGGAATCGACCCCCGTTTTCATAAGTGTACTTGACGGCTTTTACTATATCACGGGGTTTACCGACGGAGATGCTGTCCGCGATCGTGCTCGCCGTTCTGTCCTCGATCGTTACCTCGCCGCCGTCGTAGCTGTCGAAAGCCGATGCTATGGTATCTGCTCCTTCGGCCTGGACGCCAATTACCTGAGGTTCCTCATCTATCAGGCCGATCTCGACGAGTTCCCTGAACCCCTTGCAGATACCGCTAATTATCGAACCGTCGCCGACGGAGACAAATACCGTGTCGGGAAGGTCCCAGTCCAGCTGATCGGCCATCTCGAGTGCCCCGGTCTTTTTCCCTTCGACCAGGTACGGGTGAATTGCCGCGGAGCGGTTGTACCAGCCGTACTTGTCCGCGGCTTCGAGACAGAGATCGTAAGCCTGGTCGTAACTTCCCTCGACGGCAAATACGTTTGCCCCGTAGACCAAAAGCTGGGCGATTTTCGCCTCCGGAGCTGCAGCGGGCACGAATATTACCGTTTCCATTCGAGAAGCCGCAGCTAGCCCGGCCAGTGAACTCGCGGCGTTACCGGTAGAGGCGCAGGTCATGGTACCGATGCCCCTCTGGCGCGCGGCAGCAATTGCCATTACCGTCGCCCGGTCCTTGTAAGAGGCTGTCGGGTTACCGCTGTCGTCCTTGATCCATATTTTGTCGAGCTCTTCCGTAAGTCCATGAAACCCGTAAAGCGGCGTTCCTCCCACTCTAAGTGGCGGTAGATTGTCCAGGTTTTCGACCGGTAAGAGCGGAGAGTACCTGGTAATATCTACTACCGTCCCCGACTTAACTTTTTCTCTAAACTCCTTTCCGGCTGAATCGTAGTCGTATAGAACCTCGAGGGTTCCTCTTCTCGTGCCACAGTCGGGACAGGTGTAATCCAGTTCCGAGGGCCCGTAAACCTTTCCACATGACACACATCGTAGTCCTGTTACGTTGTTCATTTATTCTATCGACCTTCCTGTTGGCAGGTAAAATTTGTGGTTGAAAAGTTATCCAACTAGATCACGTCCTTTCAGCGTTTTCTTGGGTCAACCCTTCGATTTCGGTTTGACCAATATTACTTAACTGAAATTACCTTTTAAAGTTAAACCCGGACCCCGGAGTCCCGTGTTACTGCAACAGGTACCCGGGAACTTTTGGCCGTGATCCGACGCTATTCCGGGTATAGCCCGATTTATGTTTGATTTAGAGCGAAACGCCCGATATATTTACCTTGCACGACGGCTATAGCTCATATATAAAACCAATTTTTGCGTAAGGATAAATTCAGGAGGTAAAAATGACCAATATACCATTTTCAGCGGAAGAAACTCTTAAAATTGCCATTCAAATTGAGGAAAACGGAAAGGAATTCTACGAGGGTATGGTGCCGGAAGTCAACGAGTCGCCGATAAAGGACCTGTTCAAAGATCTCGCCACCCAGGAAGTAAATCACAAGAATACTTTCAAGGAGATGCTCGGCGAAGCGGAGATGGAAAGGGGCGAGGACATCAGTTCGTTGCTCTACGGAGAGCTAGAGGACTCCTACCTCGAAGCTCTTGCCGATTCCAAGATCTTCAACCCGGCAAACGAGAACATCCGTGCCGCGAAGCAGGTGGATAGCCGGGACGAGCTGATAGCGATCGCGATATCACTGGAAAAAGACACGATTCTCTATTACTACGAGTTACTCGAACTGGCAAAGTCCAGCGACGACCAGGAATTGATCAAGCAGGTTATAGAGGAGGAAAAGACTCACGTCAAAAGACTGGCAAGCATTCTCTAAAATTGACAGTTGGTGAAGAAGTTAGTGGAGGTCGGCGGATAGTGAAATCGGCTTGCTTGAGACGAGAAAACTCTTTGTTGATCTGATTTACGAGGGAGCTTACCAGAGATCACTTGCAGGTACCACAAAGGTAATTGAAATTTTTGACAGCGCTCCTCGTCTAAAGCTTAAGATTTACCTATTATTCTACGATAGGGAGGTGTAACTTTGACCAGGTTACCGGTTAAAACGGGGGCAGTAATATTGGTTCTTTTGTTTGCCCTGGGGCTTGGTGTTCTTGCCCAGGAAGAGGGCGAGGATCCCGCCACGATTACCCAGGACGAGTTCAACCAGTTAAAGGAGAAAGTCGACAGTCTGGAAAAGAATGTAGAGGAACTGGCTTCCCTCAGCGAAGGGTTGGACCAAACCGTGAAATCTAATCAGTCGGCTATAGCCGGGTTGGAGGAGGAACAGGCACTAATTAGCGATTCGGTGACTTCTATCCAGAATACCTTATCGGAAAACGAAGACCGGTGGGCGAGAATTCCCGAACTCGACAGCGAGCTTAAAAACCTCCAGGGAAGGTTTGGAAAACTGGTGGGTGAACTCAATAAATTAGACAGGGAGGCAGATGACGAGGGGCAGAAAGTCGGTGAATTGACCGAAGAGGTCGGTTCGGTAAGCGATGAGCTGACCGAAGTACGGAAGGATCTGGCTGAAATAAAGGAAAACCTGAAAAATATCAGGGAAAATACGTTTGACAACGAGAGACGGTTGGAAAATCTGGAGGAAGATTACAAGGCTTCTGCCAGGAGAAACCTTCTGGTGGCGGCGGGTGGAATAGTAATCGGTCTCGTTGCGATAACTCTCTACTGGGCCTGACCGGTTTGTTACGTTCGGCCGGCAGTGGTTAATTACTTTCTCCCGGTGCAGTTCTCGGTTGTTCTGATTCCCGGAACCAACTAAATGGCTCTAAGGCTAAAATTCGGTTAATGATATAAGATATGTCAATCCTGAATAGTTTGATTCTCAGAGGGTTTAAGTCATTTAAGAAAAAGACCACGATCCCGTTCCAAAAGCAGGGACTTACTGCTATTATCGGCGAGAACGGTTCGGGTAAGTCGAATATCATCGACGGGCTGACTTTCGTCATGGGGCAGAGGTCGTCCAAGCTTAGAGCAAACAAGTTGAGCCAGCTGATCTATAATGGCGGAGAATCGGGAACGGCGGCGGAAAGGGCAAAGGTTACCATAACCCTCGACAACAGCGACGGCAGGTTCTCGGGTATCGTTCACGAAGTAATGGAGAACGGAGAGGAGCCGGAAGAGATAACTATAGGTCGCAAGGTGACCCGGAACTCCTCGGCTTACAAGTTCATGGGTAAAAACTGCAAGAGATCCGTCATCGACGACGTTCTGGACGAGGCAAATATGGACCCGAGCCGCCACCACATAGTCAACCAGGGAAAAGTTACGGAAATAATCAACATGAGCTCGACCAACCGGAGGGAAATAATCGACCGGCTGGCAGGGATAAGCGATTACGACGAGAGGAAACAGCAGGCGATAAGGGACCTGAGGGACGTAAAGGAAAAACTGATGACCAACAGGGTCATCCTCGGGGAAAGGAGAAGTCAGCTTAACCGACTGGAGAAAGAAAGAAACGCCGCTTTGAATTACAAGGAGAAGGAAGAGGAACTCGATCTGGTCGAGAAGTCCATAGATTATAAAAAGGTCAAGAACAAGCGGGAGGAGTTGAAGAAGTTCCAGGAAAAGGAAAAACGGATAAAGGAAAAGCTTTCCGGCCTGGAAGAAAGACTGGAAGCGACTGACAAGAAGGCAGAGAAGAAAGAAAAAGAGCTGAAAGAGCTCAGGAAAGAACGAGAAGGAGACCAGGAGAAAAAACTCTCCAAGGAAGTGGAACAGGTAAAGATGGACCTGGTCCAGAAAAGGGGAGATATCCGGTCTCAGGAGAAGGAAGTGGACAACCTCAGGGATACCGTCAAAGAACTGGAAAAACTCAAGAACCAGGCAAAGTCCAAGTCCACGAAGAAGAAGCGGTCCGTCAAGGCTCTCCTGGACAGGGGCCGTGGCGGAATATACGGAACTATAGACGGGCTGATGGAGGTCGACCCCGAGTACCAGGTTGCTCTGGAGACGACCATAGGAGGACACCTTCAGGACCTGGTGGTGGATACGCGACAGACCGCTATAGAATCGGTTAATTACCTGAAGGAGAACAACCTTGGAAGGGCGCGGTTTTTGCCTCTCCGGAGTATTTCCGGGAGCAGGATGAGCCAGGCTTCCAAGAAGGCACTCAAAATGTCGGGAGTAATCGATTACGCCATAGAACTGGTCGACTTCGACTCGAAATACCAGCGGGCATTCCAGTACGTATGTCGCGATACGCTGGTAGCGGAAAACCTGGAAGCGGTCGAGGAAGCCGAGAACGTAAGGGTTGTTACCCTGGACGGAGACGTACTGAGTCGTGGTGGTGCCGTGAGCGGAGGAACCGCCAAGAAGAAGCGGGGAAACAGGACGAACAAGAGAAAGCAAGAGTTAAAAGAAAAAATTGAAACCAAGAAAAAGAGAATAAACCGGCTGGAAAAGAAGATCGAAGACGGCAAAAAAGAACTGGAGAACCTCAAGAAGAAGCTGGATAAGAAAGAAAAACAGCTCGAGGACCGCACGGAAATGGACAAGGAACTGAAGGAGAAATCGGAGAAACTCGAGTCCGAACTGGGCGATCTGAAACAGCGCCAGAAGGATCTTTACCGAAAGACGGAACGGCAAAAGCGGAAAAAGGATAGTGTGGAGAAGGATATCGAGGGAGTAAAGCGGGACCTCAAGAACCTTAACGAACCGGAGGAGGACCTGGACTTTCTCGACGAGCCGTTGAAGGAGTTGATCACGAAGAAGAGAAACCTGAAACGGGATCTCGAACGCCTGCAGCCGGTAAACATGAAGGCGATAGACGAGTACGAAGATTTCAAAAACCAGGTGGAGGACCTTGAAGAAAAGCTAAAGAATTTGCGCAAAGAAAAAAGAGAGGTAGAGCGGCTCATCGGGAAGATCGAGGAGGAAAAGAAGCAAAAGTTCTACGCGACAATGGAGGAGCTTTCGGAATACTTCGAGGAAATATTTACCAAGCTCTTTGACGGCGGTAGCGCTCACCTGGAACTGAGCCGCGAGGGAGACATCGAATCCGGTCTGTTAATAAAGGCACATCCACCGGACAAGGAACTGATCGTGCTGGATTCACTTTCGGGAGGAGAAAAGACTCTGACGGCGATTGCTTTTATATTCGCCCTTCAGGAAATGAACCCGGCGCCGGTTTACGTGATGGACGAAATAGACGCCGCTCTAGACCAGAGGCGATCGGAAAAAGTTGCTGATCTCCTTGAGGAATACTCGTCCGACGCCCAGCTGATATTGATATCGCACAACGAAGAAACCGCAAAGCACGCGAACCAGGTTTTCGGGGTTTCTATGAACAACGGACAGTCCGAGGTTCTGTCGATCAATCTGAACTAGAGGAGAAGTTATGGTCGAGCGCGAGAGAGATGATCTCGGTTCTCCGGAAACGGACGGCTTTGGTGTTTCCGTAAAGGATCTGTCTCGCCCGGATTGGCGGGAAAGATTGGACGACTACGCTTATAACGAGGACCCCTGGAAAGTCTCCGTTGCCGATCTTGCTTCGGGGTTTATGCGAGAGGTCGACGAGATTGGCGGAAAGAACCTTGAGCTGTCGGGCAGGATGGTGCTGACCTGTGCGGTGCTGCTTAGAGCTAAGGCGGAAAGGCTCGGCGGCCGGGAAGAGCCGCCGGAAGAAGAAGGGTTCGAGGAAGAGATCGAACCCGGATTCTGGGGCTACGAGGAGTTCGAAAACGAAAGCTACATTCCGGAACTGGAACTCCCGTTAAAACGCATGAGCGAACGAGCCGTCACGACCGACGAATTGAGTCAGGCTTTTTCCAGTGCCGTGGAGGTATACGAAAGGCGAGAAGAGCGCTGGGAAACGGAGGAAGAAGATTCTCCCTACGGCTGGGGCATGGACCTGGATAACGAGGATAACTTCCGGGTCAAGCTTCAGAGGCTGTACCGCAAGGTCAAGAACAAACTCTCCCGGGGGAAGGAAGTGCTGTTTTCGACCCTGCTGGATCGCGATACCAAGGAGGAGAAGTTTAATACCTTCATGGAGCTGCTTCACCTCCAATCCGAAGGCAAGGTCCAGTGCAAGCAGGATAGACCTTTTGGCGAGATAAAAGTCGAGTTGCGGGAAGACGAGGACACCCGAAATCAGGATTCGGAGACGGGCGGAGAAGATGAGTAATCCCGAACTGGACGAGATGTCTGGTAGTTCCTCTCCGAAGTCGATAATCGAAGCGGCCCTGTTCCTCGCCTCCGAGCCGGTGCCGGAGTCCGAACTCCAGGATCTTACGGGCCTGTCGGGCGAGGAATTGAAAGACGTTCTCGAGGACATGAGGCGCGACTTAAGCCATCCCGATCGTGGGTTGAAGTTGAGCGAAAACAACGGGAAGTGGCGGTTCAAAGTAAAAAGAGCACTTCTCGACCGGGTCAAGTACCTGGCTCCCCATCAGGATATGTCGCGGGGCATGTTGCGGACCCTGTCCGTTATAGCCTACAACAGCCCCGTCCTCCAGAAAGAGGTGGTCGAGATAAGGGGAAACGGTGCCTACGACCACATAGACCAGCTGATCGACCGCAATTTCGTAAAATCCGAGAAAGAGGGTCGAACGAAACTGCTCTCCGTTACCCAGTACTTCCTGGATTACTTCGAGTTAGACGACCTCGGGGAACTCAGGGAAAAAGAAGACGCCCCCGAAAACATCTCTAGTTGAAGTTCTTCAGGTAATCGACCTGCGCTTCCGTAAGCTCGTCGAGATCCACTCCGAGACTCTCTAGTTTCATTTCCGCTACGGATCGATCGACCTCTTCCGGAACCGAATAGAGTCTGTTTTCCAATCCCTCCGATTCCAGTACGTGTTTTATCGTCAAGGTCTGGAGTCCGAAACTTATGTCCATTATCTCCGTCGGGTGTCCGTCCCCGGCTGCCAGGTTGACCAACCGGCCTTCCGCCAGGAGATAAACCTCTCGGCCGTCCTCGAGGGAAAACCGCTCTACGTTATCCCTGATTTCCTCCCGGTTCGTCGACAAATCCTCCAGAGCGTCGATATCGATTTCGACGTCGAAGTGTCCGGCGTTTGCCAGTATTGCCTTGTCCTTTAATTTCTTTATCGCTCTTTCGGGGATCGCGTCTATATTGCTGGTTGAAGTGATAAAAAAGTCTCCTTCCGGGGCCGCCCGTTCGATATTCATAACTCGATGGCCGTCCATCTTCGCTTCGAGGGCTTTTACCGGATCCACCTCTACGACAATTACTTCGGCTCCCATTCCGTCCGCGATCCGGGCTATGCCTTTTCCGCACCAGCCGTAACCCACTACCACTACGGTGCTTCCGGCGACTGTAAGGTTCGTATTCCGCGTTATAGCGTCCCAGGTGGATTGGCCCGTGCCGTACCGGTTGTCGAAGAGGTACTTCATTCGGGCGTCGTTCACGGCAAACATGGGAAAGTTCAGTTCATCCTCCCGATCCAGAACACGCAGTCGGTTGACGCCGGTTGTGGTTTCCTCCGCTCCGCCGATTATTCCAGCGCTGAGTTCTTCCAGAGGTCCGTGGAGTTGCTTGACGAGATCTCCTCCGTCGTCGATTATCAGGTCCGGCTCGTTGTTCAGGACCTGTTCGAGCTGGCGTTCGTATTCCTCTTCGCTGACGCCGTAGCGCGAGAAAACGGTAACGTTATCCTCTTCGTTTAACGCGGCCGCAACGTCGTCCTGCGTGGAGAGCGGGTTGCTGCTGGTTATGAAAACCTCGCCGCCTCCGGCCTTCAGCGCGAGCGCCAGTCGGGCCGTCTTCGCCTCGAGGTGGATGCTTACACCGAACTTATGTCCGGCAAAAGGTTTTTCGTCCGATATTCGGTTTTCGATCTCCGCCATTACCGGCATGTGTGATCTGACCCAGTCGATCTTTTCCCAGCCCTGCGGTGCCAGGCCCGGATCGGCCACCCTTCCTTTTTCGTCGTTCATCTAACAAAACCTCCCGTAAAATTTCGAATTATTGACAAAACAAAGTATAACCTGCCGCCGACAGTTTCCGACGATAGGCCGGATATTATTACTAACTTCAGAGTTCAACGATAAATTAAAGCCGATTTGACCGGGATAATCAACGAAGCCGTAATCGAGCTGCGTCCGGTTCGCTTACGGTGGAGTCCTCTTGGGGGAACCGGATAAGTCACAAGCCACTGTGGTCTCGGGATTAATATACTGGCGAACCGAGCGAAGAGTGTCTCCTGGCTCTTGATAGTACAGGTTAAAAGGACAAATAAAAGATGCAGTTTAGATTAAAAGGGATAAACTAATAAAGAACTGATACCTGGTAGCTGATACCTAAAGAATACCCATCGCCCCCAGCACGGGGACTGGGGGCTGCTATTATCGGCGAACCAAACCCAGCAAAGGGAGTCCCCGTGCCCCCGTTAGTACAAAGAATTTACCCATTTTCAACAAAATCCGTTACTTTCGACCGACCTTACAGTTTATTCGCAAAACTAACTGGAACTTGAACTGAAGTGAGTTATAATTCAGGGAATCCGGAATTGGATCGAGATATGTAAACAGTAAACTTCGAGAGAATTGGCTTGTTTGGCAGGGGGGCTTGGACTGGAATTTTACCGAAAGGCGAGTTTGGCTAGAAGTTAAGGACGGATTTGCTCCAAGGAGGCAAGCTTGACAGACGAAAACCTCGAAAGATACTTCGACGAGGTAAAGGAAGACATACTCTCGCGGGAAGAAGAGGTCGAGCTTGCAAAAAGAATAGAAGACGGTGACACGGAAGCAAAGAAGGAGCTCGCCCGCCACAACCTCCGACTGGTCATAAGCATCGCCAAGAAGTACAGAAATTACGGGCTTCCGTTCCTCGATCTGATTCAGGAAGGTAACCTGGGTCTAATGAGAGCTATCGAGAAGTTCGATCACACCAAAGGTTACAAGTTCAGCACCTACGCCACCTGGTGGATCCGCCAGAGAATATTCCGTGCGATAAACAACCAGTCCAGAACGATAAGAATTCCGGCACACATGAACGAGTTGATCCGCGAGATCTACAAGATGGAGCAAAAGCACATAAACGAGAACGGCGAGGAGCCGTTTATCGAAGAGATAGCAGAGAAACTGGACGTTGCCGAAGAAAAGGTCCTCAAGGCGAAGAAGTCGGCCCACCAGACCACGTCGCTCGACAAACCTCTGGGGGAGGATTCGCCCGACGGAAACGTCCTCGGAGACCTGCTGGCCGACGAAAACGCACCCAGGCCGGAGCAGGAGACCCTGGACAAGCTCGTAACCGATCGACTGGAAGAGGTGATGGAGGAATCGTTGACCGATAGGGAGAAGCGAATACTCCAGCTCCGTTACGGGCTGAAGGACTATCATCCCAGGACGCTGGACGAGGTTGGCCAGGTATTTGATATCAGCCGAGAGAGGGTCAGGCAGATACAGAAACGGGCGATCCAGAAACTCCAGGCTCCGGAAGTTAGAAAAAAATTGCGGGGTCAATTGTAATTGGCGCTGGACTCTCTGTACGTTAGTCAAATTGAACTGATGGAACTCCGGTTATTTTGAACCATTCGAACGAAAAATCCTAAATACTAAATTACCATGTCCACGGAAAACTACTCAGAGTTCGCCCGGCTCTACTCTACCGGGTCTTATCCCTCAGTACAGTAATTACGTCGCAAGCAAGCTCCCCGATATTCTGGGCAGGCTAGGTGCTAAGCCCTCGAAAATTCTGGATCTGGCATGCGGGGAAGGTACCTTTGCGCTCGAAGCGGCGAAGTTAGGCTACGAAGTCACTGGTATAGATATGTCGGAGGATATGATCGAAATTGCCCGAGATAACGTGGAAGAGACAGAACTCGAAGCTACCTTTATTCAACAGGATATGAGAGAGCTCTCTCTGGACGACGGATTCGGTCTGGCGACGAGCTGGTTCGATAGCATGAACTACCTTTTAGCTCGATCGGACTTCCGAAGTACGCTGGATAACGTTTACGATCTCTTAGAATCAGGAGGCTATTTTATCTTCGACGTAAATACGATACACGCGCTGAGCGTTCAGTGGCAGGAACACGATTGCTACGTCCAGAGAGATGATTCCGAAGTTTTCGAGTTGCACAGGACGGGTTACGATCGGGGCGAGCGGATAGCCAGGTTGACGATAACTTTTTTCCTCAACGATGGAGATCGCTGGAGTAAACACGAAGAGGTTCACCTGGAGAAAGGTTACGAGCTTTCCGAGATCGAGGAGATGGCTCGAAAGACGGGCTTCGAAGTCGAGACCGTCTGGGGCGATCTTGAGGAATTTGGGGAGCCCGAAGAAGATTCCGGAAGGGTCTGGTTTGCCCTGAAAAAATCGGAAAACTAGGTCAGGAAGGGGTGCAGTATAAGGAATCAGTATGTGGGAAAAGCTGTTGGTCCGGATTAAAGCCAAAGATGGCACTTGCAAAAAATCACAGCTTTGATAAACTTATGAAAATCAACAACGCAAAAAAATGAATAACTTTAAAAGAAAAATTTCGACCAGGAGCGACGGGGTAAATTCTAAACTGATTTTCGCGTTGGATCTTTCCCTTCCACTTTATTCACTGCCCAAACAGGAAAGAGAAGAAAAGAGAAATCAGCTCTACGACCGGGCACTTTCCACCCTTAAAGAAGTGGAAGACCACGTTGCAGCGGTAAAAATTAATTATCCGCTGCTTCTTTCGCTTGGTCCGGACCTCACCGCCGAGCTGGTGGATAAGGTGGATATCGTGGGTATCGCCGATTTCAAGGTAGCCGATATAGACAATACCTGCAGGTGGATAGGCAAGCAGGCCATGGAAATGGGTTTCGACGCGATAATTGCACATCCTTTTGTCGGATTCGAAAAGGGACTTTCCGGACTGTTCGAGGAAGTCCGAGGTCACGATGGCGGAGTTATCCTCGTTATCAACATGTCTCATCCGGGAAGCAAGCAGTTCATAACGCCCAATACGGAAGGACTTGCGCGCTTTGCTAAGGAAAGGGGCGCCGACGGAGTTATCGCCCCGGCGACCAGACCCGCGGAAGTAGAAGAGGCGAGATCACGGGTAGGTCCGGACGTTCTATTGCTCACCCCGGGAATTGGAGCTCAGGGTGGAAAGCCCGGAGACGCCATTGCCGCAGGTGCCGATTTCGAAATAGTCGGTAGAGCGATTTACCAGGCCGAAGATCCTGGTGAGTCGGCAAGAGATATAAAAGAACGGATAAATAAGGTGAGTGATAAATGACCAGCGAAGATTCAGAAATTTCGTTTCGGAGCAAAAAACTGGCTCCGATACTCTGGAAAAGCGGTTGTTTGGATTTCGGCGAATTTACACTTACCTCTGGCATTACCAGCCCTTATTACGTAGATCTAAGGTTGCTTCCTTCCTATCCCGAACTGTTCGACATAGCCACTGACATGGCGGCCGATCTGGTCAGGAATAAGGAAATCGACTTTGACGTCGTATCGGCCGTTCCTACGGGCGGATTGCCGTTTGGTACTTTGCTTGCTCACAAGCTCGGAGCTCCACTCACTTACGTGCGCAAAAAGGGAAAATCTCACGGCGAGGAAAGGCAGATCGAGGGGAAGATGGACGAAGGGGAAAGAGCACTGGTGGTGGACGACATAATAACAACCGGAGGTAGCGTGGTAGACGCGGTTAACTCCGTCCGTGCCAGCGGCGGGAAGGTAGACGACGTACTGGTCCTTCTGGACAGGACGGAGGGCGGGACGGAAAACCTGAGGGAAGAAGGTTTAAATCTAACGAAGGTTGCCAATATCGAACCAGTCGTCGAGGAGCTGGAGTCACGGGGAAAAATTGACGGCGAGATGGTGGATAAAGTCAAGGAATATCTGGATAAGAGGTGATATTCAGTTGGCAAATACTTTCGCAGGGACGGATTTTATTTCGATTCGTGATAAATCGAGGGACGAACTTGAAATCGTGATGGACAAAGCCCGTCAGATGGAGCAATTCCGAAACGTGGGCACGGATTGTGCCCGGGGCCACCTGATGGGAACTCTTTTTTTCGAACCAAGCACGCGAACGAGAATTAGCTTTCAGGCGGCGATGAAGAGGCTGGGTGGAGATACTGTCGGGTTTCCGTCGACGGAAGGATCGAGCGTTCAGAAAGGTGAAACGCTTGCCGATACGGTAAGAACGGTCAGTCAATACGTCGACATCCTGGTATTGAGGCATCCCAGCGAGGGTTCGGCAAAGCTGGCTGCCGAGATGCTGGACATACCGGTAATGAACGGAGGCGACGGAAGCGCAAACCATCCGACACAGACTTTGCTGGATCTCTATACCATAAGGAAGGAACTCGGTGAAATAGACGGTAAAACCATCACGCTGGCCGGGGACCTCAGATACAGCAGAACAACCAGGTCGCTGGCGCGGGCGCTGACCCACTTCGACGTGGAATTGATATTGAACTCCCCGGAACAGTTGAGGATGAAAGAAGACCTTCTCCTTGAACTGAAAGAAGAGGGACTGGATCCGACGGTGACCGACGATCTGGAAAGTTCGGCCACCGCATCCGACCTGGTTTACGCGACGAGAATTCAAAAAGAGAGATTTCCCGACATATCCGAGTACAAGAAGGTCGCCCACGCTTACGAGATAGACAGGGACCTCATGGAACGCTGTGGCGAGCCAGTACTGATGCATCCTCTGCCAAGGGTAACCGAGATAAACTCCGACGTGGACGACATGGACAACACTATATTCTTCAACCAGGCCGGCAATGGCGTTCCGGTAAGGATGGCGCTCATTTCACTTCTTCTTGACCTTTCGGATAGGTGAGAATATGACACCCGATAAACAGAAAATGAAGATTACGAGGATAGAGAACGGGACGGTTATTGACCACATAAATCCCGGTTCCGCGCTGAAGGTCTTTAGTATTCTCGGACTGGACGAGGACGAGGAAAGCTCGATAACCATAGCTATCAGGGTAAACAGCGGTAAGATGGACGAGAAAGACCTGCTCAAGATAGAGGATAAATTTCTCACTCCAAAAGAAAGCGCCATGATCGCTCTGATATCACCCGAAGCTACGATAAACATCATACGATCGTTCGAAGTTGACGCAAAGCATCCCGTGGAACTGCCCGAGAAGCTGACCGGTATTTTCGACTGTGATAACCCCAACTGCATAACCAACCAGGAGCGGGAACCGGTCGAGCCTCAGTTCGAAGTAGCCACAAAAGAAGACCTGTCGGTAAGGTGTCTTTACTGCGACAACCTTATGGACGAAGATCAAGTAACCCACCAGCTGGTAAAGGAAAGTTAAATAGCCTCGGCGACTGACTGCAGGATTGAAGCCCGAGGGCCGAACTGAAAAATTACCGAACTCCAGATCCTGGGAGTAATAAAGGAGAAACGAGATGGATAAGGATAGACTGAGAACCGTGGAAATCGAGTCCGTAAGGAGAGAAACGCCGACGATTAAAACTTTCGTCGTGCCGGATCCTCCCTCCACCGATGCCATTCCCGGGCAGTTCGTCATGGTCTGGGTTCCGGGTTCTGGCGAGATTCCCCTGGCTATATCCGGCGTAAACGAAGATTGTATTGACCTCACCGTTAAAGAACGGGGCTCCACGACGGAAGATATGCACGACCTCGAGGTCGGAGATAACCTGGGCTTGAGGGGTCCCTACGGAAACGGCTTTACCCCTCCGGAGGGAACCAGCCTTCTGGTCGGCGGAGGATACGGGATTGCCCCGCTCCGCTATCTCCATCAGAAATACAGCGATCGCGTTAGGATTCTCGTGGTCGCGGGCGCCTCGACCGAAGGAGAACTGGTTTTTTGCGACGAAATGGACCCCACCGCCGTGTCTACGGACGACGGTTCTCGCGGTAGCCGGGGCAACGTCCTCGAACCAACCGAGAACCTCATAAACGAGGAGTCGGTAAAAAGAGTCTACGCTTCCGGCCCAGAAAAGATGATAAGCGAACTTTGCGAGATCTGCCGGGACGCGGGGATCGAGCTCGAAGCCAGCCTTGAGAGGATAATGAAGTGTGGCGTCGGTATATGTGGGTCCTGTCTGATTGACGGGTTCAGGGTCTGTCGGGACGGTCCCGTGGTGGATCTGGATAATCTGGAAGAGCTGGAAGAGTTCGGGGTCTCGGAAAGGACGTTTTCCGGAAAAAGCGAGGCAATATGACCCGCGCGGTTGAGCTAAAGCTGGTAAGCACGAACGTCTATCGGCNAGGCGAGTTCCGCGANCTAGAAGTCGGAATCGACGAGGGAAGAATAGTAAANGTAGGAAGCAACTTAGGCTCGGCACGGGAAGAGATCGATCTGGGCGATAGCTTGCTTTTGCCCGGAATCATCGACGGACACGTCCACTTCCGCGATCCGGGAAATACCGAAAAGGAAGATTTCCGGTCC
>JGI1689J12820_1000093_pt1 | contig 15986 bp, 16 predicted proteins | sample PRCRCaboRojoPR_6_FD_12820 | JGI IMG/M metagenome (IMG submission 12820)
GGGGACGGCGATCCGGCCGAGCTGGGCGGAGAACCCCCACGCCAGCCACAGGGTCCCGACGCCGGCGAGCGCGAGCAACCCGGCGGTCAGGCGCACGTCCTCGCGACCGGCGAGGACCCCGACCGCGGCGCTCAGGAGGCCGAGTCCGTAGAGCGCGGCGGCGATCGGCCACGCGTAGAGCCACTCCGGGAGCCCGGCTGTGTACCGGAGGAGAAAGTCCGCGAGCGTCGTGACGCTCGCGACCGAAGGCGTGACAGAGCCCCACGCGAACAGGACCGTCACGGCACCGGACGCGTAGATCTGGATCGACCACGGGACCGCCAGCAGGGCGACGACGGCCGCGAGCGCGCGCCGCGAACTGGTCTCGGTCACTTCCTGGTCACGACCCGGAGCACGTCCTCGTCTTCGAGTTCGTGGTCGCGGCCGACCTGCTGTTCGTCGTGTTTCGCGCTCGGCCCCGTGACGCGGGCGAAGCGGAACCGCTCCTCGAAGCTACTGCCGAGTTTCGAGAGCGCGTCGTCGACCGAGGAGGCGTCCTCCATGAGCACGAGCGGTTCCTCGTAGTCGACGCCGCGACCGGGCTTGTCCATGTAGACGCGGACCAGACCGAGCGCCTCCCAGATGCTCTCTTTCAGCGCGTCGAGTCCGCGTTCCTCCTCCGCGCTGATGAACGTGACCGCCTCCGGGTCGAGGTCGTGGTCGCGGAGGTTCTCTTTCACCGTCGGGAGGTAGTCCCGGTCGATCAGGTCGGCCTTGTTGACGGCGACGATAGACGGGAGGTAGACTCGGTTGTCCATGATGCCGTCGATGAGTTCGTCGATCGTGAGGTCGCCGCGGATGGTGACGTCGGCGTTGACGTAGCCGTGTTCGCGCAGGACGCTCTGTATCGTCTCCTCGCCGAGGCTCACGTCGTCGGTCTTCGTGACTCTGATCCCGCCGCGGCCGGTCTTGGTGATAGAGAGGCTCGGTGGACTGGTGTCGAGGCGGATCTTGTTCGCGTACAGCTCCTCGCGCAATCGCTCGTACTGATCGATCTCGAACACGGAGAGCATGAAGACGACGAGGTCGGCCGTCCGGACGACCGAGAGGACCTCCTTGCCGCCGCCGCGCCCGCCGGCCGCTCCCTCGATGAGCCCCGGAACGTCGAGTATCTGGATGTTCGCGCCGCGGTACTGGAGCATCCCCGGATTCACGTCGAGCGTGGTGAACTCGTAGGAACCGGTCTCGCTGTCCGCGTTCGTGAGCGCGTTGATGAGGGTGGACTTGCCGACGCTGGGGAACCCGACGAGTGCGACCGTGGCGTCGCCGGTCTTCTCGACGGCGTACCCCTGGCCGCCGCCGGCGGACGACTGGTTCTCCAGTTTCTCTTTTTTCTCCGCGAGCTTGGCCTTCAGGCGGCCGATGTGCTCCTCGGTCGCCTTGTTGTATGGCGTGTTGGCGATCTCCTCGCGGAGGTCTTCGATCTCCTCCTCCAGTCCCATCGCTACATACTCCGCCGCGTGCGTCGAAAAACCCTTTCCTTCCGCTCGCGCCCCCGATATCGTAGTTCGACACGATTAAATCGGCACGACGAGACGAACCGAACAGAGATGCCGGACCCTGTGATGTTTCGCGACAGCACGCAGATCGTTCTTCCGGCGGAACTCGCGGCCGACCTTCGGGCGGAGATCGAGTCCGAGTTCACCGTCACCTTCGTCACGTCCGGCGAACGCTGTCGCATCGTCGGGAGCCCGGTCGAGATCACGGCGCTCTCTGCGTTCCTCTCGCGCCGTGGCGTCACGGTCCCCTGACGCCGAGGCGGCGACGCCCATCCGACACGCTTCTTAGGATCGAGCAGATAGGGGGTGTATGGACGAGAATCCGGGTCTGAGCGACCAGTACCGGATGGCGAGCCCGTGGCCGCTGTTCGTGGCGCTCGGTATCCCCATCGCGGAAGTCGGCATTCTCTTCGACTTCTTCCCCGTCGCCGTCGGCGGCATCCTGCTGTTCGGCGGGAGCGTCTCCGGTATGGTGCGCGAGGCGGGGTACGCCCAGACGCCCTGGCGAGCCCTCGCGGTCGTCGCACTGCTGTTTCTCGCCCTCGGTGCCGGTCTCGCGTTCTCCGAGCTCCGACTGGTCTCGCGTGGCTACGCGGTCATCACGGCCGCCGCCCTCATGTTCGCGGGCGGGTTCGTCGGTGAGTTCGTGCTCCCCGCCCCCCAGCGAGCGGTGTAGCGGCGTTCGGGGGGCTCACCCCGATGACCGACAGCAGCGCGACGCCGTTCCCGACCCTGCGTCGGGTACGAGCGTCGAGTTCCCACGGCCACAGCACGCGAGGCGCGTTCCGAATACTGTTCGCGGACTTCGGACCATGTTCCTGCAAATACGTCTCCGATCCGCGCTCGCCGGCGGGACAAACCGACAACCTATTTGGTTGTGCATCGTAAGGTCCCCCCATGGCAGACACGAGGATATTCGACCGCGAAACGCTCCTCGACCTGGTCGTGAACGGGGTTCCGCTGTTCATCCTGGCGTTTTTCTTCCTCGCGTTCATAATCACGTCGCCCTTCGGCTTCGACCCGCTCGCGAACGGGATGCAGCTCGTGCTCGTCGCCTGGATCTTCGTCGCGCTCGCGATCCTGACGTACCTCTCGGCGAGAGCCATCGCTGGCGACGAGAAGCGCGCCGAGGTCTACCCGCCGGGACAGGCCACCGTGAGCGGCGTCGACCCCATCGAGGACGAACACGCGATCGAGTCGGCCGAGAGCGACGACGAAGCGTAGCGCATCTGACAACCGACTAGCACTCAATATTTCCACTACCGACCAATATCGGGCGACGTAACCCGAATCTTTCTTAAGCTTTCGTTCCTCATGAGTCTCTATGGCAGACGGGCAGCTAGCTCTGACGGTGCTCATGGGGGTGTTCCTCCTCGCCGTCGCCGTGTGGCTCGCTCGAGTGGAGAACTGGCGTTCGTACACTCCGCTCAGTAGCGTTGCGGGAGCGGCCACGGGGACGGAGGGCGGACACGTTCACGAGGAGAAGCCGTCGGGCCTGATTCGGTGGCTCACGACGGTCGACCACAAAGACATCGGGATGCTGTACGGGCTGTACGCCGTCACGGCGTTCGCAGTCGGCGGTATCATGGTGGTGCTGATGCGGATCGAACTGTTCGACCCGGGGATGACGTTGCTGTCGAACACGTTCTACAACTCGCTGATGACGAGTCACGGCATCACCATGCTGTTCCTCTTCGGGACGCCGATCATCGCCGCGTTCTCGAACTACTTCATCCCGCTTCTCATCGGTGCAGACGACATGGCGTTCCCGCGGATCAACGCCATCGCGTTCTGGCTTCTCCCGCCGGGCGCACTGCTCATCTGGGCCGGATTCTTCCCGATTCCGGACCTGATTCCGGCACAGACCGCGTGGACGATGTACACGCCCATCTCCGCGGGCGTCGGGAACGGGAACCAGGCCAACGCCGGCGTCGACCTGATGCTGCTGGGCCTCCACCTGACGGGGGTCAGCGCGACGATGGGCGCGATCAACTTCATCGTCACCATCTTCACCGAGCGCGCCGAGAAGGTGTCCTGGGCGAACCTCGACATCTTCTCGTGGACCATCCTCACCCAGTCGGGCATCATCCTGTTCGCGTTCCCGCTGCTGGGGAGCGCGCTCATCATGCTCCTGATGGACCGCAACTTCGGGACGTCGTTCTTCATCAACGGCGGCGACGCCATCATGTGGCAACACCTGTTCTGGTTCTTCGGTCACCCCGAAGTGTACATCCTCGTGTTGCCGCCGATGGGGATCGTCAGCTACGTCATCCCGCGGTTCAGCGGACGGCGGCTGTTCGGGTTCAAGTTCGTCGTCTACTCCACGCTCGCGATCGGCGTCCTCAGCTTCGGCGTGTGGGCTCACCACATGTTCGCGACGGGCATCGACCCGCGTCTGCGGGCCTCGTTCATGGCCGTGTCGCTCGCCATCGCCATCCCCAGCGCCGTGAAGACGTTCAACTGGATCACGACGATGTGGAACGGGCGGGTCCGGCTCACCGCGCCGATGCTGTTCTCGATCGGCTTCGTCGCGAACTTCATCATCGGCGGCGTCACCGGCGTCTTCCTCGCCTCGGTGCCGGTCGACCTGGTGCTCCACGACACCTACTACGTCGTCGGGCACTTCCACTACGTCATCATGGGCGCGATCGCGTTCGCGGTCTTCTCGGGCATCTACTACTGGTACCCGATCTACACCGGTCGGATGTACCAGCGCAGCCTCGCGAAGTGGCACTTCTGGCTGACGATGATCGGGACGAACCTCACGTTCTTCGCGATGATCCTGCTCGGGTACGGCGGCATGCCGCGTCGATACGCGACGTACCTGCCGGAGTTCGCGACGCTTCACCAGCTCGCGACGGCCGGGGCGCTCATCCTGCTGGTGGGGCAGATCATCTGGGTCTGGAACTTCGTCAGCTCCTGGCTCGAGGGGCCGGTCATCACCGACGGTGACCCGTGGAACCTCGAAGACGACGGCATGAAGACCGCCGAGTGGCAGTGGTTCGAGCGCAAACTCGAAACCGCAGTGGCCGACGGCGGCGACGAAGTGGTGCCGGACGGCGGCGAGGTCGACGGCGAGACCGACGCCACGGACGACTGACGCGCCGACTCACGTTCTTTCGACGACACTCGTTCTCCCGCGCCCGTCGCGAGCGGCGACGTCGGCGACCGCGCGGCCAGCGACGACACGAAGCGGCGACTCTCTCACCCGACGGTGCGCAGCGGTACGCGGCGTCTCAGAGGAGTCGGCCGACCGTCTACGGGTCGATCGTCTGTGCGAGGACGGCGACCCGCGTCGACGGTCAGTCAGAACGCGAGAACGAAGCCGGTCGTGAACATGAGCACCGCGATGGCCACGAGTACGAGGCCGAGGAGGTCCCTGTCTGACATACCTCCCTGTCAGGGGTCGAAGGGCAAAGAGTCGTCGGTGTCGAGGTCGTGGGTGAGAACGGAAGGGCTAATCCCCCCGCAGTACCAACGGGTGACGTGACCGACAGCGTCGACTCCGAGGCCGGTGCGAGCGGCCGAAGCGGGTCACGGATCGTGCTCGTACTCTACGTCGTCCTCGTCTCTGTCGCCGGCACGGCCGGGTTCCTGACGGGCGTTTTCGTCGACGACCTCGAACCGCCGCAGTTCCTGTTTCTGATCCCGTTTCCGCCGACGCCGGTCGGATTCGCGGCCTACGGTGCGCTGACCGTGGCGCTGGTCCTCGGAGTCCCGCTGGCGCTCGTGGTCTACGTCTCGCGGAACGTCGACGACGCCGAACCGGGCCGCTGACCGCGGTCTCCGGGGAGACGAGTAGAAATCACGGTAGCCGCGAACGTTTTGTGACGGCGCGGTGTACGCTTGTGCATGGAGATTCGCGACGCCACTCCGGACGACATCGAGGGCATCCAGCAGGTCGCGCGGGACTCGCTCACCGCCTCGTACGGCCACGTCCTCGACGAGCAGCTCATCGAGAACGCCGTCGACAACTGGTACGACGAGGAGGGCCTCCGCGACGATCTGGCCGCCGGCGACACCGTCTTTCTCGTCGCCGAGGACGACGGGGATCTCGCCGGCTTCGCTCAGAGCTACGTACTCGAGAACCGCGAGTCCATCGGCGAGATAGACTGGCTCCACGTCAGTCCGGACTACCGCGGCCACGGACTCGGCACCGACCTCCTGCGCAGGTGCGAGGAACTGCTCGTCGCACACGGGGTCGACCGAATCGAGGGGCGCGTCCTCGTCGAGAACGCGGCCGGCGCCGACTTCTACGAGGACCACGGCTTCAGCAAGGCCGGCGATCGAGACGTCGCCATCGGCGACCGCGAGTTCGACGAGAGCGTCTACATCAAGTTCCCCGAGAGCGCCGAGGGCGGGCAGGTGCTCACCGAGAGCCGTCCGGGACCGGAAGGCGGGGTTCTCTACGTCGCGTACGACGAGAGCGCCCGCGCCTCGAAAGCGCCGTTCTACGCCGTCTACGCCGACCGCGACCGGAGCGAACTCTGGGGCTGGTTCTGCGGGAACTGCGAGAGCTTCGACACCGCGATGGACACCATGGACCGAGTCGAGTGCAACGAGTGCGGGAACCGGCGCAAGGCCGCACGCTGGGACGCCGCGTACCTCTGAGACGTTCCCGCACCGACTCGCTTTGGACGCTCCCCCGTCGACCACTCCGGGTCGTACGAGGATATATTTCTACATATCACTATCTACGAAAAGAACTTGGTTTCGCGGGTCTACCCGACTGTATGGCACTGACGGACTACGTCGGGGAGACGCCCCCGGACACCGACGCCGGACTCGTCGTCGAGCGCGTGACGACCCACCATCGATGGGACCCGAACGCGGACGCGAGCGAACGCTGTTCGAACTGCGGTCGGGAACTCGACCTCGCCGAGCGACACCTGCTCGCCACGCTCGCCTCCCGGTCGTACAGCCGGGAGGAACGTCGTTATCTCTGCGACGAGCGGTGCGTTCGCGAGTGGGTCGGGGGGCGGTAGTCGCCGTCGCGCTCGTCGTCTCGCGCTCGACAGATCGGGCCGCGACTCTCGAAGCGAGTCGACGAGGCGAATCCGGCCTCCCACCGACGGCGGCCGCGGTCAGACGTGGGTCGCACGCCGAAACCGGGTCCGCCGGCGCACCGCCGAATCGCGGGAGGACGTCCGTGTGATGCGTACCCATGGCAAAACTACTAAGATACGGCCGATGAAGGATCGGGTATGTATCACGTGATCATCGGCGTCGACGACGACGAGGACCGGGCGATGTCGTGTGCGAGGGCCGTCGCGGACCTCCCCGGACCGGCAGACGAAAAGCAGGTGACTGTGCTCCACAGTTTCACCGAGAATCCGAGCGGCGCGTCGGCGACGCAGATCCACTCCGTCAGGACGGTCAGCGACTTCTTCGAGGAACACGGCATCGAGTACGACGTGACCGAGTCGAGCGGTGACCCCGCAGACGAGATCCTCGACGTGGCCGAAGAGCTCGACGCCGACCTCATCGTGCTCGCAGGGCGGAAGCGTTCGCCCGCGGGGAAGGCGCTGTTCGGAAGCGTCACGCAGGCCGTGATTCTCCACGCGGACCGTCCGGTGATGGTGGCCGGCGAGGTCGAAGCGGCCTGAAAAAGCGGCCGGTCAGTCTTCTCGGTCGCCGTAGACGTCCTCGAACAGCTCTTCGAGCGCCGCGGGCGACTGACGCCCCGTGAGACTGGCCCGCAGTTCGCCGTCGCGAACCGCGAGCACCGCGGGGGCGACCTCGACCTCGAACTCGGCGCGGAACGCGGACACCGACTCGCCGTCGACGCCCGCGACGGCCACGCCGTCCGGCACCGCCGAGAGGACGGCCTCGAGGTCTTCTTTCATCGCTTCACAGGGGTCGCAGTGGTGTTTCCACACCGTGATCACCGCGTCCGGGTGGTCGTCGAGGAACGACGCGTAGCTCTCGTCGTCGAGTTCCGGCATCCCGTCCGGGACCGGTGTGCCCGGGCCGATCTCGACGAGGAGGCGCGCCATCATCGCGAGCGTCGCCTCGTCGGGGATCGCTCCCCGGTCGTCGAGAAACGAGCGCGCGCTGAGGTAGGCGACGACCTCCTCGACCGTGACGCCGCCCTCCTCGACGGCCTCGACCGCTTCCGCGTGAGTCAGGCCGAAGAGATCGGCGACCGTGTCGTAGATCCCCTCGTCGTCCATGTGGGCGTACGTGTCGTGGTAGACGCGGCGGACCGCCTCGAAGTCGGTGGTCGTCGTGAGCCGGCCGTCCTCGGCTTCGTCGACCGCGCCGGTTTCGACGAGGCGGTCGAGGGCCGCCTCGGCGCGCTCTTCCGTGGCCGAATCGGAGTCTGCGTGGTCGTGCATCGTCCTCACACCCCCAGATACTGGTCGCGGGTCTCTTCGTCCTCTCGCAGTTCGTCTGCGGTTCCGCGGAACACGATCTCGCCGTGGTCGACGACGTAGGCCCGGTCTGCGATCTTCATGGCCGCCACCGCGTTCTGCTCGACCAGCAGGATGGTGGTGCCGGCCTCGCTGATCCGCTTGATGGCGTCCTCGACGGTCTGGATGATCATCGGTGCCAGCCCCTCGTAGGGTTCGTCGAGCATCAGCAGTTTCGTGTTCTGCTTGAGCGCCCGCGCGATGGCGAGCATCTGCTGTTCGCCGCCCGAGAGCGTCCCGGCTTTCTGTCCACGTCGCTCTTCGAGACGCGGGAAGTCCTCGTAGACCTCCTCGGTCGTCATGCCGCCGTCGCCGGCGACGACGTTCCGACCCCACGTGTTGGACCGGTTGCCGACCACTTCCGCGAGGTGCATGTTCTCCTCGACGGTGAGATTCGAGAAGATGCGTCGCTCCTCGGGCACCAGCGAGATGCCCTGCACGGAGACGTCCTCCGCGGGGCGTCCGGTGATGTCGCGGCCGTCGAACCGGACCGACCCGTCGCGGACCTCCGGCGGCGTCGCACCGGAGATACTCCTGAGGGTGGTCGTCTTCCCCGCGCCGTTTCGTCCCAGCAGCGCGCAGATCTCGCCTTCCTCGACGTCGAGCGAGAGGTCGCGCAGGATGTGACTCTCGCCGTAGTAGGCGTCTATCCCGTCGACTTCGAGCAGACTCATATCTCGACACCTCCCAGATACGCCTCCTGGACGTCCGGATGGTCCTGAATCTCCTCGGGGGCCCCCTCGGCGATGACGCGGCCGCGATTGAGCACCACGATCCGGTCGGAGATGGAGAAGACGATCTCCATGTCGTGTTCGACCAGGACGAACGTTAGACCGAGTTCCTCTTTCACCTGTTCGATCAGTTCGACCGTCGCGCTGGTCTCCTCGGGCGACATGCCCGCGGTCGGTTCGTCCATGAGCAGGAGGTCGGGCTCCGACGCGAGCGCGATGCCGATCTCGAGCCGGCGCTTGTCGCCGTAGGGCAGGTCCTGTGCGACGGTGTCGGCCTGACCGGCGAGGCCGACGGATTCGAGCGTCTCGCTCGCGACCCGGTGGACGTCCGTGAGCGAGTCGCGGTGTTTGAGGAACTCGAAGCCGAACGAGCCGCGCTCCGAGGCGAGCGCGGCGATCTCGGCGTTCTCCCGGACCGAGAGCTCCGGGAAGATCGACGCCGTCTGGAACGACTTGCTGACGCCGCGCTGGACGACCTCGTGGGGTTCGAGTCCGACGATGGACTCGCCCTTGAACCGGATGTCGCCCTCGGTCGGGTCGAGGCGACGCGTGATGAGGTTGATGAGCGTCGACTTCCCGGCCCCGTTGGGACCGATGATCGAGATGCGCTCGTCCTCGTTGACCGTGAGGTTCACCTCGTCGGTGGCGACGAGGCCGCCGAACTCCTTGACGAGGTTCTCCGTCTCGAGCAGCGCCATCAGCGCTCACCCCCCGTGAGCAGCGCGGCCCAGCGAAGCGGCGCGGTCACCACGTCGACGAGGACGCTCTTGACTCTCACGAGCCACCCGCGGACCTTCGTGACGGCGTGGTCGAGCGCGGCCTGCGGGTCGCGGGCCGCGAGTCTGACGAACCACGCCAGGTCCTCGAGCGCGCCCCAGACGCCGCGGGGGAACAGCCAGATGACCGTCACGAAGACGACACCGAGGATGAGGTGCCAGAACACCCCGAGGGTCTCGAATCCGCTGACGATGTTCTCGACGTAGAGGTAGATCCCCGCGCCGAGCAGCGGTCCGAACAGCGACCCAGTGCCGCCGAGCACGGTCATGACGACGATGTCGCCGCTCTCGGTCCAGTACAGCGACTGGAGCGGCACGTACGACCCGTGGATGGCAAAGAGGCTCCCTGCGACGCCGGCGAGCATCCCCGAGAGGATGAACGACATGAGCTTGTAGCGCCAGACGTTCAGGCCGACGAACTCCGCGCGCTGTTCGTTCTCGCGGATCGCCCGGAACACCATGCCGTACGGCGAGTTGAGGACGCGGTAGGTGAACAGGATCGCCAGCACGGTGAGCACCGCGACGAAGGCATAGAGCCACGTCCCGAGCAGGGTCCCGAGCAGCGAGGGGAGTTCCGTCTCCAGATGGATGGAGCCAAAGAGCGCGCTCGTCTCCACGCCGGTGAACCCGTTCTCGCCGCCGGTGACGAACGCNAGCGGCGACGACGACATGTAAAAGAGCATCTGCGCGAACGCGAGGGTCAGGATCGAGAAGTAGATGCCGCCGCGGCGCAGCGAGAGGAAGCCGAGCCCCCACGCGAGCAGGACCGCGAACGTCGAGCCAGCGATCACCATCAGGATCGGGTCGCCCGAGACGGTCTGACTGAACACGCCGGCCGCGTACGCGGCACCGCCCCAGAACGCGGCGTGACCGAACGACAGCAGTCCGGTGTAGCCCAGCAGGAGGTTGAAGCCGATGGCGAAGATGCCCCAGATGAGAATCAGCGTCGAGAGGCTCTGGTACCCCTGCAGGAAGTCGGAGATCACCGGCGCTCGAGAGAACAGGTAGGGAAACAGCGTGACGGCCAGCACCGTCAGCGCGGCCACGCGCACCTCGTTGCCCCGCGGCGCCCAGACGCCGAGCAGGTCGGCGGTCTGGCTCGCGACGCCCCGGGCCTCGGTGCCGGTGTCGGTCGGTCGCGTCTCGTCGCTCATGCTTCGACCTCCGCGCTACCGAGCAGTCCCTGCGGACGGAGCAGCAAGACGAGCGCCGCGATGGCGTAGAGCCCCACCTGTGCCCACGGTGAGAAGTTGAGCGTGAACGACCCGAGCGTCAGCGACGGTAGGCCGATGAGCGTCGCCTGCACGAGTCCGATGAGCAAGCCGCCCAGCACCGCCCCGGTGATGCTCCCGACGCCCCCGATGACGACGGTGAGAAACGCCGGCACGAGGATGTCGGTGCCTATCGTCGGATTGACGACGTTCAACGGGCCGCCCACGACGCCGGCGACGCCCGCGAGCGCCGCCCCGATCCCGAACACGATCAGGTAGGGGCGGCTGATCTTGATGCCGAGCAAACGGACCATCTCCGCGTCGAGCGTCCCCGCCCGCACGACGAGTCCGAAGTCCGTGAACTCCACCAGCGCGTAGACGATGAGCACGAGGACGGCCGTTATCCCGATGACCCACAGCCGCCACCGCGGGAAGTTGCCGACGATGGGCAAGGCGATCGGTCCCGAGACGGGAATGCCCTGGAACGAACCGAACTGGAGCACCCGCTCGGGCTGTTGGAACTGCAGGCTGTTGCTCCCGAACATGATCCGGAAGACCTCCTGCACCACGATGGCGAGTCCGAACGTGATCAGGATCTGGTCTGTGTCCGGTCGGTCGTAGAACGGGCGGGCGACGAACCGCTCCATCAACAGCCCCACCGCGAACACCACGAGCGGGACGACCACAAGCGCGGCGAGAAAGCCCACGTCGAACCCGAGGGTGCTGTAGCCCCACTCCTGTAACAGACCGCTCGTGAGCCGTATCTCGAGCGTGATGAACAGACCGAGATACGTCCCGACGAGGTAGAGCGCGCCGTGGGCGAAGTTGACGAACTTCAGCGTGCCGAGGATGATCGAGAGACCGACCGCGAGCAGAACGTAGATGGCCCCCTGCTGGAGGCCGTTGAGCAGGATGGTCGCGATATCTCCGACGACGTTCATTGGATGCTCCTCCACTCCGCCGCGTTACGCGGCAACAATTGACTGCCATACTCCATGATAGCTTTCCTCATAGTTTGGTAGCGTTTGGTCGTTGATTGAAGATAATCAAGATACCTGATCGAGACGGGCTGGGGTCGCGGCCTACTCGTAGGAGCCGAGTTCGCACTCGGCGGCCGGTCCCGCGTCGCAGCCGTACCCGAGCTGGTCCTTGCTGGTGACGTTCACGATCTCGAAGTAGCGGCCGGCCTCCTGTTCGGACTCGGGCAGCCCCCGCACGACCGGCACGTCGCGCTGGGCCTGGTGGTCGCACTTGCGCATCGTCTCGGCGCCCATCCCGACGTTGTCGTACTCGAAGTCCTCGAGCTGTTTGATGACCTCGGGTGGGTAGAGCGTCCCCGCACGTTCCGCCGCCGCGGCGTACTGGAGCGTCTGGGCGTACGCGAGCTGCGCGGGCCCGGACGGGGTCCGGCCGTCGTACTCGGACTCGAACGCGTCGGTGAACTCGTTCGAGGGCGTGTTGTCGATCTGGGAGTCCCACGCCACGGTGCCGAAGATGCCCTCGATCGCACCGCCGGCGGCTTCCGCCATCGGCCGGTTGTACAGCGGGACGATGATCTCCATGTCCTCGTCGATGCCGGCGTCGATCGCCTGCGAGACCGAGTTCGCGCCGTCGAGCCCGTAGTGGTTGAGGATCAGCACGTCGGCCTCGGAGTTCTGCGCCTCGGAGAGATACGACGCGTAGTCTTTCGTGCCAAGCGGCGTCGCCACCGACTCGACCTGCTCCCAGCCGGCGACCTCCGTCATGAACTTGTTCATCGAGGCCTGCTGGGTCTGCCCCCAGCTGTAGTCCGCGTACAGCTGGTAGAACTGCCGGTCTTCGCCGTAGGCCTCCTGAACCACCGGTGCCAGCGCCTGTCCGGTCATGTAGGCGTTGAACATCTCGCGGAACCCGTACCGGACGCAGTCTTTCCCGGTGGTGTCGTTCGAGTGGGTCAGGCAGGCCATGAACATGACCTTCTCCTGCTGGCAGAGCCCCTGCACCGCGATCGCCACGGCGGAGGACGACCCCCCACTGACCATGAGCGCGTTGTCGCGTTCGATCATGCGCGACGCGGACTGTCGGGCGGTGTCGGCGTCGGTCGCCGTGTCGCCCTCCACGTAGTCGACCTCGTAGCCGAGGACGCCGTCGCCAGACAGGTCGTCGAACTGGGTGTCGACCCAGCCGCCGCCGTTGTTGAGATGCTTGACGGCGAGCTCGTAGGCGCGGAGCTCGTCCTGTCCCTCGGAGGCGTACGGGCCGGACGTCGGAACGTTGAACCCAAGCACCAGCTTGTCGCCCTCCGGCGGGAAGTTCCCGAGTTCCGGGTACTCCTGCTGGTCGCCGCCCTCGGTCGTCCCGTCACCGCCGGACTCGGTGTCGTCGCCATCGCCGCCGCCACCGCCGCCCCCGCCGCTACATCCGGCGAGGCCGGTGATACCGAGAGCTCCAGCGGTACCGGTTGCTTTGATCACGTCGCGTCGGCCGATTGGGTTGTCATCCCGTGCCATGAACCAAAACCTGTGAACAACCCATATAATAGTTCCGGAGAAATACCGTGATGTACGGGAAGGAGGGGTGATCGGTACGGCATCGTAGCCATAAATATAAGGCGAGCCAAAAACTAGCAGGTCGTGTTCGGCCAGCGACGTGACGTCGACGTCCGACGGGCTCGCCTCAGCCCTGTCCGATCATCCGGTCTTCGTCGGCCCACTCCTGCTCTCTGAGCTCGTACTTCTGGATCTTCCCGGTCGCGGTCTTGGGGAGCGAGGCGACGAACTCGATCTCCCGGGGCACTTTGTAGTTCGCGATCCGTTCGCGACAGAACTCGACGAGCTGGTCGCTCGTCGCGTCGGGGTCGTTCGGGTCACCGCTCGCGGGAACGACGAACGCCTTCGGCGACTCGCCCCACTCGTCGCTGGGCGCCGGGATGACGGCGACGTCGCCGACCGCGGGGTGGTCGAACAGCGTGTCCTCGAGTTCGATGCTGGAGATGTTCTCCCCGCCGGAGACGATGATGTCCTTCTTGCGGTCCTGAATGGTGACGAAGCCGTCCTCGTCGACGACGCCGAGGTCGCCCATGTGGTAGTAGCCATCCACCCGGTCGTGGAACGCCTCCTCGGTCTCCTCGGGGCTCTCCCAGTACCGGTCCATCACCTGATTGCCGCGGACGACGACCTCGCCGATGGTCTTGCCGTCCCGTGGCACGTCGTTGCCGTCCTCGTCGACGACGCGGACCTCGGTGCCGAGATAGCCCAGTCCCTGCGTCTTCTTCACGTCGAACCGGGCCGCGTCGCCCTGGTCGAAAAAGCGCCGGAAGTCGGAGGTGGTGATCAGCGGGCCCGTCTCGGTGGCTCCGTAGACGTGCTTGAGATACCAGCCGAACTCCTCTTCGACCGTTCGGATCGTCGCCTCCGGCGGTGCCGCGCCCGCGGTCGCGACGCGGACCGGGTTCGCCCCCTCGGTCGCCGGTTCGTGTTCCTCGTAGTAGTCCATCAGCATGTTGAGCACCGTCGGCGCGGCACAGAGATAGGAGACGTCCTCGTTCTGGACGTGGTCGAACACCGTCTCGGCGTCGACCCCGCGGGTGCAGATGTGTCGCGCGCCGTGGCCCGTGATGGCGTAGATGTGCCCCCAGCCGTTGACGTGGAACATCGGCAGCGTCCAGAGGTAGACGTCGTCGTCGCGGATCTCCTGGTGCATCGAGATCAGGTAGGCGTGCAGCGTCTCGGTGCGGTGAGTGCGACACACCCCCTTCGGGTCGCCCGTGGTGCCGGAGGTGTAGTTGATGGTGACGAGTTCGTCCTCGGCCATCTCCGGGCGGTCGTACTCGGTCGACTCGTCTATCACCTCGTTGAAATCCTCCCAGTCGCCGGCGACCCGGTCGGGGTCGTTCGTCACGAAGATCTCCGTGGGAATCTCGTCTCGGACCGCCTGGATCTTCTCGGCGTACTCGTGGTCGGCGTAGATGGCTTTCACGTCGGCGTCCGAGAGGATGTACTCGAAGTCGTCGGGGACGAGCCGGTAGTTCAGCGGCGTGTGGACCGCGCCGATCTGCATGCTCCCGTAGGCCGCTTCGAGGTGGTAGTGCGTGTTCGGGTCGAGCACCGCCACGCGGTCGCCCTTCGTCACGCCGCGGGCCTGCATCGCCGCCGAGAACCCGTCCGTCCGCTCGCCGAGTTCCTCGTAGGTGTAGCGCTCGCCGGTCGTCGCCAGAACCGCCTCCTCGTCGCCGTAGTACTTCCGGGCCCGGTCCAGAAACTCGGTGACTAGCAGTGGCTTCTCCATATGCTACCGATGCTCAAAGAGACCTGAAATAAGTTCTGGCGGCCACTCGAACGGGGTGGAGAGAGGTCACTCCCGGGACCGCGGGCGAACGGGTCGGGAACGACGACTCAGTCGCTCTGGACCTTGCGCTGGATGTCGTCGACGACGTCGGGATTGCGGAGCGTGCTGGTGTCGCCGAGCTCCTCGTCGTTGGCGATGTCCTCGAGCAGGCGGCGCATGATCTTCCCGGACCGGGTCTTGGGCAGTTCCGGCGAGAAGATGACCTGCTCGGGGCGAGCGATCGGCCCGATGGCGTCCTCGACGCCCTCGACGATCTGGCCGCGGAGTTCGTCGTCTGGCTCGTAGCCGTCCTCGGTGATGACGTAGGCGTAGACCGCTTCGCCTTTCACGTCGTGTTGACCGCCGACGACCGCGGCCTCCGCGACGCCCTCGACGCCGACGATGGCGGACTCGATCTCCATCGTGCCGAGCCGGTGTCCGGAGACGTTGATCACGTCGTCGACCCGACCCAGCACCGTGATGTAGCCGTCCTCGTCGAGTTTCGCGCCGTCCTCGGGGAAGTAGACCCACTCGTCTTCCTCCGCGTCGGAGTACTCCTCCCAGTACTCGCTGATGAACCGCTCGTCGTTGTTGTAGAGAGTGCGGAGCATCCCCGGCCACGGCCTGTTGACCGTGAGGTAGCCGGCGCGACCGGACTCGACCTCGTGGCCCTTCGTGTCGACGACCTGCGCGTCGATGCCGGGCAGCGGCGGGCCGGCGGATCCGGGCTTCATCGTCTTCACGCCCGGCAGCGTCGTCACCATCATGCCGCCGGTTTCGGTCTGCCACCACGTGTCCACGACCGGACAGCTCTCCGATCCGATGTGCTGGTAGTACCACTTCCAGGCCCGCGGGTTGATCGGTTCGCCGACGGTCCCCAGCAGGCGCAGGCTCGAGAGGTCGTGCTGTTCGGGGAACTTCGAGCCCCACTTCATGAACGCCCGGATCGCGGTCGGCGCGGTGTAGAAGATGTCCACCGCGTACTTCTCGATGATCTCCCACAGGCGGTCGC